>Ga0209755_10001159_pt1 | contig 43169 bp, 21 predicted proteins | sample TergutCo191P1_FD_187301 | JGI IMG/M metagenome (GOLD analysis project Ga0209755, IMG submission 187301) | Cornitermes sp. P1 segment gut microbial communities from Petit-Saut dam, French Guiana - Co191P1 (SPAdes) (version 2) | ecosystem: Host-associated > Arthropoda: Insects > Digestive system... | reverse complement strand
ATGTGTATATTTTGTAATTATATCAGCCATATTTTCACTGGATAACAATGATAATGAAGTAAAAAGATTATTATTTTTTGCATAATCATGTAATTGTATTGTGTTAAATTGATTATCTGTAATTCCCTCTAATATATACTTTGTAACCATAAACCTGCAGCCATATGAATGTAATGAGATAAAATCCATCGCAACATATCCATGAGTTTTTTTAAGAGTATTGTCATTAATAAAGTTGTCCCAAAGTTCCGGACTTTCTCTTTCATCTTCCGGCATAGTTAACAGATATCTTGAAAAAGCCATTTGCATTCTATCATTATTAACAGTATTTACTCTATCTTGTGATGTTGCATTAAAGAGAGGTATATTTCTATATCTGGTTTCATTTTGATAATTATCACCGGTACTTGTTGTTATCCAGAAATTATCATTTTCATTGTTATATGTCAGTGCCAGATAATCCTTGAATATGGAATAATTTCCGGTTTCTTTTGCATATGATAAAATACTATTTTCCATATCAAAATCAATATTATAAGAATAAAACCAACTATGTTCTATATTAATTCTGTCTCCCATCGCTAGTTTTGCAATTGAAGCTTTATATAGTTCATCAGAATTTGTTTCATAAGTTACTAAGTTGCCGGATGCATCAATTGCTCCAACCTTATATCCATCCCTATATGCTTCCTGTCCGAAAATAGCTGCAAGACGAAATTGCTCTTCAACACTTAATCCCTGTTGATAATTTGCCAAATTGATCACTCTCTTTCCATCTTCATTTACTGTTGTTTCCGCGACATAGTCACCTTCAGCATCGGTATTAATTAACACATTTCCTTTTAGTATATCCTTTAATTGATTTTTTTGCGCATCATTTCCGTAGCCGTATTGAGCGCGTAAGGTGACTTTTTCCTTGAATTCATTATTTTCATTATCTGTATATTTATCAATTTGAATATTTGTGTGCCAAACTTGAGTGCCTCTGATAGAGGCAAGTATATTGTCAAAGCTAACATTGGCTCCGCCTGTGCCGAAGTTCATTGAAGCGCCGTCTTTGCTAAGGTGCAATTCCAGTAAACCGCTGTTTATTGTTCCGCCGGAAAATAAACTAATATTTAGAATGTTCAGCGTAAAATCATTACCCATGGCTAAATTTACGCCCTGTCCCGCAAGAGAACCTACAAGGCCATTTAGTCTTTTTATATCTTCATGATTTAATTTATTATATCCTGTCAATTTTGCTAAATCCAAACCGCTATTAATCGCAGTTAATCCTGTGGTTACAAATGTGCCTGTCATTGACGTCAGTGTATTCGCAAGTAATCCATCCCAATAGTCCTTAGTAAATAAATTATTATAAGCCAGCTCCCCTTCATTCAAATTAATTCCGCTGATTGCAGTCGTAGCTATTGATGTTGTGACCGTTTGCGCTCCTGTCATAACTGTTTGAGCTGCTACTTTATAAAATGGATTTTTTGCTAATTCAACTACATTTTTTGTTAATCCTTCAAATATGGTTTTTGTTCCAGTTTCTGTAATTTTGCTGATACCATTGAATAATCCGCCTGCCAAACTGGATACTGTATTTATCAATAAAGATTTACCCAGATTTAAAGCTACTTCATCAAATTCTTTGAAACCATATGTTAAATCAAGTGAACTAAAAAAGAATTCACTGGCAGAACCAATAGCGATACTCGCCACTATTCCTGCCCAGCCTGCGCCTCCTGTAACGCATCCTACCACAATCGATCCTGCAATTGTGCCAACCAAACGAAGAGAAGGAGCGTCAAGTAAGCTGTCTTCATCGTTCCACATTCGTTTATCCCATGGTGCCATGCCAAGTTCCGCGTTTCCTATTTCATTTATAACTGTCCAATAAATATAGTCTGTCATCAGACGGCCAAGTTCTCCTTCACCGCGATCGTGAAACATTGAATCTTTTGTATTGCCGATATCATCTGATTTCATGTCAGGACTAAATCCGATATGCATACCGAATCTTCCTGGAGACTGTTGACGATTATTTTTTTTATTTTTTACTTTAATATCCTTCGCTTCTTCTCCATTGCCGAATATTTCTATTGCAAGCGTTTCTATTTCTAAAATGGCATTATCCAATAATCCTCTTATGGCAAGAGTATCCAAAGAAGCAAGATATACTTCTTCTAAATTTGTTTTTAACGTTATCGGTTCTAATTCAAAATCTTTATAACCTTTGATTGTTGCTGTTTCCGTTATGAGTCCGGAAAAAAGCGTAGAACCTTTAATTATTTCTTTTACATAATTGTTTCCGTTTTTTTTCCAGAGTCCGCTAAAAATAAATTCCTCATCAATGCCGGATCTGAAATTTTTATTGGCAAAACCTACCTGTTCAATCAATCCTTTTTTCGCTTCATCTGTTGATAAACGCACATTATTTGCCAGCTTTATCGTTTCTATCATCGCGATTTCTTCATTTGATTTCCGCGCTAAATCTGCCGCTTCTGTTTTTATACGAGCCGAGTCCCATGCTGATATGCCGCCCATGCCGCGTTTTACATTTGTTAACGCGGTACCCGATATGCCGTTTATTGAGCCAAAAGCCTTTGAAAGATTTATAATCCCGGAAGACTGTAAAAATTCTGACATTAAACTTTGAGCCTCAGGCGCTTCATACGAAATACTTAACGGTTCTCTTGTGTCCATAATACGGGATAACCGCTCTCCTTCTGTGCCAATCAATGATAATAATGATTCCGAAGAAGCGTTGTTTGCCGCGTTTGCGGTTTGCTGTATCCATTTTTGTTTATCTTCAAGGCCTGCGAGATACGCTTCATTCCATTCATTCTCCATCCGGTTGTATTCGCTGATAAAATTCAGCATCCATTTTTCATTGGCAGCCATCAATTTTTCACCGCTTACTGCCCAGTCCATCCTTCCTGCTTCAAATATCAATCCGGCGGTTTTCAGCCATTCCGCTTTTTTTTCCGATATGTCTTTTCCTATTTGTTCCCATTCTGTCAGTCTTGCCGTAAACTCCGCCATGTATCTGTCATTTAACGTTTTTTTTGTAAATAAGATTAATTCTTCTCCCAGCGCGTTGAAAATAGGAAAAAAATTTGTATTGATTTCCATATACATTGATAAATCATTTAACAGAACGGAATGAATGTTATTCTGGTGCGTTTTAAGAGAAGCCGCGTTTTCTCCATAGGCATTTAAAGCGGCTGTTTTTAATTTATCTTTATCAATTTTTCCGTTTATATATGAATTTACTTCCGATAAAAATATTTTTTCGTTTTCTTTCTGTTTATTTTCCGCAAGTAACCACGATGAATTCAAATCGCTTTTTATTAATTCTTCTTTACTAAATATCCATCGCTGTATTTCATTAAGCGCCTGAGCGGCGCTTTTGTATGTATTACCGTATTGCGCTTCCATATTTTTCCAGTATTCTTCCAATACATCAATATCTTCCTGTTTCATTTTATTTTCTAAGGCAAGGCTTATATCGTTCCACTCGATGTTTTTACCGTCCGCGCTTTTTCCCTCTATTGCTTCCAAATTATCGCAGGATAATTTGTATTCCGAAGCGATAGATTCTATATTTGTTAAAAATGCCGTTAATTCGTTTTTCCATTTTAAAATCTCTTCATTTGTTTTATAAATGACAGGGTTGATATCATTTAAAGCTTTATTACTTACTTTTCGCATATCGTTCCATGCAAAATAAAGCAAAAAGGAGTACCAACGATTAGCCATCGTATTTGCATACTTATATAAATTTGTAACTTTCTGCTGCGCAATTTGATATACATCAAGAGTATGAAATTTTTTAAATCCATTTGCGTAATTGCTATTTTGTAATGTTATTATTATATAAAATTCCAGATCAGCTTTTTCATTTTCAGATAAACTGTTCCATGCTTTTAAATAATACTTTTCATAATTTTTAATCATATCTTCATTTTTTACTAACGAAAAAATATCATGAGTAAAAATTAATGGATCAGTTTTTACTTTCATTTTTCCAATTGTTCCTTTTTCATCGCTTAATTCTCCGAGACCGTAGTAATAACCGTCTAAACTTTTTATTTTTTTATTCGCTTTGATCAAAGAATACAGTAAATAATCTCTTGCCAGTCCCCACTGTTTAAATTTTTCCGGATCCTTAAAATATTCAGACATTCTTTCGGTTAAGCCTCTAAGAGCTTCTTCATAGGCGCTTATTTTTATTTGTTCATTATCAACGAGAGTTGAGCGTGTAAAGAAATCGTTAAGTTCAGTTGCTTTTGTTTCATCTATTCCGGTTAGTTCCATTTTGCTGTCTGTTGAAAAAGCCAAACGTCCGTCTTTAACTGTTATAATATCTTTTACATTCCATTTAGATTTTTCATTATCTGATATATATATCCATTCAGATTGATTTGTATCTTTTTTATAGGTTAAATAATTTTGATCTATATAGCCAAACTGGTTCAGCAAATTATAATAGTCAGCGTATAAATTTTGATTATTTGAATATTCATCCGCAGTATTTGATGTTATTAAATTGACAGCTTCAAGTACGATTAATTTTCCTTTAAATATTTGCTCATACGCGATATATAATTGTTCATATTTCGGATCATTATATGCGCGCTTAGTTTCATCATTATATAAATCAGAAAGCACATTTAATACAGTCTGCGCTCTTGATAATTTATTTTTACAATCATCAGCGTCAATAATGTCGGAATTTAAATAAGCCGTACCTGCCCATCTTTGTATGGCGTCCTGTTTTTCATATTCTGAACGTTTTTCCTCAATTTTTTCATATGCTTTTTTTAAGGCGCTGTACTGTTCATCGTATTTGGAACCAATTAAAATATATTGTTCTACTTCGCTGAAATAATATAACTTTACTTCATTATATTCTTCTTCCTGAGCTTTTAACATGCTTTCCTGAATATGTAATTGACTTTCTATTTCTTCAATTGACAATTTTGAATTATCATATATTTTAGCGAAAAAAATAATTTCTTTGTATTGATCTTCCAATGAATTCAGTTTTATTAAAATACTGGTTGACGCGTCATAAAATAATTTATAATTTAAAATAGCGTTTCCAGTGTTAAATGATGAATCTTTATCAGAAAGCATTTTAATGGAATCATTTAATCTGTTTGTATAATATGCGGCTTTAAATAATGTATCGGCTAAAACGCCTTGTTTCCATTCAGTAACTTCAGATAATAACTGATCTGATTTCTTTATATAATTTTCTGATAAAAATTCACGCCAGTGTTTTTCATTTGCATTTGCCAAAGAAAAATATGTTTCCCATAATTTGGTAATTTGCCGGATATTATCCAGTAAGAATAAATTATTGTATATTTCCGTAAAATTATTATCTTTATAATTATCGGAATTAACATTTTCATATAATAAAATAAGATCGTTTATTAAATTATTCGCTTCAAATTCCAGTTCTGAGGAATCCTTTTCCGGTTTTATATTTGCATTTAACGCATAAATCGCAGTGTATTCGATTATTGCCTGTTTCCAGGAATTTGTTTCAGATTTTATCCAATCCGGAGATGATAAAAAACAATTATCAAAATCCAATAAAAATTGAGCGGTATTATCAATTAAATTTCCGGCTCTTTTTTTTATAGATTCAATAATAATTTGCGCATCAGGTAAAATTAAAGATGATGAAAAATTAATTTCATATTCAGATAATAATTTATCCAATGCAGAGAGCGAAGTATGCCAATTTTCATTTAAGGTAAATGAACTGTATTCGGCGTAATTATTAAATAATTCCAATAAGTTAAAACAATAGTAAACATCATTGTAATATTCAATTAAATGTTGCTCGTTTTCCATAAACAATGAAAATCCGGAGATAAAATCGTAAATAATGTAACTATCATTATCTTCGTTATAAAGTGATTGTCCCATTTCATGTCTTTTTTGAAGCTCTGATAAAATATTGTAAATGTATTCCGCGGCTTCTTTTTCTAAAAAAAAATCATGTTCTGTATCAGCAACATCATTAATTATTAATAATAAAGCGTTTAACTCATATTCCAGGCGTTTTTCAAATAATAAATTCCGGCTATCATTATAATCCTGATAGAGTCGTGAGAATAAATATTCTCCGAAGATAACCGCTTTTTCTTCTTCTGAGAGGTTAACATTTTTCGCTTTAGAATACCAATCAGCACTGGTGTAGTTAGAATTTACAGAACGCAGACTTTCAATGTTATCTGAAAACAAGTCAATCGCCGCCAGACGAATTCGTAAATCAATTTCGGAACCTGATGAATAAATCTCGGATAAAGGTAATAAATATTCTCCGTCTCCATTTATAAGAATATCTATTAAAAAATCCGCGTTTTCTCTGTTTTCTAATACGCTCCATGCTAATCCGTATTCCAGTGCTTTTTTATATACAGAATTATTACCCGTTTTTTGGAATGCTTTGTATTCATCAACAATGAAATCATAAATATTATTAAGATTTTGATAAAAATAATTATCACGGTTGATTATTGAGATAGATAAAAACATGTTATATTCAGAAGTTAAATTATTTAATTTATCTTCTTTTTTTTGCATTTCTGCCGCAATTGTTTCCAATTTTTCCTGTTGTTTTTGAATATCAGATCCAATTGAGTTTAAATAGTTCAGTTCTTTTTCATATTCAGCCAATGAAAGGTTATATAATACTTTTGCTTCTTCAAGCGCGCGTAATCCTTCTGATTCAGTCATTCTTCCGGCGGATAATTCCTCTGCATAAGCTATAACAGCTTCTGCTATTGATGTTTTTTTTTCCCAATAAAGAACCAGCGCTTTTGCCCTGATTAGAGCTATTTGATATTCATCAAGATAAAAATCTTCGCTTGAGGCTTCAGGAGAAAGAATGTCTTTTAACGCTCCGGCGCCTAAAAGTTCGGCAAAGTCGGCAAGGATTCTGTCTCTTGCGTCAAGAGCTTTCTCTTTATATGAAATATACATTTCATAAGATTTCTTAATATCTGCCAATGAAGAATTGCCGGTTTTTTGGAGTTCTTCTATCAGCCATGAATAATAATCAACGTCTCGCGGTTTTAATTTTTTTTCTCCACTGTACTGATCATGCAAAAATTCTGTATTTTCAATCGCGGAAATTGCTGTGGAGGCGCATATTAAATACATATCGACTAATGCTTTTACTCTGGTAGTTCCTTCTCCGATTCGCATATTCATATTAGTTTCAAATTCTTTTTTTGCGTCTTTAATGCTTTTTTCAAAATCATCTGAAATCTTTTCAAATAATTTTACTCCGGCGTCAAATAAATCTTTTGCGTCTAATTCCCATTTATTTCTTTGTTCTTCGAATTGCTTAAATGCTTTTTGCCAGACTTCATCTCCTTCCGAATATAATTTAAAAGTTTCTTGTTCCCATTCTATTCTTCTTATAAAGAATCTTTCTTCGGCTTCTTCCCATGCTCTGAGTCCTCTGTCAAATTGTTCTTTATATAATTGAAGCCATTCTTCACCTAACAACGCAAGATCGCCGATGCCTGCTTCTGCCTGCTCTATTCTTGTTGTCAGCTCATTTATTCCGTTTTTACATGCGTCCTCCGTTTCAGTTATTAATTTTTGCGTAAATAATTTTGCGGCTTCATTATCGCTTTTATTTCGTAAACTCCAAATATCTCTTGTACGGCGGCTTGTAAATTTATTTTTTTCCCTGGCAGCCAGAATTTCAAATTCTTTTTTAATTGATGTATTCATTGATGTTGATGTTTCATAAATCAGATCTTGCATTATTTCGCGTAATTTTTCCGGAATATACGCGAGAAGTTCCGTATATTGATGAAATAATATATTTTCTAAAAAAATTCCCGCTTTATTAACGCTCTTGTCCGCTTCGTTATGCCAGCCGATAAGATCAGAAGAAAATTCCCTGTCTTCTTCTTCGGGACGAATAATCATAGGGTCGCCGGTTACATCATCAAAAAGAATGTTCCCTTCATCATCAAGATGCCATAAAAAGTTAATTTGAATTTCATCCAATAATTGAGATAATATCATTATGGATGATTCCGCCGCATTGCCGAAAAAGCGCCCTTTAAGCCATTGTGAAAAACGATCTTCCAATTCTTCATCAGACCACTTTTCCAATTGATTTTTCGCTTCATTAAAAAGTAAAGGATTTTCGTATAAACTTCCGGCAATTAATTCCCATGCGCTGATTGCCTGCGTTATCCCCGATTTTGCTTCAGCTAACCAGCGTTCAGGATTTAATTCTCTGTCTGCCCTGCTGAAATGGATATCAAAAACAGTTTTATTAAACCCTTTTATTTCTCCAGGGGAAGTTAAATTTGTAGAACTCATGTATGGTTGAGCAGAATAAGATTGAGAATGTGTTAATTGAGGTAATAATCCGAATATAAATGTAAGTATATAAAAAATAATTATTGTTTTTTGTTTATTTATCATTTTTTTCTCCTTTAGAAAGTTTTTTTCCGCACAAGCGGAATTTTTTAGAAATTATAAATAATGACGGAATTACTGTTATTGAGAAAATGAACGAACCGATAATTCCAAGCGCGCTGACGAGAGACAGCGTTCTGATTATTGTGTTTGCGTTTTCTGTTAGAAATAAAAACGGAATTGCCCCTGCTACAGTAGTTCCTGTCGTTGCAAGAAGCGCTGGTAATTTTTGACGAAGAGCAAGATACAATGTTAAAACTGTTATTTTTCTTCCGCCTTTTAAAATTGCCCGAATGTTGTCAACACAAAGTACCGCCGCGTTAACAGTCATGCCGCTGACTGCTATAAATGCACAGGCAATTGCGATGTTGTACGCGCTACCGGACAAAGCCAGACATATCGCCGGAATCGCAAGTGACGGCAGAATGGCGGAAAGAATAAACAAAGGAATGATAAAAGATTCGTTAATAACAGCCAGTATCATATAACAAAAAATAATTGCCATAATCAGCGATAATACGGTTGCTGATAAATTATCGCTTTGCCTTATTGCGTCAGGATCAAATTCGATCGAATATCCGGGCGGTAAATCTATTTTATTAAAAACATAGGTAAGCTCCTGTTTAACACGGCGAGGATCTATCGGTTTTGTTGAAATAGTAATTGACGCGTATCTGCGTCTGTTATCTCTTCTTATGCTTGATGGTTCTGTGTCTTCCTGAGTTTCAGTGAGAGCGTTTATCTCCGAAGATGCTGTAATTAAACTCAATACATCGTCTTTTGATAAACGCATAACATTATTTTGAATAGTATAATTTCTTTTAACTTCATTACTGACGGTTTTGATTCTAACATCTGTTTCTATGTTCGTATTACCGTGTTCAGAGTTAATTCTTTTGTATGCCACCGGCCCATAAACTCCCAGACGCATTATATTCGCCGCTGAAATGAAACTAACATTTGCTTTAGAGAGCTTCTCTCTTTTTGGAATTAATATCAGCTTTTTGCTTCCTTGCTTAAAATTAAGAACTCTCTCTTTGATAAGCGGAACCTCAGAAGAACGTGAAACGAGGGACTTCCTCTTTGGAATGTCTGCGGAGATCTGCGCTAGTTTTTCAGCTATCTCTCTGCATTTTTTATCTTCATCACCGTAGATAAAAATTTGCCAATAACGATCATTTTTTGAATTTTCAAGAAAGAAAATAAACCCGCCGGGTATATCAAATTTTTTTGCCATTTCCCTGACTTGCTGAGTTTTTATTATTTTTGGATTAAATGATACGAGAAGCGCTCCGAATCCAATCCTTGCGCCGGTTTCGACATTTTTTATTCCCTCAATTTTTGATAGCTGAACGCTGTAAGTTGAAAGACGGCGATCAACTTCTTCCGCAAGTAAACCTCCTTCAAATTCAACTTGCGCGTAAACCGAGTCCTCCGAGCCGGAACTTCCGGTATCAAATCCCTTAGCCAGAAAAAGTAAAATAGCCGATATCGTAAATAAAATACTTATTATTAAAATTAATAACGGATATCCTGCGCAAAATTTAATAGAAGCCGCTAGAAATCTATTTATTTTTTTCAATAAAAATTTACTTAAGAAATTTATTAATTGATTATTAAACAGGATAGGTATTCTTTTTTGAAAATTAATTCCCCACAGGAGCAAAGGAGGTAAAATTGTTAAACTTAAAATAAAAGCCGTGATTGTGACAACAGATATTGCGTTTGCGATTATGTTTACGCCGCCGTCTTCTATCACGGAGAGCGGAAAAAGCGCGGCTACGGTAGTTGCGGCTCCGGCGAACAGCGGCCCGGCTAATGAAGTTAAATCTGCAGATGCAGAAACATAATTGGCGCATTTACGCAATTTTTCTGTACAGAGAATTACAGCATCAACCGCTGTGCAAAGTCCGGCGGCAATTCCCGCGAGCAGAAGTTTATCTATTGTGTATCCGAAAATCAGCATGACAGCCGTTGAAATCAGGCAAATCAACGGAACAGCCAAAGCGCAGAAAAAACCGGATAGTCTAAAATTATTTTTGTTACTTAGTAAAAAACTGATTATCGCTACCATGATCGCGCCTGTCAATGCCGCGTTTAATACAGACTGAAAAGCGGACGTTTCTTCCGCGCCAAGATCAGATAACACAATAAATTCAGGAAGTTCAGTTTCTTTTTCTTTGAGCAATGACAATTCTTTTTTTATATCAATTGACAATTTACGCAAATCCGCGCCATGCCGTCCCATAATTGCGATACTTGCGGTCTTTTTCCCGTTTAAACGCGATAAAATATCGGGTTCACGCTCCTGTTCCGTAATTAAAGCAATTTCTGATAATTCAATATATTTTCCGTTTCCGACGGGAATTAATGCATTGTTTAATGAACTTGAACTACCGTATCTGCCGTCAACAGATATCATTATTTCTCTGTTATTCCTTGTAAAATAACCACCGGAAAAAATAGAATCATTCATCGCAAGGAATGAGGACACCATCGACGGATTTAATTCAAGATGATTTAATTTTTCCTGATCTAAAATTATATATATTTCTTTTATTCCTGTGCCTGATACAATTACTTCTCCTGCTCCCTCAAGGCTTTCCAGTCCTGGTTTAACAATTTTTTCAAGTATGGACGCTGTTTGCATTTGTGACGTCAGAACAACGGCAGACCATACCGGTATCATCGAATTATTGGAGCTTAATATTTCCGGTCTTTGCACAGACGACGGAAGAGTTTCATAAACTCTTTGCGCCGCGTCACGCACCGCTTCATAGCGTCCGTTTGTTCCGGATTTAAAATGAACAAATACTGTTGATTGGCTGTTTTCGCTGGAACTCAATACGGACATGATGCCGGGGATGGAATTAATCGCGTCTTCAAGGGGAATTGTTACGCTTCTTTCCATCTCCGCCGCATCAATGCCGTAATGTTTTATTTTTATTGCATAAGAGCCTCCTGTGTTTGTTTTTATTTTTTCCTGTGAGGTTATAATGACGAATAACGATATCGCGCATATTCCCGCCAGTATACACAAAGCCGCTTTTTTTCTTTTTAACCAGGATACTAAAATATTCATTCTGCCGCCTCTTTGTTGTGTTTCCATTTGAAAAACCGGATAAGGACAGAAGGAATTGCGAATAAACTCAATAATGTTGATGCCGCAAGTCCTCCAAGCATTGCGGCTGCCATGGATTTTTGTGAGTTTGAAAGAGGGCTGAGAATTAACGGAAGAAGCGCGAATACGGTTGTTGTCAGTGTGATTAAAATTACCTGTAAACGTTCACGAGCTCCGCATAAAACAGCGGCTGCGGGATTTAAGCCTGCGCGGATTTTTTGTTCGCTTATTTCATAAAGAATTAAGCTGTTATTCACAACAAGTCCGAAAAGAGCGGTTAGTCCAAGAACCGCGCCTGAATCAATTTTCGCTCCCGCGAGAAAGAGCGCCGGGCCTGCTCCCGCAAGAGAAAGGGGAATTGTCATCATCAGAATTAATGGTAATAAAAATGATTCAAATTGCGCGCCCATTGTCATATAAAGCAGAATTAATACCAGTAAAACGCAGATTATCAGCGAATTGCGGTAACGGCTGAAAACCGAATCATTCGCCCGTTCCGTGAATTTTTTTATTGACGCGGGAATTTTATTATCTGATGAAATATCAGCATAGATGACATCAGAGCGATCAAGGCGAGCAAGCGACGCTTCCGCTTCGATTTGCTCTATTCTGCCAAGAGAACCAAGATAAACAGTTTTTCCCTGAGATGTTCTTATCGGAATTTGTTCTAATTGTTGAATGGGATCAAAAATTTCATTGTTAAACGATCCTGTTACGCGCACATCAAGCGGTCTCCCGTTAATTTCAAGCCTTGCCGCGACAATGCCTTCATTCAGAATGTATAACGTTTCCGCTATCTGAGCGGATGATACGGAAAGGAAAGCGGCAGCGTCTCTGTTCGGGTACAACCTTAATTCCGGTCTTTTTCCCTGAGGTCTGAAATTGGCCGTGATAGAAGCGGATTTGAAAGCATTTTCCGCCGCATCGAATCTTTCAAACAATTCTTCTCTGTCTTTGCTCTTGATTACATAAGTATGCGCCGATGATAATCCAAGTAATGCTTCCGTTTTATCTTTGGGAAAATATACAGAGTATTGAATTTGATCAGGCTGCTGTAAAATATATTCAGAGCAAATGCCGCTGATTTCCGCAGATACTTTTTCAGGTTTTACTCCGTTTTCAGGAATACATCGCAGTATTAGCTCTTCTCTTCTGTAATTAATGTCAGCCCGCCTGTTGACATCGTCTTCTTCCGCACCCGCTCTCCCATAAACGGTTTTTACAGACGGCAGTCCTGAAATACGATCAGAAATGTTAGTTGCAAATTTTCCTGTAGTTTCAAGTATTGTTCCGGGAGGGAAAACAAACGAAACCCAAACTTCTTCAGTTTCGTCCGGATTTATGAAAACCATTGGCTGTAAGAATATTGATAGAAGACCTAATGCAGCTATCAAACCAGCGGCAAGGTAAAATTTAACCGGACGCCGAAGCAGTTTCGAGAGGAAAATCGAATATTTTCTTTCAAGACTGCCGTCTCTAAAAACATTTTTTATGTGGATTTTCTTTGTTGCAGATGCAGCGAATAACAGACGATACAAAGACGGAAGACAGAATTGCGCGTAAAACCATCCTGCGATAACCGATGCTGTAAGAGCGATTGCTATATCGCCAAAAAGACTTCCAAGCGACCCCGGAAGCATTATAATAGGAATAAAAACAATAGCTGTTGTCAATGTCGACGCAATTCCTGAGCCGGCTATTGAGAACGCTTTATTTCCTATTTCTTCTGCTTCCGGTACTGTTTCCTTTTTTCCAAACGCCCGATGAAGAAGATCAAGCACTATTACGCTGATATCCGATACAAGACCTATGCCCATCGCAAGCCCGCCAAGACTCATGCTGTTAAGAGATTTTCCCGTAACATAGAGCATACAGATACCAGCCGCCGCTGAAAAAGGAATGGATAGTGACGCAAGAAGGCTGTACTTAAGCCGGCGTATAAAAATTATTAGCACTATTACCACTGCTGAGGCGCCAAGAGCGGCTGAAAATAAAAGCTTTGTTATTCCGTTTATCAATGATGGAGTAGAATCCGTAACAAGTTCGATTTGAGCGTCACGCGAAAACATTGAGACCGCTTCATTAAGCGTTTTATTTATATCACGGGAGAGCCTAATAGGATCCGCACGCGGCCTGCGATAAATTTCCAGGGCAGCCGCTTCTTTTCCGTTAAAGACAAAAATACTTTTCATTTTTGCGGGTACGGAAAAAAGCTCTCCGGCATTTTCAACTTTAAAAGTTCCGTCTCCGACAGGGAGAATTATCTGTGATAAGGAGGATACCGAATCAGGTTTGCCGGATCCGACAATAACCACTTCCTTATTTCCTTCACGGGCATTTCCGGCGGGAATATCAGCGGTTTCCTGTGAAAGCATTTGCGCGAATTCCGAAGGAGACAGTCCGAGAGCGGCAAGACGCGGCACATCAAGGGATAATCTCTCTTCCATTGTTTCACCGCCGACAAGTACGACAGATCCGACGCCGTCGATTCTTCTAAGACGCGCAGTTATTTCGTATTCCGCGAGTTTACGGGCAAATTCGGCGTTTCCGTTATGCGAACTAACCGCGATAATCGCGTGCGCTTCCGTTCCGGCGTCTCCTGTTGTTACAGACGGTTTTCGAACGCCTTCAGGCAGCCCCGGATAAACCCTGTCAATCGCTTCACGGACAAGAACCGACGCGGACATTGGATCTGTACCCCAGCGAAAGTCAAGGCTGATGAAAGAATAATTATCGCGCGAAACGCTTTGAATTTTTTCAAGTCCTTTTATCGGAGATATACCGTCTTCCAGCGGAATTGTAACCATGCTTCTTATTTCGTTAGCCGCCATTCCATGATATATTGTTTCGACTGTGACTCTTGGCACAGACAATTCAGGCAGTTTGTTAACCGGCAGATGTAACAGGGAAAAAATTGCCGCGATTATCACTGCCGTTAAAATCATGATAACTGTCACATGACGGCGGACAAAAAGATTTATCAATCCATTCATAGTGCGCCTACTTCATCGCCGGTATATTGATTGATTTCTCATTCGCGTTGCCGAAACTGTCTCTAAGTCCTGATGAAATCATAAAATAAATAATCCCATAATTAGTTGTATTGATGAGATTTCCGTCAATTTCAATTCTCTGAAGATTTTCATATCCCGTCTGAGGTTCCGGGATACTAAAATTACTTGTTTTAATCTGCCTAGGAGAAAATGTAAGAACATTATTTGAAGTATCAATTCGAAAATTTTCCATAACAGAGAATAAATCAATCGAAGCTCCTTCAGCAGTGATAAAATAAAGTTCGATCCATGTGTTGATTATTTCTCTTGACGGATAATTTTCATCTGTTATGGGAATAATCTGAAAAAGAGAATCAGAGCTTATAAAAACAGAGTCGCAGTCTTCCTTATTCTGCGGAGCCATCGGAATTCTGATTCCGGCCAGTTCCGGCGGTCTTGAATATTTACCATTGAAAAAAATCTTATATACATATTCGTCTTTTACCGCGTTTCCCGCGCTGTCGCGTATGCCGGGTTTTATCTTAATAGTAAATCTGCTTTCATAAACAGGCGCTTTTTCAAATCTGAAAAGAATTTCTGTTTCAAAATCCGGGAATGACTCCAATACAATGTTTGGACCATTTTCCGCGCTTATATAATTTTTTGCCGTTAAAATATCCATTGGTTTGGAAAAGACCAGAAGAAATTTGTCTTCTTTTTCCCAATCTGTATTTTCAACCGGTAATTCCGCTGCGCTTGAAAATCTTTTATCAGGCAATAATTGAATAATTTCATTATTTTTTGTTACGCGATTTGCGCTCATTAAATACGGTAGTTCACGCTCTGTTCCGGTAGTAAAAATACTTTTAAATTCTTTTCTGATATTCATGCCGTTAATATCTGTCAGAGAAGAAGAAACATTTATCTCATAACGGTTATTTTGTATCCAGGGTTCTGATGGCGTAAAAATTGCCAGCTTGTCATCATTTTCCAGATTCCAGAATCCTGCCATTGATGGGTTAAACGAAATACTTTCATATAAAGTTTTCAATGTTACAGGCAGAGAAAACTCAATTTTTACCTCTGTTTTCAATTCAACAATATCTTCATATAACGAAGGGAAACAGGATACTATAACCGGGCGGCTGATGTCCGGTCTTGTAGTAAAATTACATATAAATGCTTCGTCCAGCGATATTCCGTCAACATCACGCGCGTCCGCGGATAGATTGATTGTATAATCAGTATTTTTTTCAAGAGGAATCTGCGGTATAAATGTTAATATTTTTTCTTCCCATAAAAATTCGCCTCTTACGGAATTTCCGTTTACGGTAAGCGTAAAAAATCTTTCTATGCTTTCCTTGTGCGGATTATTGGAAAATTTTAATGATACCGTGATTTTTTCCGGCTCTGAATGATAACCTTCTCCCGGTGTCCATGAGCTGATTTTAAAAACAGATGATCTTAAAATGTCGCAGGAAAGAAATATGAATAAACAAATTAATAATATAAATAATTTATTTTTCATTCGACAGCCTCCAGATAAAGAATGATATCTTCCTTTAGAAAAATACCGTTTTTCAGAGCAATTCCGTTCTTCCCTCCCTGAATTGTCATTTTGTAGAAGTTTGGAATTCCGTTCATACCGTTTGACATTCCCTCCCATCTTAAAAGCAGACAATCGTCAGAAATCCATTTAATATATTGAAGAGCTGCCGGAGAAAGCGTTTTTGGAAAAATCGGCGTTACAATTATTTTTTGCGGAGCGTTTTGTTTTTCTTCTGTATTAAAAGGCAATGAAAATCTGATATTTATCAGTAATTCATTCGTTCCTTGAGTAATTTTCACAGGTATAATAATATTTTGATCAGAGAAATTTTCATAAATTGTGTCATTAACGGAAAAAGAAAGAAGATATAAATAAGGAATATCAACAGAAAAATTAATTCTGAATTCAGAGCCGATTTTCAATCCTTCGCAATCTTTTACTTCGCTGGAAATTATCAGGGTATAATTAACTTCAGGTTCTGGATCTCTTGTGAAAATATAAACAATTGATTTTTCCGAGAGAAATTCGGCTCTCCCTGAAAGAGACGGCTCGAAACGCAAAGAGCGAAGAATATTTTCATCCATTGGTTTGTTAAACGAAACAGCGATTCCATGCCCTGATCCCAATCCTGTTTCTATTTCGGCTCCTGTCGGGTACCAGCTTCCGTCAGAAAATAAAACAGGATAAATTCCCGTTATTTCCGGTAAAATTTGATCCAAATCGGTAATAAAATAGCCTGAATATGTCTTTATAAGAGGAACTCCATCAGCGCTTTTCGCTGAGTCTTTCAGCGTCCAGCGGTAATTAATCCAGGGATTTAAATTTTTATCAGTTTTTATTTTAAGTATTTTATTGTCATCAGACCATTCATAAATCTTATTTCCAATTCCATCAAGTATTAACGCGGATTCTACAGAAAGCCTGTCCATGGGATTTGAAAAATAAAATTCGTACGCAAAATTATTTGTTGAGACAGAAGCGCTGTTTAATGGACTGTGTTTTTCAAGCGATGGCGGATTATTTTTATTTACGGCATAAAACGATATATATTTTTCTGTCCGTATTTCTCTTCCGTCAGTTGAATGTATGGTTCCAGAAAAATTAAGATTATAACGAATCCCCGCAGTCCATCCTGCTTCAGGCGTAAAAAAAAGCGCGTTGTCGATCCATAATTTTTCTCCGTTTGTTATTCCCAAATAGGAACTTATTTGCAATATTCCTTCGGTTTCTCTTTTTTTCATTTCTGTATCAAACTTGATTATTACAGGAGTGTAAGGCTCGGGAAGAACAGAATCGGCATTTTCAGGCTCTATACTAAATCCAATCGGACGCAAATCTATAAATTCGCATGATGTCAAAAATATTGCGCATAACAAAATAGAAAATAAATTATTCAATAACCGTAACATTTGTTCCCTCCCTTAGATTGCTTTCCGGTCTTTGCACAATCATTTCGCCCGCTTTTAAGCCGGTTTTAACTTCACGCTCTTCGCCGTGAGAAGAACCAAGTGTTATTTTTCTTTCCGTTAAAACGCTGCCGTTTATTACAAATACGCTGCCCTCGCTGTTTTTCTGATTAAAAATTGATGATTCGGGAATGAATAAAACTTTATTAGCGGGCCCCAGATTTATCACCGCGCGCGTGAACATTCCCGGCTTCAATCTGCTGATATTATTTGATTTATCAGTGCCTTGCAGCAAAATACGGATTAAAAAACTAAAACTTTGACTGTCAGCCTGAGGATAAATCAAATCGACAATGCCGCTTTTTGTTTCACCGGTTCCGTCTATCAGAACAACAGCAGGCATTCCTTTTTCGATCCGCAAAGCGTCTTTTTCGCGGACAGGAATAATGGCGTATAACGATGTAGTATCAATCAGGCTGAATATTTTATCCTGCGGTTTTACTCTTTCTCCCTCTTCAAGATAACGGACTCCGACAATGCCTGACGCTGGACTCGTTACTGTTAATTCTTTCAACGCGATGTTTGCCGACGCCAGCTCTTTCCTGCTTGCGTCAAGCATTGCCTTAGACGCGTCCAGTTCCGCTCTAAGGCTTGCGGTCATAAGAAAAACAAGAGATTTTTGGCGTTCTATTTCGTCTAACGGAACTGCCATTCCGGCTTTTATCAGATCCTGATCACGGCATCCGATTTTTCGGATGTCAAGCTCTCTTTCCATTAACTTAATCTGTTCCCATTCCGTATCAAGAGAAAAACGGCTAATCAGAATTGATTCGGTATTTATTCCGCCCGCTTCAAAAAGCGCTTCCTGATTTTGATGTTTACGGTAATTTTCTTCCCATCTTCGTTTTGCCAGAGATAATTCCAATTCTGATTTTTCCAGAACAAGAAGCTGGGCTTCTGCCTGAAAATTTCCTTCCAGTAATCTTGAATTGGACAAATTGAACGCGGCCATTGATTGTGAAAAACTATTTTCCGCTCTTTCAACCGCAAGATTAATCTGAGGATTTTCAAGTTGAATAATTACCTGCCCCTGTTTAACATTGTCGCCTTCGCGGAAAAAAAGCTTTTTTATCACAGCGTCCTGCGGAGAAGTAATATCCACTTTTGTCAGGAAAGAAAGGCTGCCGAAACCTGACGCTTCATCAGGCAGCTCCCTTTCCGCTGCAATTATTCCTCTGACGCTTTTTATTTCATTATTGGCGTTTAACGAATGTTTGTCACAGGACAGACAAACCAATAATGTTATGTGCAATAAAAATATAATATTCGTTTTCATTTATTCCTCCTTTAATGATGCGAATTTTGCGAGTTCTCCCGGCCTAAGATCCAGAAACCTCTCCAATTCGCGTTCCGCTTCCAAAAGAACAGTTGCGGCTTCCACTACGGCGATCTCGCGCTGAGTTTGCTTTATAAAAATTTCCATTAAATCCAACCGCGTAATTTGTCCGAGATTAAGCCTGATCTCTTCGATACGGCAGCGCTCCGCACCTATTTCCGCGGCTTCAACAGCCAATAAATGTTTCTGTCCGGCCATCGCGCATTTTTCAATTGCGTTAGACGCCGTTCTTCCGATTTTGTCAATTGCGAAATTGAATTTTTCCTGCTCTATTGAAAGCGCAAGTCTCGCCTGCTTTATTCCGTATCCCGCCGCCGGATCATTAAACGGAGAAAAACTGTTTTGAAGCATTGCCGTTTTGTCGTAAGGAAGTTCCCATCCGGTTTGAAACCCAAAACGATTTTGCAGCCACGGGTGAGATAATTCGATATTAATTCCGACAGACCAGTTTAAGCGCGTTAGCGGATAATTTTGACCGCTTAATCCCAAATTACCTGTCAGGCGAAATGTGGGAATCCATGATATAGAATAAAAATTTAATTCGGTTTTTCTTTTGGATATCGAATAACGCGCTTCAATTAGATCCGGATTTTGTTTTTTTGCGAGAGCGGCGACAGCGGCGGTATCAGGAAGTATAATGACATGATTTATATCGACGCTTTCGGTTAAAACAGGCAAATCTTCCAGTCCAAGAAGTTCGGCGAATTGCTTTTCTATTTCGGTTAAATCCAATTGAAGAGAGATAATTTCAATTCTTGCGTCGGCAAGATTGATTTTCGCGTTTGCGATATCGACAGGAAGCGCCAAACCGAGTTTTGCTTCTTCATTTATAATTAAAAACTGCTCTTCAAGAATAACAAGCGTCGCCTTTTTTATTTCCAGTATCGCTCTTGATGAAAGCACTCTGCGATACGCGGCAATCGCTGATTCGGCGATTTCTGACGCCATCCTGTCAAGTTTGTAAGAAGAAAGATTAAGATCTGTTTTTTCTACGTTACGCGACATTCTAAGCCTGCCGCCGTCAAAAAGAAGCTGATCCAGAGAGACGCCGTAATTTTTTATAAAAGAATCAGAGCCAATCATCTGAAGCCTGTCATTTTCGGATACGCTGATATTGATTCGCGGAAAATATTCGCGTATTCCCGCCTGCCAGGCTTTCTCTAAAAGAGCCTGTGAAGAATAAGAGTGCCTTAAATCAACTGAAGCGGAAACGGCAAGCTCCGCGGCTTGCGCGAAAGAAAGTGTCTGTAAATCATTGTTATTTGCGTATAACACAGCAGAAAACAAAACTAATACGCAAACAATTATTATAAAAAGTTTTAATCTCATTTTATCTGAACCTCCGTAATTATTTTTTCCAGATTTATAATTGAGCGTAAAAGCGGCGTTTCCCACGGAAGCATCGCTTTTGCCCTGCTTAAATCTTCCAATGCGTCATTTTTTCTGCCCGCAATCCACCTCAGCCTTGCCCTGTCAAGCAAAACCATCGCGCTCTCCGCGGAATATTCCGCCGCTCTGTCAAGCAACGCCGCCGCTTCGTCAAATTTTCCCGTCTCCGCCGCAAGATCCGAGGCAAACCGCAAAGCGCGGATGTTCTGCGGATCGTCTGCCAGCAACTGTTCGGAGATTTTAACCGCTCCCTCAAGATCGCCTTTTTCACGAAGGATTCGCGCAAGATAAAAATTCGCTTCGGATGATGAAGTACGCGCTTTAACCGCTTTACGGCAGGTTTTTTCCGCTGTATCAAAATCTCCTGAAAAATATTCCGCTTTTGCCCGCAGTATCAGCGACGGAAAAAAGTTTTTCTGACCGGATAAAATTTCCGATACTTTTAAGAACTCCCCCTGAGAATAAGCGTCCGACGCTCTGACATACTGACGAATTGTTTCCGCATCCGGCGTTTTGCCGCAGGAAATTGATGTCAGAAAAAAAATGAAAATGATTGCACATAACAAGGTTTTCATTTTTTGCCTGTTCTTTCGTGGATTACACATTTTTCAGCTCCTGGAAATGTATAAAAGCCGTTCAGCCAGTCTGCCGGAAGAAGACGCGGCCTGTCCGCTGAAATAATTCCTGAACTTGGAAACGCTGTTTAATGATCGCAGCGCGTTGACGGCATAGAAAGTGAACGGGTTATCGGGAAGACCTATCAGAGGCAGTAAAGGATCCAACAATTGCGGATTACCTGAATTAATCGACGTTGAAATTATCGATTCTATTTCTCTTTTTGTTTTTATTGACAAACTGTCCTCTTTTTTTAAGCCGGAAAAAGACGCGAGAATCTTTCTACATTCATCAGCAAAAGGCCCTTGCGGGGATATATTGACGCAGTTTTCAGCGTAGTCGGCGCCGATAGCGCCGGAGAAAACTCTCGCCCCTCTGTACCAGTACTCCGGAAATGGCGCATAACGCGCGCGGATCGATTTGTAAGCGGATGCAAGGCGCCTGAACTCTTCCCGGGATAAAACCTCGAACGAAGCGTTTTTTGACGAAGCGGCTTCTGACAATGCGGCCTTGTTTTTTTCCAATGCGCAGACAAGTATCATCCATCTGCCGAAATAATCCGGCTCGTCAAAATCGTTAAAATGCAGCGAAAGAACGGCTCCGGCTTCATTCCATCTTTCGTTTATGAAAGCAATTATTGCGCGGGTAACTTCACTGCAAGAAGCGTCAGTGGAATATAAGGCGGTTTCATTCTCCCTGCCGTTTAACACATTCAAAAGCCCGTTCTCAATTTCGCTCTTTTGAATTAAACCCAAACCATAAACCCAGGAAAGCTCCTTGTAAGCCGCCAACACCGCGCCTGCCAGGTCTCCCGCGTTTTCTCTCAGCCCTGACTCCGCGAAAGCCATGCCTTTAATCCACGAGCCGGATCTTTCCAAATCCGCCATTTCATCCAGTGAGTGCAGAAGAGAAGCCCTATCAATTTCTTCCGGCGAAGTCCGATCTGCCGTAGAATTTGTATTCAAGGCGGTTTTCCCCGGCGAGAACTTTGTCTTTACTTCAGTTGAATAGATCCCCCCGCCGCAGGACATGATGATCAGGCTCAGAATCAGCGATAGCAAAAAGTAATTTTTCATTTTCATAAGTAACTCCTTAAAAATTTTTATTTACTCTTATATGGTGCGCAGATGCGTGGCGCTTGACCGAAAATGAAAAAATTTTGAAATTTTTTGAAATTTTTTTTTGAAATGATAATTTTCACAATAAAATAGCAATAAAATACTAAATTTTAGCGTTAAATAATTTTTTTCGGGGCTTCCTACTGAATTTCGCAGGGTAAGATTTGTTTTAATATGTTGTGAAATGTTGTCAAATTGTTTATTATTAGATATAATACTTGTATAGGAGTCTTTTATGAAAAAGAAAATTTTGTTGATATTTGTTGTTTTTTGTATTATAACAATATCTCAGGTTCAGGCGCTTGGAATTGGAGTGCAGGGAAATTTTTATCTGCAATTCGACGATATGGCGAAAGATGAAGAATTTTCTAATGAAGATGAGCAGAAGGGATCTAATAAATTTGGTTTCTCTTTGCTGGTAAGTCCGTCAAGACAATTACATTTTGCGGGAAACTATTATTTTAGTGATACAACTCATGTTATTGGAATTACCGGAGATTTCATCCCCGAAGGTATTCCTTTTACTTTTAAGATTGCAGGCTCCGGAATGACGCTTTTATCCAACCCAAGCGCATGGTGGTTAAATTTCTATTGGGGGATTGGCGGTTTTGTAAATCTTTGGATATTGGATAGCGATGAAGATTCATCAATTAATGATTTCGAATTTTCAGGCGGGCTTAGAATACCGATAGGTTTAAATTTAAATATCGCAAACGGTCTTTTCGAAATCTTCGCTCAAATTTCTCCGTCAATCGGAGTAAGGCTTGGAGAAGAGTCACCTTTCGCTGACTGGTTCTTTCCTGTAGCTCTCGGCGTAAGGATTTGGCTCTAAAAAGCTGACAAGTATCAGGTATTATTTTGATACCTGATACCGCACCGTATGAATAATATCGAAACCGCGATCGCCCTTTGCGCTGTTGGCGCTGAAAAAGCCGTATCAAATGAATTAAGAAAACTTGGCTCCGGAATAAAAGTTGAAGAATCTCTTTATGGCAGAGTACGTTTCAAAGCTGATGTAAAAGAGCTGTATCAGGCATTGATTGGCCTGCGCGCCGCTGACCGCGTTCTCCTTGAAATCGCTAATTTTAGAGCAACAGATTTTGACGCTCTCTTTGAGGGGACAGCCTCAGCTCCCTGGGAGAGTCTTGTCCCAAAAGGCATGGGTTTGAAAGTCGCCAAAGTACGCACTAACCGCTCCCAATTAAAAGCCGAAACCAGCATACAAGCAATCGTCCACAAGGCGGCCGCTCAGCGTCTCTGCGGTAAATATAAAGTGAACCGCCTCCCTGAACCTGTAATGCTCCCCCGAAGTTCAAAAAAACACTCAGACAAAACCTCTCATGACGATATTCACAGTTCAAGCCAAGTCAAAGTTGCGGAAGTTCGCGTCTATATCGAAAAAGACATTGTTTCCCTCCTCGTTGACTTAAGCGGAGAGCCGCTCTTCAAAAGAGGCTACCGCAGTGAAGGCGGTATTGCCCCCTTAAGAGAGACAACTGCCGCTTCCATTTTGTTATTATCAGGCTGGAAGCGTAAATTCCCTCTTTATGATCCGTTTTGCGGGTCGGGTACGATCCTGATTGAAGCGGCTATGTACGCCTGGGACATAGCGCCCTGCCTTGGCAGAAATTTCGCCATAAACGATTTACTCATCGCTGACGAAAAAATCGACAGAACTGTCCGTGAAGAATTCCGTTCCAAAATCGACTTCAGCCGCCTTGTCAGAATTGCCGGCAGCGACGAAGATATGCGTTCTGTATCAATCGCCAAGTCAAATATTGCCCGCCTGCATGACATCGCGGAGGGAAAAACCCCTCAGCGCGGAATTCGTTCCCCCGACATCAACTTAGGCATCGACATCCAAGTCCTTCCCATGAGTGGTGCCAGGCACCAATTTTCAAACGACAGCCAAAATGGTGCCTGGCACCAAGGCTACCTTGTTACAAATCCGCCTTATGGTAAACGGTTAGGCGACCAATCGACGGCGGAGCAGATTTACAAGGAAATGAGCGGGCTAGAACAGCGGTTTCCGGGTTGGAAACTTGCAATTATTACTGATCATAGCGGTTTTGAAACTTTTTTTGGAAAAAAAGCAGATTCTTGCCGTGAAATAAGTAATGGCGCTATACCTTCCTATTTTTTTCAATATGAAGTATAATATAATCATATACGAAGCAACTTTAACTGTTTTTTTAAAAAGGAGTAGAAATTGGCAGTCGCGGTTGAGCATGAGCAGAGGCGGAAGAAAATTCTTGAAAAAGCTCTTACAGTTTTTATGGATGACGGATTTGAAAACGCTACCTTTCAAAAAATTGCCGATCGATGCGGCATTACAAGGACAATACTATACCTCTATTTTAAAAATAAAAGAGAAATTTTTACCTACAGCATTAAACAGCTTTTGTTAAATGTAGAAGAAAATATAAATCAAATTACTGCTGATAAATCATTGAAAAGCGCAGACAAAATCATCAAAATATTAATGTCGATTTTTGATTTGGTGGAAAAAAACCGGCAGTTGTTATGCGTCGTTCTTGATTATCTTTTGCATATTTCAAAAGGCGATGCCGATCCGGAAACAAAAGTACGCCGAAGAACTTTGAAATTCCGCAGAATTTTATCATCATTATTGATCGAAGGCGTCAAACAAAAAGAAATAAAAAAAGTTGATATAAAATTGGTATCTGATTTTCTTTACAGTTTTGTCGAATCGGCAATTTTTCAGATTGTTGTATTAAAACGAAAAACACTAAATGAATTGATGGATACCGTTGTTTTTGCGGTAAAACAGATTGAAGCAGGCGCGTCCGGCAGCTGAATTTTTTTTAAAAGTTAATTAAGGAGTCCATATGAAAAGAATGTTTACAATATTTTTGTCTCTGCTTTTTGTCAGCGTTTTTTTCCTGCCGCTTAACGCGCAAACATATGAAACTAATCAACCCAGTAAAGCGGTTAACATTATTTATGATGACTCCGGCAGCATGATCAGATCCGGCGGCGTTGGCGGCACGGGCCCGTTACTTGACAGATGGGGCCAGGCAAAATACGCGATGGAAGTTTTCGCCGCGATGCTTGAAGAAAACGATACTATGAGCGTTTATTACATGAGCGATTATGTTATCGCAAACGGCGGACGCATTGACGCGCCGCCGAAGGTAACAGTCCGCGGTTCAGAGCCGGCTTCGGCGAGGGTATCAAGGATTCGCAACACCGTAACGCGGGCTTCAAATACTCCTTTTGATCCTGTTGTTAAAGCGTATAACGATTTAAAAGCGATAACCGCTGACGATAAATGGATGGTTATTTTAACGGACGGAGAGTTTAATCTTTTAAACGGCGTTGCCGCTGAAAATATCGATGTAAACGGCAAATTGTCGGATTACGCTTACGACAGCGATATTAGCATCAATCTTCTCGCGATTGGCGATGATGAAGATTTAAACAGAATGGTAAGAACCATAAATCCAAACGCGAATATCGGTTATTATTTTGATCATGCGAGAGACCCAAAAGAAATATTGGGAAAAATTACGTCAATCTGCAACCGCATATTTAACAGAAACACGCTTAAATTTTCCGATGAATCCAAATACGAATTTAAATTTGATATACCGATGATAGAGCTTTTGGTTTTCGCGCAGGGCGGCGATGTAAAAATTAACGGCATAAAAGGCGGCAAAACATTCAACCCGGTTGAAACTGTCAATGTGCGGTACAGCGACAGAGCAGCTTTAAATGTAAACTTCAATGTGCTTGTTTCAAGGGAATTAACAGGCGTTATTTCTAAATTTCACGATATACCAAAAGGCAGTTACAGCCTGGATATTTCAGGGGCGCAGACTGTAGAGATTTATTACAAACCTGACGTCCACATGAATATTAAATTGATGAAAGGGCGCAAAGAGATTCGTTCAAATGAAGTTGAAGCGGGCAATTACCGCATTGACTTCGGAATCGTTAATGAGAAGGGAGAATATTTCGAATCAGATCTTCTTGGAAATGTTACCTACGAAGCTGTGATAACAAATGACGGCAAAGAATATCCTGTTTCAAACGGCGATACAGTTAAGCTGGAAGCGGGTGATTACAAAGTAAATGTCAAAGCGCGTTTTCTTGAAATTAATACCGCTGAGGCGTCGCAAAGCCGCAGTATTTTCCCGGAAATACCGTGGATTAAAAAATATTGGTTTATATTCTGGCCATTAGTGATTATTCTTCTGGCATTCCTGCTGTGGTGGTGGTTATGGGGCACAAAAAAACGGTTTCCTAAAGGAATGGCAAGAAACCCTGTTGTCTCAAAGGAAGAGAATGAATCTGAAGCCGGTTTTGGGAGGGGAAACTTTATAATAGACAAAAAATCGAAATGGAAACCCCGCAGTCCTGAAACCGGCACAATTAAACCCGTCGATGCAGGTTCTTGTCCTTTGCCGACGCTTAGAGTCAAAGCTGACGGAAATAACAAAATGATTCTAACCAATACAGAAAAATTTTGGCCTGATAAACTAAGTCTTCTTAAACTTGATTTTTTCATTGATGATTATCAGGTACAGGAGGATGAAAGAGATCTTAAAATGAGCTGCTTTGCTGAAGTAAAGACTGTTTTTTACAGCGGAAACGGCAACACTAAAACATACATATGTTCTTTAGCCTTTAAAAAAGGCAGGAGATGAGAAAATAAACAAATAAGGAGAAAATTAAAGATGAGCAAATTAGCACCGACTTTAATTGTAGGGCTTGGAGGAGTTGGATCTCAGATCACTGAGAAATTATCGGCTATGATCACCGATCCAAAACAGCAGGAGCGGATCAATTTTGTGGTTCTGGATACCGATATCAATGAACTCCGCAAAATTGAAAGAGAAAGCAGCAATGGCAGAGGTAAAAAGGTAATAACCATTCAGACATCAACTAACATGACTGTCGGCGATTATCTGCACCTTGATTCACACACAAGGGAGAATTCCTTCCCTGTGAATCCTAACCTTTACCGTAAGACGCTCAGCGAAGGCGCGGGCCAGGTGCGGGCGATTTCCCATCTTGCTTTTGTCACCGCTATGAAACGCGGCTTATTGAACCCGCTTGATGAAGCCATTTACGATCTTTATAAACTGGAAAGCGTTCCAAGCACTCAGGTGTTACGTGTCATTATTGTCAGCACATTGGCGGGCGGCACGGGTTCGGGGCTTATCCTTCCTGTTTCCATGTATATAAAACAGTTCCTTAAAACAAAAATTCAAATACCGGGCAGCATTACGCGCGGTTTCTTTATCCTGCCGGAAATTCTCTACGGCGCTGTAACCACAGAACCTATGCGCAATGCTTTCAGAGCCAATGCGTATGCCGTATTGCGTGAGTTAAACGCTTTTATCCTGAAAGCGGATAATAATCTGCCTGAAAGGTATAAAGATAAAGTTAAATTAGAATTCCCGAAAGTCGGTACAAATGAGTTTGAGGAATATGATGTGCTTCCGATGGATTTCAGTTTTATGTTTGACGCGCAGAACATAGAAGGAAAAAAACTAAACTCAACGGCGCAATATCTTCAACATGCCGCTACTTGTATTTACGCGCAGTCAATCGGCCCCATGAATACGCGCAGCAACTCATCGGAAGATAATGTTATAAGAACTCTTGTTGCCGGAAAGAGCCAGAATCGTTATGCCGGCGCCGGCGCGTCCGAGCTTGTATATCCGTCTGATCATGTTCTTAAATATATCGCGCTTAAATGGGCGACTAATACGGTATCTCAGCAATGGACGGTTTTTGATCGCGACTATGAAAAAAGCAGTAAAGAAAACAACCGCGCGAGATTAAAGGGACATAATCCTCCGGATCTTGTTCAGGCGGAAGAATATATCAGAAGCGTTGACGCTCTTGAAAAGAACGATAACAGCTTTGCGGCGTTTACGCGTAACGCCTCGTATAATTTTGATAAAGACGGTTATACGGAAATCGGACCTAAATGGAATAAATATATAGACGAGCTTTATAAATTTGTTCAGAGTATGTCGGTTAACAATGAAATGGATTCTTTCCGTAACTCGGTGCAAAGCACATTGGATACGCTAAGGCAGCAAAGCGGAGAGAAAATTGATGAAGAGCAATACAACAATGATTTTATGACCGCGTATAGCCAACTGACACAGTATAAGGAGCTGGTAAAACAGCGAATCGGCGATATCGGAAAAAGAGCCGCGTTTGCTTTATTCAAATCCAATGACGGCGAAGACGTGACATTGGAAAAGAAAGTAACGCAGGTTGAAACATATCTTCGTGACAGCGCTAATAAATATATGCATCCGAATTGCATCCGTTATTTCCTTTATCAGACACTGGATGCCTTAAAAAAGAAAACCGCCGAAAATGACAAGAAGAAAACCAATGCGGAAAATCTTTTTAAGAATTTTGATAATTTATTTGATGTGCCCGGCACAGGAGAAACAGAAACTATCAACGATGTTTTGGATAAAATCAGAAATAAAGGATTTTTAGCGAAAATAAAAAGTACACCTGCGAAAGATTTAGAAGAATATGTAAAAAAATATACTATTCTTATGAATACCATCAAGGATTACCGCGTTATTGCTCCTTTTGAAATTGTTCTTAAAGCCGCTCAGGAGTATGTTGAAAGTTTGAGCAGATCTTTTGAAATGTTTTATAAGTCGTTTGATTCAAATGTCGCTGATATTGAACGCAGAATTAGAACATCGGAAGAAAAATACAGCTTAAAAAAAGGCAACACAATCCGATATGTTTGTTCTTCAAAAAAATGTCTGGACAAATTCTACGAGAAAATGGAATTTACGGGAAGCGTTTTGCAAATCCCCGAAGAACTTTGTATGCGGATCTACAATCAGGTAAGAAAACATTCACTTATTAAAGATAAGGACAATCAGGCAGGCACTTTCTTTAAAGACATATTCGACAATGAAATTATTAAACATTTTGAAACATCTGTTATGGAAACATACAGTACGGATATCAAGATGGATATAATCCGCGCGCTTGAAACCGAAGCCGAATATGAAGAAGGAAAAGTAGAAAATAGTCAAAAGATTGAATATGTAAAAAAAGTTATTAAGGACACAAAAACCCTGGCAAATCCGTTTATCAACCGTCCTGTCGGCGAAGAGCCTGTAACTATTGACGCCTGCGCTTTCAACAAAAAACTCTACAGAGTTGACGATAGAGTTGACAGCCCTGAGCGTGAAGAGCTTGTGCGCTCCGAATTGAAATCTTTCGGCGGATGTGAATGTGAAGATGACGAGATAGAGAGCGAAAAGGTATTGTTTTACAGCGCGATTTACGGTTTATACCCGGCTGACCTTCTCAAATTCTCGCCGCCCCAAAAGGGAGAAACTGTCACGCTTGTGGCCGGAGAATACAACAAATCATATTATGATATGATTAAACGGATAGAACCGGATCTTCTTAAAACGCCGGTTATCACGCCACATCTTCATAAATGGTGGCACCTTATTTCCGAGATGCCCGATCTAAATGAAAGGCTGCAGGAAGCTCAGGAAAAAACAATATTTAAGGCATTGGTGCTGGGTATTTTATACAATCGTATCCGTTATGAAAAGGACGGAGACAGATTTAAATACAGTCTGCGGCTGACTGACAGTATTGAGGAAACTTCGCTTGTTTTGCAGGACGGAATGAAATGCGACAATTTCTACCAGATTGTTGACGCGTTAACCATCAATCAGGCAATCATTGAGAAAATTTTCAGATCTGTAGAAATAGAAATTGAAAACGCTCAAAGAAACAATGTAATTAAATTTGAACAAAGCAAATTGTATAAAGGCATAGTTGAATTAAAACTGCCCGAGCTGTCAAAAAGCGATCGCACAATGAGCATATTCGGCATTGCCGCGGCTTTTAAAGCCACAATGCCGCCGGATAAGTTTATTCTCAAACAGGGATTAATGCTGCTGGAAATCATCCTTGAAACAATTTATGAGCAGATGGAAATTTTATGCCCCGAAAATGAGCGCGGTACAAAATATACAGCGTTGATAAAACAACAGCTTAATTTATTCGAGAGCAACTTTGAACTTTATAGAACCGAGTGGCCTTCTGTTCTTGACAATTATTTGCGCGACCTTTTGCAGGTTGTAATAAGCGTATTGACGAGAAAGAAATTTATTGAAGCTGCAAATGAAGTCGATGAAGAAACTAAACATCTGTTTTTCGCTGATATTAAAAGTAAATCAAAAGCGGAAAAAAAGGATGATGGGCAAAAATAAACGGCATGTAAGTCGTAAAAGGGGATAAATCGTGCATACCGTTATTATAACCGACAGCCGTACTTCAGCATTGTTCGACGAGTATAGGCGCGTATTCGCGCCGTTTCTCGTCGGACGAGGCGGAAGCATCTGTCAATGCGTATGGAATGAAAATAGTTATGAAATAGAAACCGCTGTTTCCAAACTGTACGAATCGATCAGAGGGCATCCTGAATGGCGCGCAATCATTCTCATTAATCCACAGCAGAGTGAGCAAATTACTTTTAATCTGCATAATCCGTTTGATTTTGAGTGCAACCGCGGTAAAGAAATTCAAATTGAGGAAAATCATGCGCCTCTGGTACGTTTAACGCATATGCTCGCCGGTTTTCCTTCGCTTGGCGTTAAAGGTTATGAGTTGGGGTATGAATGCAGCTATCTTGATTTATGCAAAGATATTAAGAATTGTGAAATTAAAAGAAATAAGTATTATATTTCACACAAAGATTTTCACGGCATGAATAAGGAAAGAATAAAAGAAATTAATGAATTATGCAGCAGCAATTTAAAACAATGCCTTAAGGAAATAAAATATTCCGATGATGACTTAAAAGAATATGAAAGATTACAAAAAAAATATATTCTTAATGAAAATCGCCCGGTTGAAATATTACTTATATCTACAAGAGAAATATTTGAAATAGACGACCGCGAAAGAACAGTCGATGAAGTCAGGCGCGCGTGGGAATTTTATGACGAAGAGGAAAGTTCTGATTTTTGGAAAATTTATCCCAATAACTGCCGTTTTCTGTGTTATGACATGAAGAATGTGAAGCACACTCTGTACCGTATGGAGCTTTTGAAGCTGTTTCTTGCTGCGCTTACAATGGCAATCAATCAAATTCCCGGTCCGGTACTGCAGGCTTATATGCTTTATAAAACCAATTTGAATATTGATACCAAAATTTTTGAGAGCGTATATGACGCGCAAATAGAAAAACTTTTATCGCTTCAGATTGTTATTCAGGAGCGAATGCAGCGCGTTCCCGAATTGACGCATACTAAAAAAACGGAAATTGTGCCGACTCAGTACATCTCCGTTAAATTTGAAAATGTTGACGAAAGCAGAGTGCAGGCAGATTACAAAGAACTCGGTCTTGCGTCCGACTGCCCGGTTTGTGAAACTAAATTTTGGTATAACTATGTGCAGGAAACAAAGCAAATTGTGGAAAATATCATGTCCGCGCCGCATGAAATTGTTGTTAATAAAGCGCTTGAAACGCGGGCAAAAGCTTTTGATTTTTCTAACAGAGCGCATGTGATGGATCGCTTTCAGATAGAACGCGTAAACAGGCGCGCCGAAGAGCTTGAACCGCAGATTATAAACGCAAGTATATATAATCTGCTCAACACGGATGAAACTATTTGTGAAGCCGAAAAAAAAATGCGTAAACATATGGGGCTTCGTTTAACTAAAAGCAGAATTATTCTGATATCTGTCTGTTCTTTAGCGGTCTATTTATGCGGATATATACCTTATCTGATTAATTCGGCGAAAATAAGCCTATCCGCGTTCGGCGCTTCATTCGGTCTTGCTGTTATAGCTCTTGTCCTGCTTGCCGCAGGAGGTTTTTTAGTTATTTGGTTTTTACGCCATCGTCTTATTAAAAAAATAAAAGAATATAATAAAACTATCAGAGATATTTTTAATAACATAAATAGAAGCGGAAAGATTTTTTCGGATTATTTTTCAAGCGTGTGCACTTATATGTACGCGCGCTCTTTATTATCGGGAATAATTTTAAAACATGATACTGGCCATAAAGAGAAGAAAATTCTAAAAGCGCATCTTGTCTCTATAGAGCAGGAATTGGAAAAAATCAGAGAGCTGTATTTATTGTTCAAAATTCCCAATAAAGAAACATCAATGCTTAATGATTATGTTGATATACCTGATTGTGTTCTGTCAGATATGCCGCATGAAAGCCATTTATATGAACTTGCGCCGTATAAATTGAAAAATACCGTAGATTTGGACAATACAGGCGAAACTCTGGACGCTCCGTATAGTTTTGTCAAAGGAATGAGTTTTAAACGCGAAGAAATCTATATAAAAACAGCGTCAAAAAAGGAGAGTGAAGATGCGTAGTTTTCTGTCTGAACTGTTAAATATCGCGCTTGCTATCGCGCCGTTTATCGCTCTTCTGCTCTTGTCGGGTAAGGTAAATTTATCCAAACATAAACGTTCCCGTCAGTTTATCATGCCGGTTATCGCATTAATTTACTGCATTATCGCTGTGCTGCTTACAGATAAAATAAACGGATGGATTACATCTATCACGGCGGTTATCGGAGAGTATGTACCGGCTGTTAAAAATTTTAACCTGACCAAATGGCTCAATTATATTTTTAACGCTTTTATTGTTACTGTATTTGTGGCGCTGAAAGGTATTCTTCTGCCGGTTATTAATTCTGTTTGGAGTAAAGAAAGGTTTTTATTTCATCAGACATCAGGTAAATTTTATGAATTTAATGAGCGTATAAATTACTGGGTACTAAAAGAAGAATTTGGCCAGGCGAAAACATTGTGGAAAGGTTTTTATTGGTTTGGAATTGGTATTTCTTCACTTGTTCTTGTGCTTTCGCAGGTTTTTCCGCACTGGGTTTTTTTCCAAACTCCTTTTTATCCTGTTTTCGGCGTGCTGGTTATGGGTGAAATTCTTTTCTTCCTGTCAGGACTAACATTCCAGGAAATGCTGTCTACAATCGCGGGGGAAGACGATGAATATTACAGGACAGCCAACTACGGAATACTTCGCAGGGTATTTCATGATTTGTATGAAGATCGTATTTTATTTGATAATACCGCTAATAATCTAACCGGAATTTCATCGTTTGAAATGCTTGACAACCTCGCGGAAAGTGACAGCAAATTGAATGTTGTTATCTCAAAATATTTTACGGACTTAAAAGAAAAAGGATATCCGATAGATCCGGGTTTTGTGCGCTCTTCAATCGATATGGTAAACGGGAAATCGGTGTTAATCAATATTCCGTTTTATCAGGATCTAACAGGTTATATTTTGCTGCCGCTTGTCCGGCGTCTTTTATCATACGAAAAAGCGCTGGTTATTGTCGGCCGGGACAGCGCGGCGGAAGATGTTAAGAACTGGATTAGTAAAGGCATCGCCGCTTTTTGCGGTACTCCTGAATTATGGAAAACCGAAATTCTTACAAATGGTGAAACAACAAGCGATGTTGCTGTTCTCAGATTTGCCGATGTGTACAACCGCCGCGTGTTAGACGCAAACGCCGGATTTTTAAACCGCGTCGGGTTTGTTTTACTGATTGAACCGTCGCGCGTTGTGTCTACGGGACAAATTGGGCTTTCATTGATAGTAAATCAGCTTGGAAAAGAACTGCAAAACGTCGTTTTCTGTTCCTGCGATCGAAATTGCGATGGACTTGTTGATACTCTTTCTCATATTCTTAAGGTAAATCTTACGGAAGTATACGCTACAAATCCAACTCTTGCAATCTGCTCATTTATGTACTGGAGCGCTCAAGGTTATTTCATGCATCACAGGTTATTTTCAAATATTGCCCATTATCTGGGCATCGGAACGGAGCTTTCTTCCGTAGCGCTGCGGAATCAGATATCTAACACAATCTGGATAAGCAGCGAGCGTTTTCCTGTTCTGGATATGCGCTGGATCGCCGGGCAGTATTATAACACGATCTGCAATTACATCGGATACCAGCAAAGTCAGGAAGCGTTTGCTGAAGTTTTTAAAGTTGACGCCAATTTATGGAATCTAAATGTGAAGGAAAACGCGTTCATTTCAATAGAAGATGAATTTAACAATCTGTTTGAAATGACGCGCCTTTATTCCACGCGCGCGAGGAATCAAGGTTTTATTAATGTTATCAGCGAAAACTATTTGTTACGCGATTATATGCTCGAATACGCTTCTGTCTTCACGGCTGATTCCAAAGTTATACCTTCTATCGTTTCTGAGTATACAAGAACTGAACGGAATACGGTTATATCCCTGATCATGAGGATGTACGGAAGCGAATTAAGCAAACAGGAGCTGGAGTATCATTTATCGCTTGCCGGAATTGATTTTACCGGCGCGTATGATACTTTTTGCGCGCTTGTTTCCAAACATTGCATTTTAGACGCGGTTGATATTGTAACTATATTTAATGAAGAAATTGTCGGCGAAGAAATGAAGATTGTTAAATCGCCGTATTATACGATATTCAATAATAATTCTAAAATTGCCGATTATGCGCGCACGCTTTCCAACGCGTATTTTATAATTGAAGATGATAAAGATAAAAATTATTATCTGGGCGCTATGCTGTTCGGTCAGGTTTTTCAGAAGTATCTTCCGGGGCAGTTCCTTACTTACTCAGGCAAGTATTATCAGGTGCAGACAATCACAACAGAAAGCGGTGTTGTGCTCCGGCGCGCCGCGGATCATATTTCTGACCGCAGGATTTACCGTCAGCGCAGAGAATATTTACTTTCCGGTTTCGAGCTTGACCCTGTTATGGGTTCATGCCGAACAAGCAAAGGTATTGAAATAAAGCGTGGATTCTGCGATATTTCCGTAAAAACATACGGGTATTATGAGTTAACTTCTTTAGATAATCTTGCTTCCGCCCACACGGTAAACCTGAACAGCATACCCGATCGCAGTTATAAGAAAAAAACGATACTTTGTTTAAAATTACCCGGTGTCAGCGAAGAAATCCGTTTTACCATAGCGCTGATGTTAAACGAAATATTTGTTACGCTTTACCCCGAAGGTTATCACTATATTACCGCGGTTATCAAAAAACATTCCGATATCGAATCCAATATTTTTAATTTATTAAACGCGGTACAGCTCAATAATTTTGAAGATGATGAAGCGATTTTTATTGTTGAAGACTGCGAGATCGATTTAGGCTTGCTTCTTTCTATCGAACGCAATCTTACCCGCCTGTTTGAGATAATCGCGGAATTACTGATATGGTATGATAAAAAGCTGTCACAACCCGTTGCTGTTACGGAGCCTGCCACCGAAGAAGCTGTGGAAGAAGCTGTCGAAGCGGAGACTAAAGCGGACGATCAAGCGGATTTTAAATCTGATGAAACAGCGGATGAAACCTTCGTAGCGGATGGCATGGCGGATAATGAAGCCGAATCTGAAGAAACAAGCGGCGAAGCGGTAGAAACACCGGTAGAAGACGCTGAAACCGAAGAAAAAATCAAAGAGGAAACCTCTGAAGAAGAAGCCAATAAGGAAACCTCCGAAGAGGAAACCAAGGAAGAAACCTCTGAAGAGGATACTGAAAATGAAACCTCTGAAGAGGAAACCAAAGAGGAAACCGAAGAAGAAATCTCTGAAGATGAAAAGCCGGAATCAACAGAAGAACCTTTAGAAATATTAAGCGCTGATAGTGACGAAGCGGAAGATGCTGATGAACCGCCGCCGTTTATACCACCCAATAAATACAGTGACAAACACTATCTGTTCTATGGATATGAAAATCTTGACCCCATGCTGAATTTTCAGGATACATTGCGTTTCCTGTCAGCGCATTGTTATGATAAAAATTCTCTGGAGCAGGCTCGTATTAATTCCAAAAACGCATCAAGCATACAGGATGATGACCTGTTGTATTTTGAAAAGCCTGACGCTCATTATTGTGATTTCTGCGCCGTAGAATTATCCGGCGCAGAGTATGACACTCTTGCCGACGGGCGGGAGCGTTGTGTGCAATGCTCGAAATCGCCTCTTAAAACTGTAGAGCAGTTTACCCGCCTTTATGAAAACGCTCTTCGCAACATGGAGACATTCTTTGGTATCCGCATTAATGTGCCGATAAAAGTGCGCATGGCTAACGCAAGAAAAATCGCGAGGTTATGCGGAGAAAAGTTTGTGCCTTCGCCGCGCTATACAGGACGCGTTCTGGCCTTCGCTAAAAGAGATTCTAACGGGTATACGATCTATGTGGAAAACGGATCGCCTAAAATTGCCGCGGTCGCCAATATTGTTCATGAATTGACGCACATTTGGCAGTATGTAAATTGGGATTCCGTGAAAATCCTTCAGCATTATGGCAAACAAAACGAACTCGTTATTTACGAAGGAATGGCGAAATGGACGGAGATTCAGTATTTATATTTCCTGAATGAAGTGTCTTACGCCAAGCGTCAGGAGATTTTTACAAGATGCCGCCAGGATGAATACGGAATTGGTTTTCTTAAATATGATGAGCAATATCCGCTTTTGCACGGCCCCGGGTACAGAAAATCATCGCCGTTTAATAAAGCATTGCCTGTTGAATTATAACATGAATAAGTTATAAAAAAATGCAAGCCCGCAATTTAAGCAGGCTTGCATTTCACATAACGCTGTATGTTAGGCTACATAAGCCCTGAGTTTTTTCATCCTCTTTGGATTTCTGAGCCTTGAAAGCGCTTTTTCCTCAATCTGGCGGATTCTCTCTTTACTCAGATTGTAGTAAGCGCCGATTTCTTTCAGCGACATAGGCTGACGGTGTCCAAGTCCGTAGTGGAAGCGGATGATATCAGCTTCATCATTGTTAAGCGTATCCAGAACATTTTCAATATCTTTTTCCATCGATTTGCGGACAGCGAACGCGTCCGGCGCGGTATATTGATTGTCTTCGATGGAATCCCTCAGCAGAAGAACGCCGTCATCGGACACAGGGTTATCAAGCGAAAGAATCTCTCTGGAAATGTTGATAAGGTCAGAAACCTTGTCTTTTTCCATGGCTAAAAGTTCAGAGATTTCTTTGATTTCCTCTTCGGTTGAATAGTCCGATTTTATGATTTTCCGCGCTTTTTCAATTTTTACAAGCTCTGTGGCGCGGTTTACCGGCAGCCTGATCATGCGCGCTTTTTCGTAAAGCGAGCTCATTATTGCCTGACGTATCCACCATACAGCGTATGAGATAAAGTGATAGCCCTTTTCCACATCAAAACGGTCAACAGCGTTTAACAATCCGATATTGCCTTCGCTAATCAGGTCTTCAAGCGGAATGCCAAGCCCCTGATATTTTTTTGCTATACTGACAACAAAACGCAGATTTGCGTTTACAAGCTTTTCTCTTGCCGCTTTGCAGCCTGCCGCTATCTCACGGGCGGTCTGCTCTTCCTCTTCCCTTGTAAGCATCCGGATACGGTTAATTTCATTGAAGTAAACTGAAAGAGTGCTTTCCGGTCTTTTGATCTTCTTTTCCCTGTTCATATCGTCCTCCTTTATTACCTATTATTTATATAGCAATAACTGTGCCAAGTTGTTATTATATTCTTTTTTAACATTTTTCCTTTTTATCTGCATTTTTTTGATTTTTGTCATTTTTAATTTTGACAGAATGACCCATATATCATAAATTAGTTAAAAATAGGGTCATTTTGACGCATATTAATATCTATTCTCCAAGCGCTATTGATAATAATTTATTTTTTTTATATTATTCAACAAAATAGGAAAAATTTGGTTTTTACCGGTGATCATAAAGTAAGATAATAAAAGGTGGGTTTTACAATATGAGTTCTTCCATAGAATTAGTTGTAGATGAGGAAAAAATAAAAAAAGCAATTCAATCAGGGCTTCCTCTGACAATTACAACATACACTCTTCCGAAAGAAATTGAAATATATATTGAAAAAGTAATCGAAAGTTTTCTTAAACACATGAATCAATCAAGACTTAAAGATTATCTTATCTATTGCGTTCAGGAACTTGTTGTTAACGCGAAGAAAGCGAATACAAAAAGAATTTATTTTAAAGAACGCGGTTTGGATATTAATAATGACGGCGATTATAACCTGGGAATGAAAACATTTAAGGAAGAGACAATCAACAATATAAACTATTTTCTTCAGCGGCAGAAAGAGCAGGGGCTTTATATAAAAGTTATTCTGCAGCTTAAAAGAAATATTATTAAAGTTGAAATTCGCAACAATGTAAAAGCGAATAAAATTGAGCAGTTGAGAATTCATGACAAGATGGCGCGTTCAAGGCAATACGGAAGTCTGGAAGAAGCTTTCACTCAGGTGCTGGATGATTCGGAAGGCGCGGGTCTTGGACTTGTTATTCTTGTTCTGATGTTGAAAAAAATGGGGCTTGATGATGACGCTTTCACAATGAAAACATCCGAGAGATTTACCGCTGCCAGCATCGCGATTCCGCTTGATGAAGCGATGGTTGAAAATATGTCTGTTCTTTCCGAAGAAATAGTGCAAAGCATCAACAGCCTTCCTCAATTTCCTGAAAATGTTCTTCATGTTCAGAAACTGATTAATGATCCGACTTCCGATATGCCGACTATCGCGAGGCAGATATCAATGGATCCCGCTCTTACCGCCGACCTATTAAAAATTGTCAATTCCGCCCAGTATATGCTTGCGAAAAAGGTTGATAATATATCGGAAGCCGTTAAAATGATAGGCATCAAAGGAATCAAAAACCTTTTATATTCCTACGGAACCCAGAAAGTGTTAGGTGACGATACTGCCGATAAGAAGAAACTTTGGGAACATTGTTACAAGACGGCGTTTTACGCGTATAATATTGTTAAGAACTTTAAAAACAACAATAATCTTCTTGATGACGTATATGTCAGCGGTATCCTCCACGATATGGGAAAGATTATTTTTTCCAGCGTCCATCCGGATCTGTTAAATAAAATAAAGGGAATCTGCAATGATAAAAACCTGCCCGCGTCAACATTTGAGAATCTTTCCGCCGGTTTAAACCATGCCGAACTTGGCGCGTTAATCGCCGAAAAATGGAACTTCCCCGACAGGCTTGTAGCGGCAATCCGCTTCCATCATGATCCTGACGCCGCTCCGCCTGATTGTAAAGACCTTGTTGACGCCGTTTATCTTGCCAATATGTTCTGCGAATACGAAAACGGCAATGTCAGTTTTGATCAATTTGAGTCGAAGCCTCTTAAAAATTACAAACTCCGCAGTCAAACTCAAATTGATGATTTACTGGAGCGCCTTGCCATTGGTTTCCGCCAGGAATCGCGGCTTTAGCGCGTCTGCCCACTTCTGCAAAGCAATTCCAAAAGCCACCGACACATTAAGCGACGCCTTTGTTCCGAAACAAGGAATCGATACCCTTCCCAAAGAAGCGTCTGCCGCCGCCAGTGCGCGCGGGCTTACGCCTAATTCCTCCGAGCCCGCGATTAATAAACCGCGCTTGGGAAATATAAATTCGTTAAGCGGAACGCCGCCCGTCTCCAGAGCGAAAACAGGGAGCGTTGCGTCAGGCTCGCTTCTTTCGGCGAATAACTCCCGGCGCTCCCATGGGACAATGTCAATGCAGCCCATTGCTGTCCTTTCGGCGCGCTTGTGGCGCGGGTCTGCGCAGAACGGCGACAAAATTATCTTTTCCGCTCCGAAACTTTCCGCTGTGCGGAACATCGCGCCGACATTAAACGGAGAGCGTATATCTTCCAGATAAACAAACATGCCTTCAAAAATTTTGCGCTTTTCCGGATCCAGCCGTCCGTCAGCGCCTGTAAAGTCCCAGTCAGCCTGCTCTTTGCCCGTCTCTGACAGTAAAATATGTTTTACGCAGTTTAAAGCGCGGCGGAGAATAGCCGCTTGATCGGTATTTTGATCTTTAGATGATATATTGATTTTGTTAGGTGAAATTAATGAATAAAAAATATCAGACGCTTCAATAAATACTTTTCCCGCTTCCTGCGGAAAAAGCGAATCTTCGGTAAGTAATTTTGCCGCGTCATAGAAAAAAACCAGCTCCGCGCTTGTAAAAATCTCCGCGCCTTTTTCTGAATCGCCGCTCTGACAGAGCCGGTTTTCCGCGAAAGAAAAATACTTCGCGATTTTTCTGAGTTTCTGAGTACGCGGTAATTTTTCTAATTTATAAAGCGGTATCATAATGTCACTTTTTTTGAGAACTTTCACCGAAGGATTCGTTCATTTTTAATAATTGTTCAATTTGCATCATTACATAATCCTGGAACTTCGGCGGAAGTTCATTATAGAGGCTAACCATGCGCTGAAGTTTTTCACCGGGCGTGTTGAAAAACATTTCTCCTTCTCCGGTTTTCAGCCATTTTTCATTAACGCCGAAATTCAGCGAAATCAAATGAATTATACGGTCGTTTACTTTTCTATGTTCACATTCCAGTTCTGCGATATATCCGTTGCTTATATAAATTGCTTTCGCAAATTCAATCTGCGACATATCAAGTGTCTGCCGTAAATGTCTAATGCGTTTGCTGATTGTCATATTCATATCATACGATATAAACACTCACTATGCAATGTTTGATTTTAGAAATGTTGGTATAACGCTATGAATTATGAGCTATTGTCCGCTATTTTATATATTTTTGTTTAAATATTTTTGGTGTTTTTAAGATAAAACTAGTACTTGAAAATTCTCACAATTTGATGTAATATTCTCACATATAGAGTGTTTTTTTGGGGGCAGAATGAATAAAGAAGAAAAACTTGAAAAGGTTTGTAACGATTTCTCTAAGCTCAATGAGAAACAGCAGGATTATGTTCTTGGCATTTTACAAGCGCTTGTTTTTGCGAAGACAGTAAATGAACAAAGTGAAAATGAAGGTAATCAGTCTCAATCTGATACTTGATTATCTTTTCATGTTCTTTTTTATAATGTATATTGAAAGAAAGGTTTGTTATGGGAAATAGAAAAACAAAAATAGTCTGCTCTCTCGGGCCCGCGTCTTTTAATGATGTTATTGTGCGGGATCTTATTCTTGCAGGCATGAATGTAGCGCGTCTAAATTTTTCTCACGGTACGCACGATACGCACCGCGAGTCAATAGAGCGCGTTAGGCGAATATCAAAAGAACTTAATGTTCCGGTTGCCATTCTTCTTGATACCAAAGGTCCCGAAATTCGCACCGGCATGACGGAAAACGACAAAAAAATTACCATAAATAAAAATGATCCTGTGACTGTAACTGTCGACGGCTGTTTAACTACTGCGGCCTCTGCGGAAAAAAAACTCCCTGCGCGGATTTCAATTTCCTGGAAATCTGCGCCGTTATTATTGAAAAGCGGCCATCATATACTTATCGCGGACGGGCTTCTTAATCTTGAAGTGCTTGATGTGAAGGATGGCAAAGTCAACTGTATAGCGCTCAATACCGCGGAAATCGGCAGCAAAAAGAATGTGAATCTTACCGGCATTCACGCAGGACTTCCGATAATGAGCGAGCAGGATAAGCTTGATATCGCTTTCGGCGTAAAGATGGATGTTGATTTTATCGCCGCCAGTTTTGTCAGTTTCGCGCATGAAGTAACGGAAATTAAAAAGTATCTGGAAAGTTTGAATTCAACAATAAAAATAATAGCGAAAATTGAAAACAGCGAAGGAGTAAACAATATCAAAGAGATTGTTCAGGCTGCCGACGGAGTTATGGTAGCCCGCGGCGATCTCGGCGTTCAGCTTCCGTCGGAGCAGATACCTCTTATCCAGAAACAAATTATCAGCGTATGCAGAAAAACGGGTAAGCCTGTCATAACCGCGACGCAAATGCTCGACTCGATGATTGTTCATCCGCAGCCCACGCGCGCGGAGTCGACCGACGTCGCAAACGCGATTTTCGACGGCACCGACGCGGTAATGCTTTCAGGCGAGACCGCCAACGGCGCGTATCCTGTTGAAGCTGCGGCAATGATGGACAAAATCGCCCGCATAATCGAACAATCTCATGAATTCCGCGAACGCATGAAAAGCATCCGGCATGAATGTTTGATAGAAGAATTAAGCACCGGCGATAATCTCGGCGTCAGCATGTCAAAATCCGGCGTAGATATTTCCGATTCAGTAAAAGCCAAAGCGATAGTAACACATTCGCTCAGAGGCAACACCGCGCGCATCATCAGCGCATTCAGGCCGAGTCAGCCGATTCTCGCCGTAACGCCGCACGATCATATTATGCGCATAACGCAGTTGTATTGGGGAGTAACTCCTTTTTACGCGCCGATTGTAGACAAAGCGGAAAACAAGATTCAAAACTCAATAAAAGCCGCGCTAGAAACAGGAACCGCGAAAATTTCAGACAAAATAGTTTTAGTCGCCGGCTTTCCCGTTCACAGCAATAATCCTGTTAATACGGTTCGCGTGATTATTTTGTAGCCGGAGTTTGTGAGTAACAAATTTAGACAGGATCATAGATCAACTTCCGCTGATTCTATTTCTTAAAAACAATCCCCGCCCCGTTTGGCGCGGCATCCGCCGTTACAGTATCACCTTCGTGAATAACGCCGCCGATAACCTGTTTCGCGAGCGGGTTTTCAAGTTCGCTTTGAATCGCGCGTTTAAGAGGACGCGCTCCGAACATAGGATCGAAACCTCGCTCCGCGAGAAAGGATTTCGCTTTATCTGTCAGCGTCAGCGTAATCTTGCGTTCCGCCAATCTTTGCGCGAGACGCGTTAGTTGAATATCGACGATTTTGCCTATCTCGCCTTTGCCAAGCCTGTTGAAAATTACTGTCTCGTCGATGCGGTTTAAAAACTCCGGTCTGAAACTCTGCTTGAGAAGTTCCATCAGCGAAGCTCGCAATACTTCAGGCTTTTTCGCTTCGAGGATCAAGTCCGAGCCGAGGTTGCTTGTCATGATGATGATTACATTTTTAAAATCGACAACTCGTCCCTGCCCGTCTGTCAATCGTCCGTCATCCAGTATCTGTAAAAAAACATTGAATACTTCCTGATGAGCTTTTTCGATCTCATCAAAAAGGATCACGCTGTAGGGGCGTCGTCTTACAGCTTCGGTTAGCTGTCCTCCCTGCTCGTAGCCGACATATCCGGGAGGCGCGCCAATCAAGCGGCTGACGGAGTGCTTTTCTCCGTA
>Ga0209755_10001158_pt1 | contig 43172 bp, 33 predicted proteins | sample TergutCo191P1_FD_187301 | JGI IMG/M metagenome (GOLD analysis project Ga0209755, IMG submission 187301) | Cornitermes sp. P1 segment gut microbial communities from Petit-Saut dam, French Guiana - Co191P1 (SPAdes) (version 2) | ecosystem: Host-associated > Arthropoda: Insects > Digestive system... | reverse complement strand
TGGTTTGATGTGATGTGTCCATCAATCATGTCGTTATAGCTCGCTTGCCCCGGATTGTTTCTGTGGTGTTGGTTGACGTTGTTGATTTGGTTGATTACTCTTCCGATATCACTCCACCTTTGACCGTTCTGACCATGATAGCGATTGCCAAACATTTGTCCAATGTTGAAGTGGAAATCAAAGTTAAATTGAGAGTCAACTCCAGCGAAGTATGGCGCAACAATACTTTGATCTGCAGTCAAATGTTCACCAACCAAGAACGCGTTCGGAAAAGCGGATTTAACTGCATGATTGAATTCTCTCCAAAAATGCATGTTTTTTCCAAAATGAACGTGGTTTTCTCTCCACATACCAGACGGCAAATAATCCGCTCTTGGAAAATACTCGTTATCGTTGAAAATGTGGTTGATTGCATCAAGACGGAATCCATCAACTCCGAATTCGAGCCAAAACTTTGCAACATCAACTGCCATGTCTCGAACTAGTTGATAGGAAAAATTAAGGTCGGGCATACTTGTTCCAAACATTCCATAGTAGTAATATCCGTTTTTGAGTGGATGCCAATCGGAATTAATAGCGCCTCGTTGCTGTCTTAGACCATTCCAGCCATAGACTCTGAGTGTGTCAATAGTGTCGAGATGTTTGATTGTGAAGAAATTTCTGAATTCAGGATTTAATCTTATTGCTTCGCGGAACCATGGGTGACGCGTTGAAACATGATTGAGAGCAAGATCCATCATTATCCTCACTCCCCTTGCGTGGGAACGGTCAATTAGTTCAGCAAAGTCTTCTTTCGTTCCAACTCTTGGGTCGATTGAGAAAAAGCAAATCGCGTCATACATGCTATAAGATGCCGAAAGATTGATTGGAGTGAGCCACAACGCCCCGACGCCGAGTTCACAGAAGTAGCCCGATTCAAGAACATTGATTATTCCTCGAAGAGTTCCAAATCCCGGTTGAATTGCACAAGCACTTGATGCGAAAGTTGGAACAAAGATTTGATAGCCAACTCCGACATTTTGCAAAAAGTCGGGTGAGTTCGGCATAATTGGAGCAGGGGAGGAAATGTCGTTAACAACTGGACGGGCAAAGTCAACATAGATTCTTTCACCGTTGTTCATGACATAAAGAGATTCATCAATGTTAGTCGACCTTGTTTCTGCCCAACCTCTTGTCAAAATTGAATGAACTCCCGGGTGAAAGTCCCAAAAATTAGTGATGCTCTCGTCCGCGATCCAAGTTGTTCTTGAGTCAATTGTTCTTCCTCTTTCCATGAAGACATGGACGACATTTCTTTCTTTTCGGAAGTGTCCGCCTTCATTTTGACAAATCCAAACATTTTCAAGATAAACATTCGCGCCGTCTCTTCCCCAAACTATTCCCGGAAACCCAACAGTGTTGCGAGTTCCAACAAGGAAAGAAACTTGGTTGAAAGTTCTGAAATCTATTGGAATATTGTTGTTCACTCCTGCCATGTGAATTTGATTGAAGTTGAGCATTCCGATTGCTCCACTTATTTCACAAAAATGTTGAAAATCAACTCGAACACCTTCTCCATGAGGTTCTCCCCAGACCCAAAAAGCATAATCATGAAATCTTCTTGGAATTCCGTTGGCGTTGCGAATGAGTTGACCATTTGCATTGCGAACATAGCGAGTGTCGTTATGCCAGTCTCCGTGGCTATAGTGAAAATAAACGTGTCCTCCTTGAACCCAAGTTGAACGAGTTTCATCGTTGAGATACTCATCATGATTCCCAATAAATTCCCATCCGGCATAAAGAGTTTTTGAACGCCAAACTGAATTCCAAAAATCCCATCTTGACTCATCTGTTTGCTCTCCAACTTCGTGCCTTGAAGTGTGCCACCCTGTTAATCTGTGTCCAATTTTTGTTGGAGCATTGATTCCACTTGGTTGATTAATCCAGTTTCCCGCCAATGTCAGGATGTGAAAATTCGGAGCCATCCTGCCACCATTTGAATCAAAGCAAACTCGAACTGGTGTTCCCCACAAATCGTAGATTTCAAAAACAATAGTAAGGTTATCCCTGTCAACTAGAATCGTGTTTTCAGTGATGTTGTTATAAAATCTGTTTGAGCGAACTCCGCCAACAATAATATAAACAGCAAACCACGGGTCAAAGATATTCCATGAAATGTTAAGTTCGGTTTCGAGTCTCACCAAGTTATAGCCCGTTTGCAAAAGAATGTTTTCATGATCGCGAATTTGAATTGTTAATCTCAATGGGATATTCGCTGCAACAATAACATTGACATATTCATAGTCAACCACGACTATTGATATTTCAATGTTTAAAAGAACTTGAACAGAATAAATTTCACTTAATATGCGCAAACGAACTCCATTGATATATAGCATTGCCGTTAAGCCAGAATATGCTGACAATTCAATTTCAACAAAACGTCCCTCTTGGATTTGAGTTGTTTCCCCAACTGTCAAAACTTCTCCGTCAACCCTTGCAACAAAATGCTCCACTCCCGAAACAAGCGGAAGAATGTCAACCGAATAATATCTTCTGCCTACTCTTAATTCGATTGTTGTGTTTTGTTCAATTTCTACAACCACATAGCGAACTTGTTGCCAAGTGTTCATTTCTTTGCGAACTCCGTTGACAAACACTTCCAAATCATAGCCCACAGCTCTTATAAATTCAATGTCAATCCTTGTCCCATCAAGAACTTGCTCTCCATGCTGAATAATATTCCAGCTTCTCTCATCTCTGACAAAAAAACTCGTGTAGCCAAAAGTTGGACGAACGATTCCAATAGTGTGGAGTCTTGTTGGAACAACAATAAGTTCTAGATTCCCAAGGACATGAATAAGGCTTGGATTTTCTCCCGATGTGCGAATTCCACTGACATATAATCGTCCAACAAAATTCGGTCTTTCCTCCCATGAAACATTAATGAAACTTCCCTCGCGGACTTGCCTTGATAAGCCAAGTGGCAAAATATTTCCAGAAACACCTGTGGCGAACTCTGTTAAAATAACAACATTTGAGATGCCATCAATTAATGGAAGTGCTTCGACAAGATAATAACGGTGAGAAGCTTTTATTTCAATCATTGTGTTTTGGGTGATTTCCAAAACAGCATAGCGATATTGATGCCAATTTCTGGTTTCTGTCAAAATTCCGTTGACATAAAGCGTCAAATCATAGCCAATACTTCTTCTGAATTCAAGGAAAATATAAGCACCATAGGCAACAACATCATTGTCTTGAAGGGTTCTGTAGTTCCATTCTCCAATGATTTCCGCGATGTAGAAATTCATGTAGCCCGAGGTTGGACGGATTATTGAAATGATGTGAGCAGGATATGCAACGACTGAAAACTCCATGTTTTGCCAAACAGTGAAAGAGCTGTTCGTTGTCATGCTTCCGTTCAAATAAAGTCTCCCAACGAAATTAGGTTTCGTTTGCCAGTCAATTCTGACAATTGTTCCTTCTCTCACAAAGGCAACTCCGCCAGCGTTAAGGACTGTTTGCGACTCCCCTTCTCCAACTGTGAGAGTAATGCTCAAAACTCCCTCGCCCAAATGACCAACTCCAACTGTTTTAAATCTTTCCTCTGTGACGAATTCTATTGTTGTGTCCCTAGTTATTTGAAAAACCCATTCTATGCTTCTAGCCCCATTGACATACATAAAAATATCAAAACCAAATGCTGTCGAAAAATTAATGTCAATCCAAGTGTTTGTTCTAACTTGGTCTCCACTTTCAAGCAACTGCCAAGTGGTTCCATCAAAAACAGCAATCCAGTCATAGGTTTCGGAGTCTGGACGAATAATCGTGACAGTGTGGAAAAGTGATGGTGAACCGACTGACACCGCCTTGAGTTCAATGACGATGTCATCTTCAAGTATAATATCAATTGAGAAGAATCCAAGTGAAGTGAGCAATCCGTCGCTTACTCCGTTGATATAGAGCCTCAAATAATATTGGGGCACTCTTGAAAATTCAATAAAAATTTCTAGCCCATCACGAACTCTGTCATTATCTGAAAGATATCTCACCGTTGATAAGTTTCTGTTTTCTATTTCAAAAACATGGAAGAAATCATAGCCAAAACTTGGGCGAATAATAGTCACAGAGTGATATCCATCTGTCGGGATATATGGAATTGTGATATAGACCGTGTGCTGTCCCGAAACATTGGAAAAGCCTTCAAGGAACGCATAAATTTCCCAATAGCCACCTATTCTTGACGGGATGAAATTGATTGCTGGAAGTCCTGTTTGAGTGATGGCAAAATTGTTTCCGTTTGGGTCAGTGATTAGGAAATGAATATTGTTTGCACTCGCAACTGGATATGGAGTTGCAACAATGATTGCACTCTCGCCATAGGTCATTTGAAGAGGTGCGGTGATGTTGAGGCGAGTTGGGGCGCTTGGTTGATTGCTCCTAAGAGGTTGCGATTCAAGAGAAATTGAAATAGCTGAGTTCATTGCTGCCAAAACAACATGGAGATTGTCTCTTTCTGCATCAATTGTTGGAGATTGAAAAATTCCATTAATTCGAACAGAAACTTCAAAATCTTCATCTCCTCTGAAATAAATCGTCAAAACAGTCCCTTCTGGAACTCGAGAGCCTTGCCAAAAATGTTGTCTCATTTCTCCCTCAACGCCATTGTGAACAGAAAGATATGTAAAACCCTCGGGCATTGGCATTGGAGAAAGAGTCAATAGATGCGTTGTTTCATTTGGCGGTGGCGGTTGAACTGGGATATCGTCACACGCTGAAATCGCAAAAACAGCCACTAGCATCAGAGCCATGACAATCAAAACGAGACCTATTTTCTTGATTTGTTTTTTCATTTTTCTTCACTCCTCACCCTTAACTCTTAAAAAAACTCAGACTATTGAGCTGTTCTTTTTTCGATTTCATAAAAGTAGAATTTTAGCATTCTGAATGTTAGTTCTTGCAACTCTTCTCTGCCTTGAGCAAGACGCAACAATTCAAACATGCTCGACATGAAACTTTTTGTGATGATTGCTCCGAATTTTGAATCGTTTTCGGAGATGTTATCACCATACATTTTATGCGTGACGACTTTCAAAATGTGTCCGTTGAGGTTTTCAACGAAGTCTTCATATTTTGTTTGTGCGCAGCGAGAAGAAAGAATAACGAGTTCTTTTCCGTATTGCTCAAAAACCTGCATGAGAGCTTCGCATGCAAACACCATGAACAACTCAAGTGGCATTCCATCTGACTCGGCACTTTCAATTTGAGTGACGAGGTGAGGGATTTTTTTGACAGTTTCTCCGACAACTGCATCTAACAAGTCATGCTTCGACGAAAAATAGCGATAGAGATTCCCAACTGGAACCCCCGCTTCTTCGGCAATTGAAACGATGTTTGCATTTTTATAGCCCTTTGCAAGAAACTCTTCACGGGCCGCGTCTAAAATTTTGTCTGCTACTTCTTTCTTTTTATATTGCATAATGCAAACAGTTTAGCATTTGAATTCTCTTTTGTCAAGCATCTTTGATGCCTTTGTCGGAGAAGTTTAAGTAATAGCAATTTCCTTCAAAAGGGCTGAAAGCCCTTGTCAACAGTCTTCGACTGGTTTGTCGGGTTTTGCTTGTATTTGAATTCAGCGTCAAGCGGGCTGAAAGCCCTTGTCAAGAGTTTTCAGCCCGCTTGTCGGAAATTGCTATTACTAGTGTAATATCCCAACAAAGGGGGAAATCCCTTGTTGACAATCTTCGACTGGTTTATAGGATTCTGCTTGCATTCGCACTCTCCGTCAAGAGGGTCGAAGACCCTTGTCGACAGTCTTCGACTGGTTTATAGGGTTCTGCCTTGTGTTTACTTTCAGCGTCAAGAGGGTCGAAGACCCTTGTCAATGCCAGCATTCAACACTCAAGATTGTGAATTTTCAATTATTTCTCTTGCTTGCAGGAACTCAACCTGTCACCGCCACCCTGCAGTATTATGCTCACCCTCACCTTGGCAAGCAGAGTGTTGACTCTGAACACTAAATTTGCCCAGCACGCTAGAGTATTACACCAATTGTGAAGATTGAGAAAAGTATTGCTTCAAGGAGAATTACTATTGTGAGAAGAAGAAGGGCATATTTGTTGACGACATAGTGAGAACGAAGATAGTGCAAAAAGCGGTGGTAATGACAACGAGTGTAGAGCGCACATTTGACTAAACTTGCAAATATTGCACTCAAAATGCAAACTTGGACAAGCAACGCTAGTGCCGAAATTATGCCCGCTGGCAAAAATGAAAACCCGAGAAAGCCGATTGAAAATGCAAGCGTTCGCGCTTGCAGAAAACAAAAAATCGCGAGGACTAGTGCGTTGAGAAGAGAAAGAACTGCGCGTGCAGAAAAAAGGAACATGATGAGGGTCAAAATCAAAAATGTGAAAATACGTGAGAGAAAAAAACCAAGAAAACCCCGTTGAACATTTTGAACAATCAAGAACCATCCGCCTGAATCGAATGCTCCATCGGAAGAATTGAATACGCTGATTACTCCTAGAATTATTCCGGCAACACAAAAGATGAGTGCAACGAGCATCACCCATTTGTTTCTTCCAACAAATTTTTCAATATCTCTCACATGATAATCAAATCTATATCTCATTATTTTCGCGAACAATTCTCAATTGTTGTGATTTTGAGTGTTTGTGTTTTTTTAAGTTTCTCAAATACATATATATGACAGACTTTGAGAATTATGTCGAAAATTGACGAAATATTTTTTTCAAAAGGAGTGTTAAAAATGTTTGCATTGGAAAAAAAAGTGTGTTATACTGTTTTTATCTTTGCGTAAAAGCAAAAAAACCTAGAACACACTTATAAAGCAAAACAGCAAACATAGCAATCTAAAGATTTATTGTTCTTTAGAAAAAATCAATCAAAAACAATCACTTGGGAGAGTGGTGAAATGGCAGACGCGCTGGACTCAAAATCCAGTGAGGGCAACCTCGTGAGGGTTCAAGTCCCTCTTCTCCCACCAAAATAGCGATTTTAGAGACAATTTTGCTCTAAAATTGCTATTTTTTATTTTTCGGGATCCGAACACTCCGAAACACCTCACTAATCATTTTTTTCTTTATTTTCAAAAGTTTCTCCATTTTTTCTCACATCCGCCTATTTTGCAAATTTGAAATTTTTTCATATATTTTAATAACTCTGTCAATAGCACCTCCAGTATCATCATCATCAGTTCCCACACTACTATTGATTCTACTATCACCGCTTATACTACTTCCCATTCTTTATTCCAATCAATTACTCCTTTTGTTTGCTGGACAAGCATATATCTTTTTTGATAGAATGTATAGGTAGGTTCTACAAAGGAGTCGCTTTATCATGTCTGATACTGAATTAACGCTAGAAACATTTATAGAAAAATTTAAGAAAATCAAGGAACAGGGCTGGGTGAAAACTCATCGCTCTGGCACAACTGGGATCGGAAAAACTCTTGAGGATTTGCTTGGCATTGATGAAAACAATATTCAAGGCCCTGATTATGGGACATTTGAGCTCAAGTCGATGCGAGCAAATGCTGGCAGCATGCTTACTCTAATAACCAAATCACCTGACGAACCGCCGCGCGCCAATACTCTTTTACGTCTAAAGTTTGGGTACAGTAGCGCTGCATACGGTAACGATGCAAAAGTTTTGCATTCGACTTTGTCGACCAATCGATATTCTCCTAACCCACTTGGCTATAAATTAAAAATTGCATGCGATGATAATCATATAATGATTGTGTCCCTAGATAGCGCACAAGTCAAAGCCGTTGAAGCAAAATGGGAAATCGAAAAACTTATATTCAAAATGGATAAAAAACTTGGCGGCCAATTCATCTATGTCATCGCAGAATCGCGCGGCGCTGGTGCCAATGAAGAGTTTCATTTTACTGAAGCGTTCTTATTGAACGGATTCAGCTCTTCGGGTATTATTAAACTTGTTCGCGAAGGTAAAATTTTAATTGACCTGCGCATCGGTCAATATAACAGCGGAAAGAATAAAGGAAAAACCCATGACCATGGCACAGGTTTTAGGATTTTTCCACGCGATTATATTCACCTTTTCCAGAAAACTAGGCTTGTTTAGGCAACTTTTCTAAACACTACTATGTGTTCTTTTGTCATAGTTTCAACTTTAGCACCGTTTTTATTTGTAGGCGAGTTGCGCTGCGGCATTACTTTATTTGAAATTTCTCTTCCGAAATTACACACAAACTCAAGTCCATGCTTTTGAGCAAGTTCAATAAGAATTTGGTCGGTATGGACTTTTTCTAATTTAACAGTCCTATTCCCTACTACCCAGAAGTGATAACCGTCTATACGCGTCTTCTTAGATATCTCGCGCAAACACTTAGCTAGATCTGCATAGAAGCTAAATACATCATAAGCCCTAAACAAATCTTTTTCTGATATTCTCAACAAGACATCCTCAAGTGTCTTACTACCTAAAAGCGCCCAGTGTTGTTTATCCATATATGGTTTGCCACCCAGCAATCTTTTATCTATAGAGATAATCTCTTCTTCAGTTACATCTATATCCAGCCACTGAAGTGCTAGTCTGCTATACTGTCCATAAGCAACTGTTGTCCTGCTATCTCCATAAGGCGGAGATGTGATTACTAAGTCTATACTATTATTAGGAACTGAGTTCAACACGCGCGTGTCGTCTAGACAAATATTTGTGTTCGCCACCTTGTCTTCACATAGCTCATTGAATCTTGTCATTTTTTCTATGTTGTGATTAAGTATGCAAACAAATTCCTTTCTTACTATTGGATCATAAACGGCAACCTTTTCAGCCTGCATTCTAAACAGCTTAAATTCGCTATTCCGCGTATTTGAAACCAGTCTTACTGTCTCGCTAAAAGCTACTAACAAAAATTTCTTCAGCTTCACATCATCAATTTTTGCAATCTCCTGTTTAATCAGTTGCAGGGATATTACAACTTTAGGCAAAAACCAAAATCCCATGTTCTTAAATGCTCTAAAGTTAGTAAACTTTATATTCTTCTTTTTACAAAAATTTTCTACATGTATGTTCGCGCTATCTGCCCACCCAGTCTTATGAGTGACATCCAACCCTAGCTCTTTACGAATATAAATATCAAATTCGTTTATTGTATCACTCCAGTTATCAAAAACTTCTTCTATTGATTTAGTAAATTTTCTTGCTACTTGCAATTGAACTGCTGTGAGATTGGTTGTTTTAACCCCTGTTAGCAACTCCGCTAACGGATTTAAGTCCGTTCCGTATATGCTAGGAATTCCATTCAGTCTAGCCTCAACTAGAGTAGTTCCTGACCCCATAAATGGGTCAAAAAATGACGTTACTTCTCTATGCTTCAACATCAATTTTATAATGCTCTTGCTGATTGGATAAATCATTGTTGCAGGATAAGAATGGATACCATGTGCGTTATCTCTTGTATCATGCTTCTTAAAGTCCCAAAAATTACTTGGCAAACGTTTTATATCTTCTATAATTGCGTTATTAAGCATCTACGCTTCTCCTTTTAGTTGCGGCACTTAGCTTGCCCAATTCCCGCAGCTAATTATTGTGTGACCAATAGTGCAATTCACACTATAATATTATATCATCTTTAAATCGTTTTGGCTAGCGAAATACTCTCTTAAATGAAGTAGAAACTACAAAATCTCAATTCGCTTTCTATTTATCATTTTTCAACGTAAAATTACACTCAATGAAGGTAGGAAACCAATCCTCACGTCTAATAAATTTCAAATACCTCAACAAATATAATGCAAAAAAAACACAAAGTGCCAACGTCGTCTCAAAGAATTTCTGCCTGCCTTTATCGTTTGTTCATTTTTAAGTGTACATAGCGCGAATGGTGCCGACAGAGTTGCTTTAGCGCATTACTTTACGTTCAATGCCGAAAATAAAACTTGGATAGTGGACTACTATTCATTCAAAGCCAAAAGTAAAATGCCTATTTACTCTACTAATAGTTCAACCTCGCCAATCGCAGTTGCGACTGGCGAGTCGGGAAACTGCTAGTCGTGCTTTTTCTATTGAGAAGGACTGTTGTGGTCCACCAGTGCTTGCATCACGGGCTAGTTGGAAATGCTAGTCGTGCTGTTTTCTGTTGGGAAAGACTGTTGTGGTCCACCATTTGGCATGGAGCCTGTTAGCCTTTGATATTAGCAAGCTTTTTGTTTTTCTATTGGAGCATTTGGAGTTGGTATCCGGCTTAACGCCTCAATTGCCTGTTTTGAAAGTTATTAGTCAAACTGAATTAATTGGTGCTTCTTTTGGCTCAATAACAAAAAAAATGACAGAACGAAATTTGTTCTGTCATTTTTTTTGTTAATGTTATTAGCAGAGTTTCAAGTGGTGCTAATTTTTGCTTTTACATATTTTGTATCTTCTGAGTGATGCTATGAAAAGTGTAGTTCCAAGAGCCAATCCCAAAACGCTGAAGCCTAGCCCTATTGAATAGCCGATGAGTTCACTGCGGATATATGATTCTCCCATGTGGTCATAATATCCAGTTGCAACCTCAATTATTTCACTAATGAAATATCCAATGAGTGCCAGACAAGTTATTGCAATTACTAGGCCTATTGTTGTTAAAACAAAATTCAACAACTCTTGGTTTTTCCAATTCACGGGCTTGTTGCTGAATGTCGTGACATTTGATGTTGTTTCCATTATTTTCTTTGTTTCGTCATTGCTTCCATTTATTAGCTCATCAAGCGTGACACCATACAATCGTGATAGTGCTATCAAGTTTTCTGTGTCGGGCAAAGATTCTGCCCTCTCCCACTTAGATATTGCTTGACGGCTAATGTTTAATTGCTCTGCTAACTCTTCTTGTGAATACCCATTGTTTTTTCTTAATTCGATGAGCCTGTCTGCTGTTTTGTAGTCCATGTTTTAATGTCTCCTTTTGTTAGAATACCCTAATTATACATGAAGCAAAGCGGTTTCCTCAATGAATTTTGCTTTTCAATTGGGCAACTATTGGTTGCATTTTGATTATAATCTATTTTTTTACAAAAGTCTAGCATTTCTTTGTTTGTTTTGCAAAAGCAAAATCTCTCTTTCGAGTTTGCCCGCAAGAGAGACTTTCTGGTTAATTATTCTGTTTCTGATGGATGTTGTTTTTTATTCGATTTCTTCTCCTGTTTCTGTTGGTTCTGATTGAGATTCTTCTGAGTTAATATCAACTTCTTCGTTTTCAGTTTCTTCTTCCTCATTTGCTTTTAAGCTTTCTTCAGTTGAAGATGTGTTTCTGTTTTTAAGAAGAATTAGTCCACCGACTGCAAGTGGCATCATTCCGAAGAGTGACATGTTTGCAACAGACCAGACCATCGTGTGGCGAAAGCGATAGTTTGCTGTTGCGATTGCAGACTCAATGACACTTTCAATTGCGCCTTCGATTCCGTGGCGAACGCCTGTGTTAAATCTTCTGACCAACAACATTTCTCGGACTCTTTCACCGTTGTAATAGACAAAGTCGCCGCGAACATAGACAGGAATATTGTTGATGTATCTGTATTCACCCGCATATCTTCTATAAATATATTCACCATCTTCATTTGTTGCATAGACATAATGATAAATAAAGTTGCCTAAATCATCTCTTGGAAACATTCCAACTAGCTGTCCGCGCAATCTTCCTTCAAGTGGCCCAGAAAACTGACCAATGAACGCACCTCGTTGAGTTGCAGTCAACCCAAGTTCATTGGCTCTAAGGTTTGCAATGCTCGCGATTTTTTCTGAAATTGCATCATTGCCCTCACGGATTGGCGCACCCCAGTCAGACATCGGGACATTGACAAAATGGAGCAAGATTCCAGCAAACTCTGCGTTTGAAACAGTCATGACAACCATTCTTGGAGTTTGTCCCACTCCTTGGCCTTCTGGTTGTGGAGGGATGTTCACATTAATTGTTATGTTGTCTCCTGTCATCGCGTTTCTTGCTTGAGCGCTCAAGATGTCTTGTTGCAAAAAGATTGCAACATTGTCGTTATAGCCCCCCCCTCGAAGATTTTGAGCGAATGCAAAAGTGTTGCTACTAAAAGGAATCACTGTTGCAAGGGTCATCAAAACAAATCCAACAAACCCAATTGCAATCATTTTCAGTCCCAACACTTTTTTGGATTTTAGGAACATTGAGATGAAAAGTATTGCTGAAATTGATGCAAAAAATATCGCTGCTGAAATATAGAGCAATAATGCCCCTGTTGCATTGTTTTGGTCTGGAACTGGGTCATTATAGCCAAAAATTGGATTTCGAGCAAGTTCATATTGAGTTGCATCAAAACCTAATAGCAGAACTATCATGAAGACCAGTCCCGGCAAAGTGACGAACATTATTGTCGCAAGTTTCACATAATTGCCTTTAAAACTTGGTTTGTTGTTTTTTTGAGTGTTTTCCATTTTTTCTCCTTGGGATTTCTTCAGTTCTATGAACCTGCAACTTGTCATGAGGACAGTGTTATTTTTTAAAAATTCATGAACAATTGAGTGCTAACAACAATTTTATCATTTTCAAACAACAAACACCGCCCAGAGCCACGTTGCTACTTTTGATAATTTGTAGTTTTTTAAAAATTAAGATAAAAATTTTATCAATAATTAACATAAAAACCTTTAACTGTTATGCTGACATATGATTTCTGGAACTTCCTGTCAAAAGGGTCGAGGCACTAAGAGTCGTATCCTAGCCATTCAATTCTTTTTTTGAAAATTAGACTCAAGATATCAATGATGAAAAAAACTGGGAATGCGGCAATGCTTATTATTCCAGACACAAATTGACGTCTTTTGAATCTTGAGACAGCTCCCAAAATTGTGTTGAAAGGTGGGATGAATGCTAGAATTAATGAAGTAATATAATCTCCGTTTAGGACATCATAACCTCGAACATTTTTATATTTTTCTGACAACTTGACTCTTCCTGTGATTTCTGCATCTGCCAAATCTTCTTTTGAAGGAACATAGTTTTTGTCAAAGAATTTCCCTATTGTTTTCGTGTCATAGCTTTTTGGCATCAAGAACGTGAATGCGAGTGCAATAAAGCAAAGAGCTGCAACTATGAATGGAGAGATGAATGCTCCCATGGGAACAGGCCCTAGTTCAAAAGTTTCTGTTCCAGAAACATATGTGCCATACATTCCAGTTCTGAGAATTGTGTCAGCAATAAGTCCTGTTGCAACCGCACCAGCTATTCCGATTACTATTCCTTGTCCAGCAAAATACATCGCACTGTTTCTTTTCTTCGCCACTTTTAATTCAACAGCTGCAACTTGCGAGGGTATCATCAAGACCATCATGAAGAATGCGCCTATTGAGAAACTTGATGTCGCTGCTCCCAGAGCATTTATGATTAGACGAGGAGCAACCGCATAAGGAAAAAACACAGCCGAACCTAGTGAAAAACAAACGATACCAAGGGCGAATGTGATGAATGATATTTGAAGTGCAAATCTTATTCCCTTTCTTCTCATCAGTTTGTTATAGAAATAAAGCATGATTGGAACAGGACCAAATGCCATGGAATTGAGGAGAGCTGCGTGTCCCGCTCCTAGTTGCAAAACACTACTTATTAATTCATTCTGCGTTGAGAGAAACAATTGCAAAGCGGTGAAATAGACAAATGCTGCAACCATCCATGGCCAGAATGCTTTGTTCGTGAAAACAAATTTTACGCTTGATAGTATGCCGACAATACCCGATTTTTCCTTCTTTAATGGAAGTTTTTCATTTCCTAGCGTCATTGCAACTGCCCCTGTGGTGTCGGCAGTTGATGTTTCAATCGATTCTTGGGTTTCAGAACGAGCCACATTCTCAATGCTTGCCTCCAATTCAACGGTTGCTGGAGTTTCAACATCAGTATTATTTGAATTAAAGCCGTCATACTCTTTGTGACCTCTTGACATAACAATTGGGATTAATAATGTCAAAAGAAGTGGAGACATCATTAAAATTAGGTGCATGATGTTAAGACCTGTCCCTCTAAATGCAGTCAAAATTAATGGTGTCAGAGCAAAAACCAACGCAAACTGGACAGTGTCCATGAACGATTTGAAATAGCTCACACGCACTCTTTGTTTGCGATCTTTTGAAATATTTGCAAGTCCTGCTTGAAATGCAATTTGCGTCAGAGTGTAGGCAGTGAAAAAAAGTATCAAACCCACAAAGAACCATATTGTGTTGACAACTTGTCCGCCAGTGCTGATTGTGTCATAGTTCATGAAAAGCGGAAGACAAATCATGACAACGCCCGCAAAAAGCGGGACAATGGCAAGCAATATTGGAAGCCTCAATCTCTTATATTTGTCGGTCATCTTGTCAATTTTTGCGGCCAATGGAACATCAATGATTGCATCAAAGACACGACTGATAGTGAAGAGGACACCAAATACTGCCGTTACGACGATAGCATGAGACGCTCCAGAGCCCCATGCCCAAATTTCAATGTCAATATTTAAAAGTGCTGGGTTGACAGCACTCAAAAAATAAGCCAATATCAAGTTGAATATTACTCCCGGGCCGAAGAAACTTGAAGCATACAAGAATTCTCTTTTTTTATTTTTTAGCATTTGTTTTTCTCCTGTGAGTCTTCGACTCTTTTGCTGGAAAGAAGTTGTCTCCCATGCTCCTCTACTCCAACTGACTTCATACCAAACGGCTCTTCTGCGTTTTTGGCGAAGAGTGATATTATATGGAATTCTCCGACAAAGGCATCGAAGATGCTTGACTATTGTTTACTTGCATAGTATAATTATTTGTGTCGAATTATGCAAGGATATGCATCAAACAATATTTGTTCATCTGTCCGATATTGAACAAATGTGTGAAATTGTCCAAGAGGTTGCAAAAATTAATATATGGAAGATCGCAGAGCATTAAAAACAAAAAAACTAATTAAAAAAACTTTTTTGGATTTATTAAAAACGAATCCGATTAGCAAAATTTCTGTGTCGGAAATCACCCGTCTTGCAGACATAGGTAGGGGCACTTTTTATTTTCATTATCTTGATGTTTATGACTTGCAAGATAAAATTGAAAATGAAATCTGTGATGACCTTTTGATGATGTTTGATGAAACCTATAAAACTACTGCTGACTTTAAATTATTGTTTTTTGCAATCATTGATTATATTTCAGAAAACGGTGAATTGTTTTCCTTGCTTGCAGTTCAACAAGCATCGGGCAGTCATTTGATGCAAAAGATAAGACAAATTTTTGTCAATAAAATTAGTGCCCTTATCCCAGAAAAATATATTGAAGAGCATCACAAAATAAGGATTTTGTTTGTTGTCTCGGGTGTCGTCGGAGTCATTGACGACTTGGTTCGCAAGGGCTCTAAAGTGGAAAAAGAAATGATTTCTCATGAACTTAGCAAAATGATGAGTTTGTTAGAGCAAGGAAAAAACTAGAAGATACCGAAGGCTATTTAATTATTATGGAAAATTTGGAAAACAAAAAAACATTACACGAAAAACTTTTTGACAAAAATGATGCTTCAAACATTGTTTTGTTTGATGCCGAAGACAACGCAATTGAGCTTGAGCAGATTGGACTTGTTCCATTTGGGGATGAATTTTTTGCAATACTCCGCCCTCTTGATGAGGACGAGGGTGCTTTTGTTTTTGTTCTTGACAAGGACTGCAAAAAGTCAATCCATTATGTTGAAGATGAAAAATTGGCGAATGAAATCTTGGATTTGTTTAATAAGAATTAGGGTTAAGTGTGTTTTGATTTTCTGACCCACAGTTTGTCGCAGAGACAGTGTTGTTTCCCAAAATGAAACATTTTTTTAAATATCATCCTCAGTCCAATTGCTACTTTTAGCAATTCGCAATGATTATGAAAGTATTTTTGTGGGAGCGGTCAGTGACCGCTCTTTTTTCTTTTTTTTTGACAAGATTTTTCACATGACAAGGGCTGTTGGGAAATTTCTTGTCAAACCAATCTCCAACAAGAGGGTTGAAAACCTTTGACAAGGGTCTTCGACCCTCTTGACGGAGAGTGCGAATACAAGCAGAACCAGACAAAGCAGTCGAAGACTGTTGATAAGGGCTTTCAGCCCATTTGTGAGAGAATGCTATTACGAGAAATTCCCCCAGCAAAAACATCAAAGATATTGACGAGACTATTCTGGCGAACTTGATTGAGCAAGCAATCTCCGACAAGAGCATTGAAAATGCTTGACACGGGCGTGTGGGATTTGATATTATAAATTTGTGGAAATAAATAAGGAGGCTTATAATAAAATATGAGCGAACAAAATTTGACAAAATTTGAAAAGGTCTGTGAAATTTTGGATAGGTATGATAGAGACGCTGGCAATTTGATTGCCATTCTTGGCGGTGTTCAAGAAGAATACTCATATCTTCCAGAAGATGTTATCACATTTGTGGCAACTGCACTCGGCGTGACTCCCGGTCATGTTTATGGCGTTGCGACATTCTATGCTCACTTCACTCTTGAACCAAAGGGAAAATATGTTATCAAGGTTTGTGATGGAACGGCGTGTCATGTTCGAAAGTCTGGAGATGTTATTAAAACTTTCGAGAGTGAACTTGGTTTGACTGAATCTCGCAAAACTAGTGAAGACATGTTGTTCACTTTGGAAGTTGTTGCGTGCATTGGGGCTTGTGGACTTGCACCAGTCATTACCATCAACGAAGATGTTTATGCGGCGATGACAATCGACAAGACAAAAGAACTTGTTGCGGAATACAGAAAAAGGGAGGCGGGTGAATAATGAAACTACTAACTCTTGAAGAAAGAAAAGCAAGATTTGAACGCTCAAAAGCAGGAACTGCTCCAAGAATTGTTATTTGTGCTGGAACTGGGTGTGTTGCGTCGGGAGCGATGAAAGTTTATGACAGGTTTCGTGAGATTCTTTCAGCAAAAGGATTGAGCATTGCAGTCGTTTTGGAAGATGAAACGAAAGAGGATAAGGGTGATTTTTCTATCGCAGAAACAGGTTGCAAAGGCTTTTGTCAAATGGGACCGCTTGTCACGATTAAAGAAAAAAATATTCTTTACTGCAAGGTTCAACCAGATGATGTTGAAGAGATTATTGAAAAATCACTTCTTGGCGATGAGCATGTTGAAAGACTGTATTACTCAAACCCAAAGTGCGGTTCACGCGAAAAGGAAATGCAAAAAATCCCTTTCTATTCGCTTCAAAATCGTTTGACTCTTGGGCTTTGCGGAAATATTGATGTTAATAACCTTGATGAATACATATATCACGGCGGCTACTTTCAAGCAAGGCGTGCTGTTTTGGAAATGAGCGACAAAGAAATTTGTGATGAAATTTCAAAATCTGGCCTTCGTGGACGTGGTGGCGGTGGCTTCCCTACTGGATTAAAATGGGACTTGACGAGAAAACAAAAATCAGAAACAAAATATGTTATTTGCAATGGTGACGAAGGTGACCCGGGAGCTTTCATGGACAGATGTCTTTTAGAGGGCGACCCACATTCTGTTATTGAGGGAATGATTATCGCCGCTTGTGCTATTGGTGCGACTGGAGGTCATTTTTATTTGAGAATGGAATATCCTCTTGCAATCAAGAGGTTGCGCGCGGCTCTCAAGCAAGCACGTGACGCAGGAATACTTGGAAAAAACATCTTTGGCTCGAAAATGAATTTCGACCTCAAAATCAAAGAGGGTGCTGGCGCTTTTATTTGCGGAGAAGAAACTGCATTGATTGCATCAATTGAAGGCAAGCGCGGAATGCCAATTTTGAAACCCCCTTTCCCGTCGGAGCGCGGACTTTACGGAAAGCCAACGGCAATCAATAATGTTGAAACACTTTCTTCGATTCCAGCTATACTTCGAATGGGAGCAGAAAAATATGCTCTTCTTGGAACAAAATCAGCAAAAGGAACAAAAACTTTTGCCTTGACTGGGCACGTTGCTAACACTGGTTTGATTGAAGTTCCATTTGATATCACCCTTCGTGACATTGTTGGTGTTATTGGCGGGGGTGTTATTAATGATGACGGGACTCTTTGCGGAAAGGTCACAGAAGGCCCCGGGTCTGATTGCGGATGCGATTTTAAAGCGGTTCAGATTGGTGGTCCATCGGGCGGTTGTTTGACACAAGACCACCTTGACTTGCAACTTGATTATGACAACCTTGCAAAAATCGGAGCAATGGTTGGTTCTGGTGGACTTGTTGTCATGAATCAAAAAACTTGCATGGTCAAAATTGCGAAATATTTCATGCAATTCACTCAAAATGAAAGTTGTGGAAAATGCACAGTTTGTCGAGAAGGAACAAGGCAAATGCTTGCGCTTTTGGATGATATTACTGAAGGACGTGCAACTGAAAAGACACTTCCACTTTTGGAAGAACTTGCCCAAACTGTCAAAGCGGCTTCGCTTTGTGCATTGGGAAAAACTGCGCCAAATCCAGTTCTTTCAACTTTGACATATTTTAGAGACGAGGTCCTTGCTCACATCAACGAAGGCAAATGTCCTGCTGGAGCTTGCGAAGCGTTTGCGTCTTATAAGATTTTACAAGACAAATGCAAAGCTTGCACAATCTGCAAGCGTGCTTGTCCAGTTGATGCAATCAGTGGTGAATTGAGACAACCAGAAACATGGGTGATCGACCAAGAAAAATGCATAAAGTGTGACGCTTGTTTGCCAGCTTGCAAGTTCGGCGCAATCGTTAAGGAGTAATTTTTAGAAATTGAATATGGAATATTGAATGGGTGAGTGTGAAAAATATTTTTCAACAAATATTCAATATTCAATATTAGATATTCAATAAAAAGGAATATTTATTATGAAAAAGATAATAATTGATAATATTGAAACTACATTTTCAAATGAAAGAAATGTTCTGGAGGTGGCTAGAAAAATTGGCATTGAATTGCCCACTTTTTGTTATCAGCCAGAGCTGAGCATTTTTGGTTCATGCAGAATGTGCGTTGTTGAAGTTGATGGACGAGGTGTTCTTCCCGCATGTTCAACTGTCCCATGGGATGGCATGATTGTTCACACTAACACCCAGCAAATCCGCGGAATTCGCAAAATGATTCTTGAAATGATGCTTGCGAGTCATGACCAACAATGCACGACTTGCCCAAAGAGCGAAAATTGCAAATTGCAAAGTTTTGCAAAACAACATGGCATTGATGAAGTTCGATTCCAATCATTCAAGCCAGAAGCGGAAAAAGATTTCTCGTCAACCGCAATTACTCGCGACCAAACAAAATGCGTTCTTTGCGGAAATTGTGTTCGAATTTGTGACGAGGTTCAATCTGTTGATGCTCTCAAATTTTCATTCCGCGGAGCAAAAGCAAAAGTTGGAACATTCCTTGAGAGAGGCATCGGCTTTGAAGAGTGTATTGGCTGCGGTCAATGCGTGAAAGTCTGCCCTGTTGGAGCGTTAAACGAAAGACATAACATAGAGGAAGTTTGGCAAGCGGTCTATGACAAGTCTAAAACTGTTGTTGTTCAAATATCCCCTGCTACTCGTGTCACTTTGGGAGAATTGTTCGGAAAGAGCCCCGGAACAAAAGTGACTGGCAAAATCATAACAGCATTAAAAAGAATGGGATTTGACAAAGTTTTTGACACTTGCTTCGCGGCGGATTTCACCGTTGTTGAAGAAGGAAAAGAACTTTTAGAGAGAAAGAAGGCAGGCGAAAAATTGCCAATGTTCACATCGTGTTGCCCTGCTTGGGTCAAGTTCGCGGAGCAAAACTTTCCGAACCTTGTCGGCAATCTTTCATCTTGCAAATCGCCCCAACAAATGCTTGGTTCGCTAATAAAAGATAGGCTTACAAAAGATATGAATATTAAGCGCGAAGACTTGGTTGTGGTTGCACTAATGCCTTGCACTGCGAAAAAATTCGAAGTCGCAAGAGAAGAGTTCAAGGTTAACGGAAATCCTGATGTTGATTTTGTTCTGACAACGAATGAACTTGCTCTCATGATTAAAGAACGTGGAATCGACTTCAACAAATTGAAAGAGAGCGAACTTGATGAGCCGTTTGGATTATCAACTGGAGCAGGAATTATTTTTGGCTCGAGTGGCGGTGTTTCTGAAGCGGTTTTGAGATTTGCTGCTGACAGCTTGGAAAAAGGTTCAACCCCAGATTTTAAAAAACTGAGAGCTGACAAGGATGTTAAAATAACAGAACTCACAGTTAGCGGAGAAACATTGAAGCTTGCGGCGGTTTCGGGACTTCGAAACGCAAGAGAATTGATTCAAAAAATTCAGGACGGCGATATTAATGTTGACATTGTTGAAGTCATGGCATGTTCTGGCGGATGTGTTAATGGCGGAGGGCAGCCACCTGCTCTTGTTAATAAAGCAGTTTCAAAGAAAAGAGCTGGTGGACTCTACACTAATGACAAGAAATTAGAGCAAAGAATTTCGTCAAACAGTCCGGGACTTAAAAAAATCTATGCTGGACTTGATGACAAGAAAACACATGACCTGTTGCACACTCATTATGAACACCGTCAAAAAAATAAAAATGACGGCTATATCATTGATGAAACTCCAAATGAAAAATCACTTCACCTTGACATCTGTTTTGGCGCAAGCTGTCTGAAGTCTGGTGGGCAAGAACTCTATCTCGGAGTGATGAAACATTTGAGAGAGAATAACCTTGTTGAAACGACAGAATTCAAAGCAACCTACTGCATGAAAATCTGCACTAAAGGTCCTTCTCTTCGAGTTAATGGAAAGCAATTGGAGAAGTGTTCAGTTGAAACAGCGATTTCTGAAATTAATAAAGCGGTTAAATAACAACTAACTCTTTTCAACTAATCTATCAAAATCAGTCATCAAAACAAACTGGTTAAGGAGTTAATTTCCTTGACCAGTTTGTTTGTTATCACTGACTTACCCTAATAACACAACCATTTGCAAAAGTCACGCTAAGCAAATGGAAGGAATCTGGACACAAAGTTTCGTAAAAAAACACAGCCTTTTCACACTGCGCTCAGTTTGACTTCATTCCATTTTTGCATCATCCTATTTTGACCCCTACTGCCAGCTGACCCTCTGCATTCAAGACATACTGTGAAAATTTTGAACTCATTCAGAACATTGAAGGCAGAATTATATGCTGATAGTCACATAGTTATCTCTAACAGCCTAAGCAAAAACATGGCTATCGAAATGCGATGTCCATGTTTTCTAGATTCAAGTTAATTTGTTTCTTTGACTCAGTTTGGTTTAAATTGAGTTGAGGGGGAAGTGTTAGTGCAAAGTTTTTTTGAAGTTGTTGCTCCAAGTTTTCATTTCTTTTGCAGTGTCGCATGATTTTTCACTGATGCCAAGGGCTCCAGAGAGACGTGCGACTTCTTCGATTGAGCCGACTTCGTCAAGGAGTTTGACTTCAACAAAAGTGTCGATGTCGGATTGGATTTTTTTGATGAAGTAGTGTGAGTCTGCCATCGCGGCGATTGACGAGAGATGCGTGACGCAAAGAACTTGTCGGTCTGTGGCAATGTTTGCTAGTTTTTTTGCTATTTCTTGCCCCACTATTCCGCTGATTCCAACGTCAATTTCGTCAAAAACCATGACTGAAATATCGTCGGTGCTGGATAAAATCACTTTTAACGCAAGAATAAACCTTGACATTTCTCCGCCTGAGATTATTTTGGTCAATGGTTTTAATGGTTGTCCGGGATTTGCGGAAAAATAGAATTCCGCGGTGTCAAGTCCAGTTTGAGCTAGGTCTTTTTCGCATTCGTCAATATTTGGGAATTCATTGAAAACGATTTTAAAAATCGCTTGTGGCATTCCGAGATCTTTGACGGTTTGACTGATTTTTTCTTCAAATTCTTTTGCTTTTTCTCGTCTTATTTCAGAGAGAGTTTTGCAATCAAAATACAGTTTTTTAAGCGTCGCATTTTTTTCTTTTGTCAACTTTTCAAAAATGTCTGCTCCATTTTCGAGCTTTTGATATTTCTCTTCCGCATCAATAAGGAACTTTTGCATTTTTTGATAGTCGCCATATTTTCTTTTCAATCCCCTCACAACGTCAAGACGAGTTTCAATTTTGTCGAGGTCTTTTTCATCATAATCAAAAGCATCGACTTCATCGCTAACGCTTGCGGAGATGTCTTTGAGTTCAATGAATAGAGTGTTAAGACGCTCTGAAAGCTCTGAGAGTGCTATGGAAAAACTTGAGATTGAGTCAATGGCACGATATGCAACTCGAACATTATCGACCGCATTTGACATTTCATTGTCGTTTAATGAGGCATATGCTTCTCCTAGTGCTTCGTTAATTCGCTCCGCTCCAAGAATGAACCTTCGCCTTTCAACCAGTTCTTCTTCTTCTTCTTCATATGAACACGCTTTTTTGATTTCTTCGATTTGATATTTAAGAATGTCGCGATTTCTTTCTCTTTCGTCCGCATCGCCTAAATTTTTGATTTCACGAGCAATTTTCAAGTGTTCAAAATAATTGTCTTTTATTGATTTTACTAGGTCCGCGAAGTTTGTTTTTGCGAAACTATCGAGGAGTTTGATGTGGTGGATTGGAAGAATATAGTTTTGATGTTCCCCTTGTCCATAGATATCGACAATGTTTTGCATGAGCGATTTCAACATTGAAAGCGTTGCAATTTTTCCGTTGATTCGGATTTCATGCTTGTTTGAAGAATTGAATTTTCGAGCAATTAGAAGTTCGCTGTCGGAGTCAAACCCGAACTCACTTAATGCTTTTTGAGCAGAGTCTCCAATTTCAAAAAAACCTTCCACTGCTCCTTCGCTTTCTCCGTGTTTTAGTAATGATGGGTCATATCTTGCACCAAGGAGAAGCATTAGGCTGTCAACGATAATACTCTTCCCTGCCCCCGTTTCACCACTCAATATATTTAGACCTTGAGAAAATTCAAGGTCTAATTCTTTGATTAATGCAACATTTTTTATCGTTAGTTTTTTTAGCATGGTTTTTTTGAGAGTGGAGATTTTAGCATAGAAATGTTGTGAAAATTTATTTTATACTTGCTTTAATCTCCGCTCTTGACTTTTAATCTTAATTATCCTCTTTTCTTTTCTATTTTTGAAAACGGACTATGTCCGCCATCTAATCTTATAAAAGTAGCTATTTTTTTTGAAGCGGTAATTTTGACTGGGCTATTTTTTTCTATGCTTGCTTTGTTTTGTCCGTCAACATAAAGGTTGGTGCAACAACTGTTTCGAATACTCATAACGACAGTGTCGCTGTTAGAGATAACGAGTGGCCTTGCTGAAAGAGTGTGGGCGTTTATTGGAACAAGAATGTGGGCTGGAACATTTCTTTCAATTAGTGGACCTCCGCATGAAAGAGCATAGGCGGTTGAACCGAAGGTGGTTGCCACCATATAGCCATCGGAATAGAATGTGTCACGATAGCGCCCGACAACTGAAACTTCGACTTCCATCATCCCCTCATCACATGACTTAATATAGGTTTCATTGAGAGCATAGAATTTCTTGCCTTCATATTCGGTTTTGAGGAGTGGTTGAGGAGTTTTAGTGTAGCATGAATTTTTGAGACATGAGATTAGTTTGTCAATGTCTTCTTTTTCAATATCGGCAAGAAAGCCGAGTTTACCGAGGTTTATTCCGACGATTGCGATGTCTTTTTCTGCGCAATGCTCGACGATTCGAAGAATAGTTCCGTCTCCGCCAACAACAACAACAACGTCAAAATGCTTTTGCGAACCAATGAAATCTTTTTTGTCGAAGAAAGTGTCCACAGAAAAACCAGACGATGTGAATTTTTTCTTCGCCATTTTTGTGACTGCATCGCCTTTGTCTTTTTGAGTGTTTGTGTAGATCGCAATGTTCATTGAGTTTATTATATGTTTTTTTTAAAATTAAGTCAATTGTTTTTCTGGGGTTGACTTTCTTCAATATTTAAAGAAAGCGCCATCACTTCTGCGTCTTTTTTTCTTTTCAAATGTTTGGCTAGATGGACCGCAATCGCAACGACTATAGTTGTCTCTAAAAGAAGTTGGACTGCTGTTCCGACTCCAATGCTCGTCCAAATATTTCGCCATGCCAGCTCAAAAGTGTTCGGAATGCCAATTGGTGCGAACGCCAAAATCATGAAAAGTGTTGAATCAATAAATTGTGCTATTGCTGTGCTGACAAAAGCGGCGATAATATAGAAAAATTTATATTTTCCTTGGACTGTTTTTGATTTTTCTCGAATTTTGACAAAGACCACAATATTGAGAAAGCTGCCGACCGCAAATGCTATAATTGAAGCAATTACTACTCTCCACTGAGATCCAAAAACCTCTTCCCAACTGTTTGATGCGCTCGGATTGTTTGTTGGAAGAGCAATTATCAACTGGGAGAGAAGGACTATGAAAATTTGACAAGCGATAGCGAACAATGTCACTTTGAACGCAGTTTTTTTGCCCCACACTTCGGTTATTACATTTTGCAAAACTAGAACAGGAGCAATCAAAAGCAGTCCCGCGTTTGTCAACATAAAATCCCCCCAACCTATTGGACGCATTGCAAAAAGGTTCATCAACACCAAAAATAGCACTGACAAAGCGACAAATGCGGCAAACCACAAGTTTATTGGGCTTGGGGATTTTGGGTCATGATTGTGATGTGAAATTGTTTTTTTGTTCATTGTGTTTCCTTTGTGAAAATTGAGCTGTGAAAGATTTCTAGTGTTTTTTTGTCGTTGATATAGTTAAATTTTGCCATCTCCCCGTTATCAATGATTATGTCTTGCCCTGTTATGCTTTTGTTTGTGACGGTCAAGAAGTGAGCAAGGTCGGCAACTTCTTCTGCCGTTGCCCATTTCTTCAAGAGTGTTTCATTTTTGACTTTTTTATAGAGATTTTTGTCGTCTGTTATTTCCCTGTTCCATTCCGTCAAAATTCCGCCACAACTTATTCCGTTGACAGTAACCCCGTTTTTCGCTAGCCTTAGGGCAAGATTTTTTGTGTAGGCATATCTTCCTCCTTGTGAAGCGCAATACCTTGGAAGTTCAATTCCCATGTGAGTTGCAACACTGTTTATGTTGAGAACTGATTTTATGCTTTGTTCAAATGCATAATGTTCCGCAATGTTGATATAGCCGATTAGGTTGACTTTTATTGCGTCTTCTTCATTTGAAACACCAGCATTGTTGATTAGAATGTCTATGTTTTCTAGTGACGGCAGTTGGTTTTTTTCAGACACATCCACGTTGTGGTGAGTGAAGTTTTCATCTTTGATTGATGGAGAAAGAATATCAAAACCGATCACTTTGTGCCCATGCGAGAGGAATTTTTTTGCTATTGCGTGTCCTATGCCTTGTGTTGTTCCTGTTATTAAAATTTTCATTTTGTTTTCTCCTTTCGTTAATTTTAGAATTTTGATTGTTATTGAATTGTGTTAGCAAATCAAATTGCTGCTTTCAACCGATGATCAGTGTTCAACGCCAGCTATTATTGGAGTGTGTGTTTTGATTGCAAAGATTAGTATTCTTGCAGGCTCTGTTTTGTTCTAAGTTCAGCAATAACATGCAAAAAAAAGATACCCGCTATTTTTTGATAGCAGCATCTTGGGGCTTGTTAAAATTTGAGGTTGTTGTTGTTCATTTTTAAAACTGACAGATTGCAAAATTAATTTTGACAAAATCGTGTTCGCAACCTGTCAGGTTGTCCTCCTAGGGGTTTTATTTTTTGAACACGGTAGTTAAATTCGTTAGCTTTTGAATAGGGATGCTGGGCAAGACTCACAACTCGCCATTTAGATTATCTTAGTTTTTGATATTATTAAGGGCTTCTCCAATCACTTCTTCAAACATGACTGAGCAATGAATTTTTGCTGGTGGGAGTCCACCTAGTTCGGCGATTATGTTCTTATTTGTTATTTTTTTTGCATCATCAATTGACTTTCCAATCAGCATTTTCGTTCCAACGCTTGATGTCGCTATTGCTGCCGCACATCCAAATGTTTGGAATTTTGCGTCAGTGATGATATTGTTTTCAATTTTGAGATATAATTTTGTCATGTCGCCACATTGAGGTGAACCGACTTCGCCGACGGCGCTTGCATCTTCGATTGTTCCAATGTTTTCGGGCTTCATGAATTCTTTTAAAACTTTGTCGTTATACATGTTTATTCCTGATGAATAGTGAATAACTACTAGTGAATAGAGATTATTGACAAAATAATTCTACAACAGTTATTCACTATTCATTATTCACTCAAATATTAAATTTGTTTGCTTTTGCTTGTGTCCTTGAAAAGAGTTTGGGAATCTTCTTTGGGGGTTAGTGGAGACATTTCTCTCAAGATTTTGACGACTTTTTTTGTTGTGTCGACAACTTTGTCAATATCAGATTTTGTTAAATTTTTGTTGATTGAAAACCGCATTGAACCTTGAGCCCTTTCGATTGAGACCCCTAGTGCTAATAGGACATGAGATGGCTCAAGCGATCCTGATGCACAAGCTGAGCCCGATGAAGCACAAATTCCCTCCATGTCGAGTCTAAAGAGTATTGATTCCGCTTCAATAAAATCAAAGCAAAAATTGTTAATTTGTGGCACCCTTTGAGCGTCTTGTCCGACGAGTGTCGTGCTTGGAATTTCACTCAGCATTCTTTGACACAAGTGATCGGATAATTTTTGAATGTGGACAACATTTTTTTCTCGGTCTTTGATAGCCTCTTCAAGCGCTTTTGCCATTCCAACTGCATGGGCAACATTGCTTGTCCCACCACGCATTGACCTCTCTTGAAAACCGCCCTCTATTAGTTTGTTGATTTTTAGTCCGTTTCTTATGAACAACGCTCCAATTCCCTTTGGTCCATAGAACTTGTGGGCAGAGATGCTCATGAGATCGACTCCAAGGGTTTTGACGTTAATGTCTAGTGAGCCAACTGCTTGAACAGCGTCGGTGTGAAGAGGGATTTTGTGTTTTTTTGCTAGTCTTGAAATTTCTTCAATCGGCTGAATTGTTCCAATTTCGTTGTTTGCAAGCATTATTGAAATGAGGATTGTTTTTTCGGTTATTGCAGATTCTAGGTCTTCAATTTTTACAACTCCGTTTTCATAGACTGGAAGATATGTGACTTCAAAACCTTCTTGTTCAAGCGTTTTGCACGCTTTGACATGGGCATGATGTTCAAATGCACTTGTTATGATGTGATTACCTTTGTCACGCTTTGCCGTCGCTATGCCTTTTAGTGCCCAATTGAGACACTCAACTCCGCCTGAGGTGAAATAGATTTCGCTTGGATGCGAGCCAATTAATGACGCGATTTTTTCTCTTGCTGTTTTGAGTGTCGCTGCAGCATCTCTCCCAAACGAATGCAGACTGTTTGCGTTCCCGAATTCTTCCATGAAATAGGGGGTCATGGCGTCAAAAACACTTTTTGACACTGGGGTTGTTGCTGCACAGTCCATGTATATTTTGTTTGTTGTGATTCGTTTGTTCATAGTTTTTTTAGTGAATATTGAATATCAAATAGTGAATAGTTGTTGTAAAATTTAATTAAAAAATTCTAACCGACACTATTCACTATTCGTTATTCGCTATTCACTGAAGCAATTAATATTTTAGTGGAAATCCTTTGACCAACTTCGCGACTTCTTTTTTGACTTCATCTTTTGCGCTAACACCTTCTTTGATGACTCTTGCAATTAATGAACCGATGATTTCCATTTCTTTTTCTTTCATCCCACGGCTTGTCATTGCTGGAGTTCCGATGCGAATTCCGCTTGTGACAAATGGTGAACGAGTTTCTTTTGGAACAGTGTTTTTGTTGACAGTGATGCTACACTCGTCAAGAAGATGTTCAATCTCTTTTCCAGTCACTCCGTTTTGAGTCAAGTCAACAAGAAGGAGATGGTTGTCGGTTCCGTTTGATACTAGTTTGATGCCCTCTTTCGTGAGTGCCCCTGCTAATGCCTGAGCATTTTTTAGAACTTGTTCTTGATACGCTTTGAATGACGGCTCAAGGGCTTCTTTAAACGCTGTTGCTTTTGCGGCGATAATGTGCATTAACGGGCCACCTTGGAGTCCCGGAAAAATTGCTTTGTTTATTTTTTGGGCAATCGCTTCATCGTTTGTCATGATCATTCCGCCACGTGGTCCGCGAAGAGTTTTGTGGGTTGTTGTTGTTGAAACGTGGGCATATGGGATTGAAGATGGGTGCAATCCAGTTGCAATAAGACCCGCGATGTGGGCGATGTCAGCGAATAAGTATGCTCCGACTTTGTCTGCAATTTCACGCAATCTTTTGAAATCAATGATTCTTGAATACGCGCTTGCCCCACAAATAATCATTTTTGGTTTTTTCTCAATTGCGATTCTTTCGACTTCATCATAGTCAATTGTTTCTGTTTCTGGGTCAACTCCATAATGAACCGCATTATAGACAAGTCCTGAGAAATTGACTGGGCAACCATGCGTTAGATGTCCGCCATGAGACAAATCCATTCCAAGCACAGTGTCGCCGGGGTTGACAAGAGCGAGAAACACTCCCATGTTAGCATTCGCTCCAGAATGCGGTTGAACATTAGCGAAGTTGCAGTTAAAGAGTTTTTTTGCTCTTTCTATTGCAAGATTTTCTGCTTCATCAACGAATTCACACCCGCCGTAGTAACGCTTTGCTGGATAGCCCTCTGCATACTTGTTTGTAAGATGAGTGCCAGCAACAGCCATTACAGCCTCTGAAACAAAGTTTTCCGATGCAATTAGTTCAAGATTACCTTGTTGGCGCTCAAGTTCACGCACTAGTGACGCGTGAAGTTCTGGGTCGTGTTTTTTGATTAGATTTAGTTCCATTTTTCTCCTTATTAGTGTGAAGAGATTAGAGCGAAGAGCAAAGATGTTGTTAAAAATATTTTAACCTCACCTTCACCCCTCATTCTTCATTCTTCACTTTTGTAAAATTTTTTAATCATAGACACCAGTCACAACTGGCATATATTTCTTGTTGTTTTTGATTAGACGATTGAAAATGTGAGCGGTGAGCAGTCCAAAAATTCCACCAACGAAGCCTCCGATCACCATCACCCATTCCATATGGGAATTGATTGCGCGCCCAACGAAAAGTCCGATTATGAAAAGAATTAAAAAAAAGCCAAAGAACATAAAGGGCCCGACAACATATTGTTTTTTTGGCATTTCGACTTGAGCAGTGTCTCCTTCTTTGCAAGTGATGTCCATAAGAGCGGGCATGACAAGAGTCTCTTCCGTGCCATAAAGGCACGAACGACATTCTGGACAACCCGAGTGTTTCTTCACTTCAATATAAGCAAAGTTACCTTTGACTTTTTTTATGGTGCAAGTTTCTGTCATAATTTAGTGAATAACGAATAGTGAATAACTGATAGTGATAGTTAATGTTAATCTCTTAAAAACTGACAATAACTATTCGCTGTGAACTATTCACTCATGATACTTGTTTCGCCTGTTTGCATGTTTTTCTTTTTCAATACACCACTTTTCACCTCGTCTTCGCCAACAACTATTGAATACTTTGCTTTGATTTTGTCGGCAAATTTTAGTTGGGCTTTTAGAGAACGGTGCATCAAGTCGACCTCACAGCTAACTCCCTTTTTGCGCAACTTTTGAGCAAGGTCGAAGCAATAGTCTAGTTGTTCGGGTGAGAGTGATGCAATATAGTAGTCAACTGTTTTTTGCTCAAACTCTCTTCCTTCTTTTTCCGCTGCTAGGAGTATTCTTTCGATTCCAACTCCGAAGCCGACGCATGGAACATTTTTCCCTCCGAGTTCTTCAACCATTCCGTCATACCTTCCACCACCACAAATTGCCATACCATCTGGTCCTGCAAATTCAAAAACTGTTTTTGAATAGTAGTCGAGTCCCCGAACAACATTGTCATCTATTGTGAAATCGATTTTTTCATTCTTCAAAATATCAGTCAGCTTGTTAAAATGCGTTTTGCAATCAGTGCAAACGAATTTTGAAATTTTTGGAGCGTCTTTGATGATGCCTTGGCAAATGGGTGATTTGCAGTCTAGTATTCGAAGAGTGTTCTTGTTAAGACGATTTTGGCAAAGCCCACAGAGACACTCTCTTTGTTTTTTAAGTTGTTTTTTAAGTTCGTTGTTATATTCCGTTCTGCAAGCCACACAACCAATATTGTTGAGAGTCAAATTTGTCGTTACTCCACACTTATTTAAGAACTTTTTTGCTAAAAGTATTACTTCCGCGTCAGCATACGGACTGGGTGAGCCATAGAACTCAATTCCAAATTGATGATGTTGCCTCAGTCTTCCTGCTTGTGGATTTTCATAGCGGAATATTGGAGAAATGTAATACATTTTTTGAGGAAGTCCAAACTCGCCGAGATTGTTTTCAACAAAGCTTCTTGCAACTGGTGCTGTTCCCTCGGGTTTCAAAGTGAGCGATCTGTTCGCTTTGTCAAGAAAGGTATACATTTGCTTTGAAACAACTTCAGCTTCATCTCCAAGAGAACGCGTGAAAAGCTCGGTGTGTTCAAAAATTGGTGTTCGAATTTCATGACAATTAAAAACTCTTGCAACATCTCTTGCAATGCTTTCAATTTCATGCCATTTGTGGCTATTTTGAGGAAGCAAGTCCTTTGTCCCTTTTGGAATGTTTATCATGGTTTTTAAATTTAAAATTCAGAATATTGTCACAAAGTATGCACCATTTATTGAATAATCAAATTCTTCTAACTTGTTGATTTTGCTCTTTGGTAAATCTATTTCTACAAAATATACTTTCTCAAATTCAAGTTCTTGACTTGCTTTGAGAGTTCTTTTTCGACAAATTTTTTGTCTATTTTGACGCTCATTGCTGGGTGATCTCCTCCTGCATTGAAAGAAAGATCCTCAAGAAGTCTTTCCATCAAAGTATGCAGTCGTCTTGCGCCGATGTCTTCTTTTGTTTCATTTTCAGTGAACGCAATTTCTGCAATTTGCTCAATACCATCTTGGCTGAATTTGATGTTGACATTGTCTTTTTCAAGCAATGCGGTGTATTGCTTTGTTATTGAAGTTTGAGTGTTGGTTAAAATTTGTGAAAATTCTTTTATTCCAAGAGATTGCAACTCGACCAACACTGGGAAACGTCCTTGCAACTCTGGGATAAGATCTTGAACAGAAGTGATGTGGAACGCACCTGACGCGATGAAAAGAATATAGTCCGTTTTGATTGCACCATATTTCGTCATGACGGTTGAACCTTCGACAATTGGAAGAATATCGCGCTGAACTCCCTCTCTAGACACATCTGGTCCACCTTTGAGACTACTTCTTGATGATGCGATTTTGTCGATTTCATCAATGAAAATGATGCCGTTTTGTTCAGCACGATGGATTGCTTCAGCGTTGATGCTTTCTTTGTCAATATACTTTTCGCTCTCTTCAATGATGACGGCTTTGATTGCATCGACTACACGCATTTTGCGCTTCTTTCTTGGTTGTTTCATTCCCATGCCACCGAAGATATCACCGATATTAATCGCAGCACCCATTCCCGGCATTAGTTCCATTGTTTTTGGAGCTTCAACGACTTCGATTTCGATTGTCGTTTCGTTATACTTCCCCGCTTTGAGGTCTTCAAGAATTGTGTCACGAAGAGTTCTCTCGTCAATGATGTCTTTGTTTGGGTCAGCTTTTTGAATGTCGAAAAGAATTTTTGAGATTTTTCTCTCCGCTTCGGCTTTTGCTTTTTCTTGAACCTCAGCATATTTTTCTTCCTTGACAAGACGAATTGCCGTTTCCGCAAGGTCACGAATCATGCTTTCAACGTCTCGACCAACATAGCCCACTTCCGTGAACTTTGTTGCTTCGACTTTGATAAAAGGTGCTTTGACTATTTTTGCCAATCGCCTTGCAATTTCTGTTTTTCCAACTCCTGTTGGCCCTTTCATGATGATATTTTTTGGAGTTATTTCATCACGCATGTCTTCATCAAGAAGACTTCTGCGGTAACGATTTCTGAGCGCAACCGCAACAGCACGTTTTGCTTCGTGTTGCCCAATGATATGTTTATCTAGTTCTGCTACTATTTGTTTTGGTGTTAAATCCATGATTACCTCTTTTATTTAATATGTGTTGTCAAAATATGATTAAAAAAATCTTAACGAACTTATTCAATATTACATATTCAATATTACATATTCAATTAGTGTTTAAATTTCTTCGCAAACGACATTGTTGTTTGTGAAAACGCAAATGTCTCCTGCAACTTTCATTGCTGCGAGTGCGATATCCTTTGCGCTCATTTTTGTGTTTTCGACAAGTGCGCGAGCGGCTGATAGGGCATAGTTTCCTCCGCTTCCGATTGCACAAACTCCGTTTTCTGGCTCAATAACGTCGCCTGTTCCGCTCAAAATAAGCAGTTCGTTTGCGTCAGCAACGATTAGCATTGCTTCAAGATTTCTGAGCATTTTGTCTCCGCGCCAAAGCTGTGCGAGCGCGACCGCGCTTCTTGTCAAGTTTCCGTTGTGTTTGTGAAGCATCTCTTCAAAGCGCTCCGAAAGAGTGAATGCATCCGCGACAGAGCCTGCAAAGCCTGTTATGACTTTGTCGTCAAATAATCTGCGAACTTTGACTGCATTTCCTTTGAGGACAACGCTTTGTCCCATTGTGACTTGTCCGTCACCTGCTATTGCGGTTTTTCCGCCTTTTTTAACTGCAACGATTGTCGTTGCATGAAGTGAATTATTGCTCATTTTTTTAGGTTTCTCCTAAGATGTTTTTTCTAGTATGGTGATATTATAGCACATGATTTCTTTTGTTGCAAATGATTTAATGCAGAATGTGGGATGCAGAATAATTTTTAGAGTTAGGAATTCTACCCTATATTATTTTGTTCTGCATTAGTTCAAGTGCTTTCTCCGACTGCAACATTTTTTTATCTGCTTTTGGAAGTTTCTTTTTTGAGATTTCGGGTTGTGGCAAGAGTCCAAAATTTGCATTCATTGGTTGAAAGTTTTCGTTTGGTTGCTCAAGATAGTGACAAAGTTCTCCGCTCATTGTTCCTTTGGGAGGGCAGAAAAGTGGTTTTTGTTCAATTAGGTTAACGGCGTTTATTCCAGCTATTAGCCCGCTCATTATGCTCTCGACATAGCCCTCGACTCCAGAGAGTTGACCCGCGATGAAGATGCTTGGATGCTTTTGGGTTTGGAAAAAGCGATTAATTGTTTTGGGGGCATTGATGAACGAGTTCCGATGCATGACTCCATAGCGCAAGAACTCTGCGTTTTTGAGAGCTGGAATGAGCGAAAAAACTCTTTTTTGCTCGCCGAATTTGAGGTTCGTTTGAAAACCAACAAGGTTAAACATTGTGCCGTGTGCGTTTTCTCGACGAAGTTGAACAACAGCATATGGGCGCCTGTTTTCTTTTGGGCAAGTTAGTCCGACTGGTTTTAGTGGACCATGGCGCATGGTGTCAACACCACGTCTTGCCATTTCTTCAATTGGCATACACCCCGAAAAAAGATCTTTCGTTTCAAATTCTTTCTTGATGATGCATTCTGCCTTTGTTAGCTCTCGTTGAAAGTGTTCATACTCCTCTTTGTTCATTGGGCAATTAATATAGTCCCCATCGCCTTTGTCATAGCGATCTTGAACGAATGCTGAACTCATGTCGATGGTGTCCGCGGAAATAATTGGAGCGGCTGCATCAAAAAAATGAAGATTGTTGTTGAATTCAGTTTTGAGAAAATCGTTAAGTGGTCCGATTGTTAAGGGACCAGTTGCGACAATATAGAGTGGATGGTTAAGAGTGGAAAATGGGTCAGCGGATAAGTTTTCACTATCTTCACACTTCACTCTTAACTCTTCACCCTCAAAAACACTTTCAACCAGCCTCTCTTCAATTGTGATAAGAGGATTTTCCTTGATTCTCTTTGTGACGAATGTGGAGAATTTTTCTCGGTCTACTGCAAGCGCTCCGCCTGCTTTAACACGTGTTTCGTTTGCGCACTTTAGAACAAAGGAATCTAGCATTTCTAGTTCTTTTTTGAGTAGTCCTTGTGACGTTGCAAGTCCTTCCCCTTTTAATGAATTTGAGCAAACTAATTCACAAAAATCTTGGCTTTTGTGAGCAGGCGAAAGAACGCTTGGTTTTGAGTCAACGAGAGTCACAGAAAAACCGCGAGACGCAATTTGCCACGCTGCTTCACAACCCGCGAGCCCTGCTCCGATTATGGTTATGTTATCTTTTTTGTTGCCACCAGACATGTTCGTTTTGCTCTCTCCTTTCAAAGTCTTCAGTCCACCAATTCCCAGCTCTTTCTCCGCTTTTACTCCTAATATCAATGGTCACAAAGCTGTGATAATAAGCCAAATCATCAACATAGAAATAAAATACTGATCGACCTCCACAACAAAAAGTATATCTGTAGACTTCACCTCTCCTCACAATTGCTGTTTGAAAAGTTTGCCATTCTCCATTTTCGTTTTGAGTGAAAATCCTAATTTCAAAATAATCAACTCCTCTTGCTGGCCCTTGATTCATGTCCCATGTTAAAACATAGCGATAGTGTGTGACCGTGTGACTAAAAGTGCCATCAATATTGAAGAAGCGCTCTTGCTCTTGCGTTTGATGAATTCCGCCAATCCCTTTTCTAGAAGATTCTGTCCATGGTTGACTTGGACGAAGCAGGTTGCACCCATGAAAATGACACCCCACTAATCCCGTGAAAGAAAAAAGCATAATAATTGAAAAGACTATTTTTGATATTTTTTTCATAATTTTAACAAAAAAGAAATACATGTTTTATTTAATAGAAAGAGATAGCCAAAACTCCTTTAACAACCACCGTTAAACTATTCATTATTCACGATTATTCACTAATACAGATTAATGCTTTCTAATTTCGTGGTCGTGGGGAGGTCTTTCCAAAATTGACATGTTGTTTACTATTCTTTTTGCGGCCTTCAACATGAAACTAAAATATAGTCCATCAACGCATCTGTCATCAACTGAAATTCCGAGTTGAAGACGTTTGTCTGGGATTATTTCATTTTTTTCATTGACCACAGGCAAAGTTTGTTCTTTTCCCATGGCACAAAAAAATGAGCAGTTTCCAAAGTTATAGAGATGGTGATAGATATATTTGACATGGATTGATTTGAGGTCAGCAAAAAATATTGAAGTGTGAAACGGACTTATTTTAAACAGAAATTTCTTGCTCAGCCAGCCGAAGTAGTCAAATATGCGAAGAGTTCGAGTGAACAAACGCATGATAAACGTTGGCAATTTTGCAAGAGAGTCTTCTTTTTGTTTTGCGTCCGTTTCAGCTTTGATTGCTCTTTCAATTTCTGCGTCTAGTTTTTCTTTTACTTCTCTGACAGTCTCCTCTCCCGTGAAACTCACTTTGACTGTCGTCTCGACATCATCGCCTTTTCCTTGTATGGAAGAATGAACCATCATGGTCACATCAATGCTGTTGCGTTGATAAAATCGTTTTGCTGTTATGAAGCGATTTAATTTTGGAAGACATTTGAAAACTCGGACTAGTGTGGCAATGGTGAGGTCACGATAAGTGTAGGTTATTCCTTCCGTTTGTTGTTTTTCTAGAATGTAGGCATCAAAATGTTTTGTCGTTTCGTCAAACAAAAATTTGTTTGTGCTACCTTCTCTTGACGGCATGAAAAATGGCATTAGTTTTTCAACACCCTTGAGTCCTTTAATTTTCTTCCCGTCTTTTCGATTGAAAAACATTTTTTACTCCGTTGCGTTCACGACGCTTTTGTGCTTAGTTTTTTGGCATTTTTTTGATATTTTTGCAGTTTGGATATCCAGTGCAACCGAGAAAAGGCCCAAAACGTCCTTTTCTTTCGGCAAAGTCTGCTCCGCATTTTTCACATTTTTCCGCAAAAATATTAGAAGCAGTTGAATTATTTTCACCATCTCCATTCTCTGACACCAATTCTCCATTTCCTGCTGGAGGTGGATTGAGCGAGTCTATTCCATCTTCACGGTTGCTTGATTTTGGAGCATTTGTTTTTGGCAAGTTCTTGATGGTTTTGCATTCTGGATAGCCCGAGCAACCAAGAAAGTTTCCATATCTTCCTTTTTTGATTGCATATTGCTTTCCACATTTTTCACAAATTTCATCGGATAATTGCGCTGCTACTCTTTCTTCTTTTGAAACAATGTTGCCATTTGCATCAATGTTTTTGATATTTTTGCATTTTGGATAGCCCGGACATGCAACAAATTTTCCAAATCGTCCAGTCTTTTTGACCATCATTTCTCCACACTCTTCGCACTTGATATCAGTGTCTTCATCGGGTTCTTTCAAGGTGTAGTCATCTCCCATAGCGTTTTTAATTTTGTCCTCAAATCCTTCGTAGAAATTTCCAACGACTGATTGCCAAACAACTCCTCCATCCTCGATAGTATCGAGTTTTTCTTCCATTTGGGCGGTGAAAGTTATATCCATGATGTCTTCAAAATATTTGACAAGCATATCCGTTACTTTTTCACCAAGTTCGGTTGGCGCGATATAGCGCCCTTCTTTTGATGTGTAGTCACGCGAGAATAAGAGGGCGACTGTTGGGGTGTAGGTCGCTGGTCGTCCAATTCCCTTTTCTTCCATTGCCTTAACAAGGCTTGCTTCGGTGTATCTAGCAGGTGGACGCGTGAATTTTTGTTCATACTTATACTCAATGAATTTGAGAATTTCACCCTCTGTCATGTCGGGCAAAATGTTTTTATCTTCATCCTCATCGTCATCTTTTTTCTCAACATAGGCGCTATAGACTGCTGTGAAGCCCGCAAACAACAAGGTTCTCCCACTAACTCTAAACCCATAGTCTCCACACGCGATATCAACACTCATTGAATTATATTGTGCTTCTGACATTTGCGAGGCGAGAAATCTTGAATAAATGAGCTTATAGAGTGCATAGTGATCTTTTGAAATACTGTCTTTTAGAGCGTCGGGAGTTCTAATAATATTGATTGGACGAATTGCTTCATGGGCATCTTGCGCACCTTTTTTCGAGGCAAAAAAGTTGGGTTTTTCTGGGACATAGTCGCCACCGAATTTTTGACCGATATAGTCCATTGCTTCTTTTTGAGCATCTGGAGAAACTCTGGTTGAGTCCGTTCTGATGTAGGTGACGAGTGCGACTTTTCCTTCACCCTTTATTTCAACACCCTCATAGAGATTTTGGGCAATTAATGATGTTTTTTTCAAGTTCCATCCAAGCTTGTTGAGAGCATCTTGTTGCATAGTGCTTGTGACGAATGGTGCGGGAGGACGGGATTTTGTGACACTTTTTTTGATTTTTGTGACCTTATAGTCTTTGCCGTCAAGTTCCGATTTTGCTTTTTCAACCATTTCCGCAGTTGTCAACTTGAACTTTTGTCCAAGGTGGGAGACTAGTTGTGTTTTGATTCTTTGCTCGTCTCCGTCTTTGCACAATATTGAGAAAAATGGCCAATATTCTTCTGGCTTGAACGCACGAATTTCGCGCTCGCGGTCAACGACTAGCTTAAGAGTGACAGACTGAACTCGCCCAGCCGAGAGTTTGTTCTGGATTTTTTTGCAAAGAACTGGTGAGACTTTATAGCCCACTAGTCTGTCTAAAACCCTTCTTGCTTGTTGAGCATCAACCAAATTGATGTCGATTTGACGAGGTGCTGTTAATGCGTTTTGGACTGCTTTTTTTGATATCTCATTGAAAACTATGCGAACTGGTTCAGCTTCGTCAATACCCAACAAATGTGCAACATGCCAAGAAATCGCCTCCCCTTCTCTGTCCGGGTCGGTCGCAAGATAGACAACTTCTGCCTTTTTCGCCACTGTTTTCATGGCATTGACTATGTCGGTTTTGTCTTTTAGAACATCATATTTCGGTGTGAAATTATTCTTGACATCAACAGAAAGACGACTCACAGGCAAATCCCTTATGTGACCCTTTGTCGCAAAAACCTTGTATTCACTGCCGAGATATTTCTCGATTGTTTCTTTTTTACCCGCACCCTCAATGATGATTAACTTCATTTATATGTTTTCCTTTTTGGCATTTATCAGCACTTTTTAGTTTCTTTTATCCTTTATTTTGTTCGATTTTCCAGTGTTTTTCGCACTATATTACACTAAAGTGCTATTTTTGGGCATTTTTAACCATTTTTTCTATATTTGACTTTTGGGGGACAATCGGGGGACAAAATGCCTGTTTTCGCCCTCTTTTTCAGAAGTTGGGGGACATTTGGAGGACATAAAAACTACAATTGATCTTCTTATCTACTAATTAATTGTAGCATAAAAAATAATTAAAATCAACTAAATAAACGCAATAAAGCTAAAGGAATAGCAACATATGACAATTGAACTAATTATTATTGTGGCAGTTATTGTCGCATTTTTTATCGGACACTTGAAAGTGAAAGAGAATTTGGCGAAATACAAAAAAGAAAATAATGCGAGTCTCGCTGTTGAGGTTGAGGAATTTGCAACGTGGGCAGAAACTATTTTCAAAGACTACTCTGGTGAGGTTTGGATTGAAAATGCGAAGGATGAATTGATTCCATATTACACTCAGTATGGAAAGGAGTTTGCAAAGTTTTATGAGGATGGAAACGGCTTTGTGATGCCAAAGGTTGTTTGGGATGGGCGAAGTCATGTTTATTTGCTCAAGACGTTTACTAGACTAAGAGACCCAACGGCAATTGAGAACTTGCGAAAGAGATATAATCTCGCTACGGACGAGCAAATGAGATTTGACAAAAGTATCAATGGATTTAACACGCCATTAAATCTCTATGCTCCAGTAAGTGAAAAATTCTATAGTGATGTTAGCAAAATATTGCTTGTAGTTGTTTTTCAATCACTTAGGCAAAAAGGATTCAATCTTGGAAAAATCAAATCGCAAATTTTGATATATTTAATAGCTGATAAAAACTAAAATTCGCATAAACCATAACTAACTGCACTAATTTAAATCATCGCAAAAAGTAACCCCGCACGAGGAAAATGTTCTAAGTAAATTTATTTTGGCTTAATCGGTTACAATATTAGAATGGATATTACATTAAAAATATTGCTGTTTTCAACAATTGCCGTTGTTTATTTGTTTGTTATGGCAAAATTTCTCGGCAAAAAGCAAATAGCGCAACTGGATGTTATCGACTATATGCTGGGTATAGCTGTCAGCTCGATTGCAGCAAACATGGCGACCGATATGTCGGACACCCCTTTTTGGCACTATCTTATTGCTATGTCTTTCTTTTTCTTTTTGAATCTCCTTATTATCTTTTTGGAGAGAAAGGGACGCTTTATAAAAAAATTTTTGAAAGGTGTTCCGCTTATGGTAATATATGAGGGCAAAATTAACTACAAAGCCCTCAAAAAAAGCAAAATGGACATCAACGATTTAATGTCCAAAAGCCGTGATAAGGGTTTTTTTGACTTGTCCGACATAGAGTATGCAGTATTTGAAAACAGCGGTGCACTAAGCATTATGCCAAAGGGCGAAAAAAAGCCAATGACAATTGAAGACAGCAACGCTATGCCAAAACCAGCAAAACTTCCATATTACCTCGTTGATGATGGATATATAACACATTCTGCCCTTAAAACGCTCGATAAAGATGAAAATTGGTTATATCAAAAACTAAACATAACAACAAAAAAAGAACTCAAAAACATCATTCTCGCCATCTACGACAAAGAAAAAGACGTTATTATGACTAGCAGAAAAATTGAAAATTAGTGAAGGACTATTTTAATTAAATTAAAGAAACACTGATTAAATCCAACTCACAATAATATTAACCCAGCATATGCTGTTACTATAGAAACTTATATAGTGTTACCTGGCGATAGCATGTGGCGTATTGCAGTTAAACATCAAGTCGGTTTGAGTGAATTGCTCTCTGCAAATCCTCAAATCAAAAATCCTGCTCTCATTTTCCCATGGCAAAGAATTAACATACCGCGAACCGCTGAGTTTAGGGTGTTTGAAAATGAAGTTGTTCGTTTGATCAATGCTGAACGCACAAGAACGGGGCTTCGACTTCTACAAGAAAAATGTTTATTAGATAGCAACAAAGCCTGAAAATTCAAAACAAACTTTCAGGTTTTAGTTTTTGACAGAAGATGATTTTGAGTTAAAATATCAATAAAATTGGTGTTTGATGTAAATTTAATTATTCCTTTAATAATCTAAAATCATATTCAATAAAATCAAGCAACCCATCTTCGCTCTGTGTAAACCTTAGATATCGCAATAAATATTTAGCGTCGTTAAATAAATATAATAGTGCCTCTATATTGACGGCTAGCTGAATTTCGTTAGTGTGTGCAAGAGCATTTCGAAAATCAGATAACCTGCCTGTATTTATTATACTATTCCAGTAATTAGTATCCTCATCCTTTTCCCGCTTTAATTTTTTGTCCCTATCAATAAAACACCATACTCCCCCTTTTCAGCGCAGGATGTGGTGCTTTTTTCACGAATAAAGGATAACTAAGAATTATCAATAATGTCTAAAGAAATTGAAAGATTAAATTTTATGAGTAAAATTATTGAGTTGGACAATTCTTTCAAAAAGAGAAAGAATTATTCTCCCATAAATCTCTCTAGTTGGAAAAACGATATTTCATTTTCTAACTATATATTAAAAAACTTTCAATATTCGCCATCAAATAATCCAATTGATTATTTTTACTATTATCATTTGAATGATATAACTAACAAAAAAATTAGAAAAAAACTTAGTCTAAAAAAGGACAACGATTTTATCATCACTTCAAATAACACTACTAGTATTGTTTGTGCAATTAATTTTTTAAAGCATTTGAATTTAGAAAAAATATGCATTGTATCACCAGCATATTTTTCTATCAACAATGTTCTAGACAATTTTTCGATGAAATATGATTGCATTTCAATGTTGCGTTCAAATAGCACTTTCAGCCTACCATGCAATTTAAATAATTATGAGATAGTTATTATTACAAATCCAATATTCTCCACTAGCGTCTATTTCAATGAGCGTGACATAAAATATATTGAGTTTTTACTAAATAAGGGAGTATATATTTTAGTGGACGAAAGTCTTTGCTTTTATAGAGATTCTCTAATTAAAAAATTTGGAAAATACAAAACTTTCATAACAATCTTGTCTCCACATAAAGCAATATCATTTAACAGTTTTAAATTTTCTATAACTATTTTTGATAAGGAGTATAGCAAATTTTTTTTACAATGGTATGATATTTATAGCGGAAGCATTTCTATGGCGAATAAGGATTCGATAAGTCATTTTTTGACTGATAACTATGATTTAGTATTAAGCGATTTTATCAGTCTTACAAATAATGCCTTTCTGGAAGTAAAAAATATCCTAAAAAATTTTTCATTCTGTGAGTTTGACAATGAAATTTATGGCGAGTATGTCACCATATATATTCCTTCCTTAAATTACGCATTATCAAAACAATTGACATTTATAGATGATATTATGAATAAAACTGATGCCTATTTTTATCCTGGCTTTTTACATGGTGTTAGGGAAGATATTGGCTTCAGCTTTAGAATAAACTTGGCAAATTGGGACATAAATAAAAAAAATGCTTTATTGAGAATTATGTATTACATTCAGAATTCTCTTCAATGACTTCAACGCAAATCACATTTTTTTGAGTATAATCATCACAATTTAGGTTGTTATTGTTTGCTATTTTATGTATTATTGCACTGCAATTTGCACAACAATAATTGGTGTTATAGGTATTATATTGAATTGTGGTAATATTGCTTATGCCTTGAGGATTATTTTCACCACTATCCTTATTTGTTGCAACATCGCTACTGCTTGCTTCTTCCTTTTTTGCATCGTTGCCTTTTTTCTTTTTACTAAAAAATTTTTTTATAGAAATCCCTACTCCAACCACTGAAAAAAATGCAGCAGCAAACTCTAGATATTCAAATGTATGATAGACGACTAAGTCAATAATTTCTACGAATGAGCCATCTTTTTCCTCTATAACTTTTGGAAAAAATGAAGTGCTGTTACTTTGATTAAACAAGTCAATTAGCCTAACGGAAGGTTTTATATTATAAGTAACTTTCAGTTTACAGTTTTTGCCCTTTAGTGAGTGAAATTTAGATATTAATTTAGGCATCTTGTTTAGATAGTCAGTTTTAATAAAAAACAAGTTATTTAACAAAAATCTAATTTCAGACTCAATGTTAGGCTGAATTATTGATTCATTTCTTTCTTGAAAACAAATGAACTCATTAAGAATTCTAATAATATAGATTGGCGCGATAGTTTGTTTGGGATAGTAAACATCAAGAATCATTCTTATAAATTTTATTTCATCAATTTTAATAACCGTCTTTATTGATAGCATATCAATAATTGTTTTTAAATAATTAAAAATAAATTGACCAGGAAGGATTGTATAGTTCAAAGAAGAAATCATATGCGCATTTAATAACATATTTCTTTCTAAGTATTTATCTTTTATTTTAAAATCAATTTCATGTAGATTATAAACTTTTCCGTCTTCAAAAAAATCAAATTTACATGAGTCTAGATTATCCGCTGTTAATCCATACTGAAATCCTAAAATATAACTGTCTACCAAAACAGAAGAAAATGAACATTCGTCAAAAATATTGTAAAATACACTTCCAAACAATTTCATAGAAAGGAAATTAGTCTTAAAAAAATAATTCAATTTAACATCATATCTCAACTCTGTATTTATGAAGTCACATATAAAAAATTTATTACTACTAATATTTATAGCATTAGTTGTTGAATTTTCGAGTCGTGTTATATAAAATGAATTGTCACTAAATATGGCCCCATCTAAAGCACAATTTTCAAAAGAGCATTCCTTAAACCAGTTTGAACCAATAGAACATTTTTCAAAGTCACAATTAATAAATTTGCAATTATAAAATTGAGAACCCTGCCAATCTGCTGAAACAAACTTACACGAGTTAAAGATTATAGATTCAAAATTGCAATTATTGAACAATGCTCTTCCCATATCACAATTTGAAACTGTTAAATCACTAAACCGCTTAAAACTTAATCTACAATGATAATGAAATTCATTTTCATGTTTATTTTGCACCATAATTCTTAGTTATCCTTTATATTATTTTAGATAATTATATAATTTTTTGTTGGATTTTGCAAGCGTTTGGACGTGGCTTTGAAAATCTGCTGTTTTTATTCTTTTTCAACAATATTAGCATTTTG
>Ga0209755_10001157_pt1 | contig 43241 bp, 33 predicted proteins | sample TergutCo191P1_FD_187301 | JGI IMG/M metagenome (GOLD analysis project Ga0209755, IMG submission 187301) | Cornitermes sp. P1 segment gut microbial communities from Petit-Saut dam, French Guiana - Co191P1 (SPAdes) (version 2) | ecosystem: Host-associated > Arthropoda: Insects > Digestive system... | reverse complement strand
GGCGATTTTGCCCATGCGGCAAAGCTCCATATGAGCGTTAAGCACCGCGGTATGAGGGGCAACCTCCACCTTTGCGTCAATAAACATCAGCTTTTTCTCAAAGGTTGCATCTGCCACTTCAAAATCTTTAACGGGGATAATCCGCTCCATTATCCTGGCGAGGAAGCCAGAGAAAGGCAGGAGCAAAAGCAGGGTTGCAGTGTTGTAAAGGGTGTGGAACATGGCGATTTGGCGGGAAGATTCGTACCAAACCCCTTGAAACCAACCTAAAATGGCAGGGAAGATGAAAATTAGCAAACCAAACACCGTAGAGCCAATTATGTCAAAGGTTATGTGAAACAACGCCGCCCGCTTGCTGGCGCGGTTGGCAGGTATTGATGCAATTATGGTGGTAATACTTGTTCCTAAATTTGTTCCAAGGATGATGAAAGCCGCTGTTTCAAAGGGGATTGGCACGCCTTGGGCAGCCATCATAACTATCACGCCAGTTGCCGCAGTAGAGCTTTGCACAGCCGCGGTAAAAGCAAAGCCCGCAAGCAACGCCAAGAACGGGTTTTCAAAAGCAACCAAAATGCTTTGAAAAACCTCTGTGCGCCCCATCTCCCGCAAAGGTCCGCCCATGGTGGTAATCCCAAAAAACAGGATACCAAAGCCTAAAATTACATATCCGATATTTTTTACTTTCTTCTTTTTTAGAAATAAATACAATACAATGCCGATGAAGATGAATAGGGGGGCATATGCATCAATTCTAAAGGTGAAAAGGTGGGCACTTAGGGTTGTTCCCAAGTTTGCCCCCATAATAACGCCAACGGCTTGGGACAAATTCATAAGCCCCGAATTTACAAAGCTTACCGTCATAACCGTTGAGGCGGTGGAGCTGTTTAAGCCAATTGTTGCAACAATACCGACAAAAACAGCCAAAAACCTGTTTGTGGTGGCCTTTTTCAAAAAACCTTGCAAGCGGTCCCCCGCAATGGTTTGCAAACCTTGGGACATCATCCGCATGCCAAGCAAAAAAAGCCCAAGACCACCCAAAACCAACATCACACTACTAAACACTTCCATTTTTGTAAATCCCTTCCTTGGTAAAATGCTGTCGCAAATTAGTATAACAGACTTGACCCAACAAAGCAACAACAAAATAAAAATTTAATCCAAGCCCTTTAATAACCCCTTGCACCCCACCAAATTTTGTGATATTATACGTATAACACAATATAGGCGGTTGGCTTCACCTCACCTCAAAAGAGAGAGGAGGTGATAGCATGATTGAAATTTCTATGACACATTTTGAGTTCGGTATGTTGGTTGCAACATGGGCACTCGTTTACATAGGTTATAAGAAGCTCAGTCAAAACAACAAAAAATAACCGCCCTCCGACCAAGGTAAGCGGTTATTCAAAACTTTTCTAAATAATGCCGTGAAGCCAAACGTCACATATTGTGCCACCAGCTCCCTTTCCCGAGGGGGCTGGTTTTTTCTTTCTCTTGCACTAATTATAACCCAAAACCCCACCTCTGTCAACACAAATTTTCACAACCCCTTGCACCTTGTCAAATATTGTGTTATTATACGTATAACACAATATGGGCGGTTGGCTTCACCTCACCTCAAAAGAGAGGAGGTGATAGCATGATTGAAATTTCTATGACACATTTCGAGTTCCTCATGTCAATAATGACAGGCGCACTCGTTTACATAGCATACAGAAATCTCAAGAGAAACAACAAAAAATAACCGCCCCGATAAGCAAGGTAAGCGGTTATTTAATTTCAACAATTGAATACTGTGAAGCCAACTGCTATATTGTGCCACCAGCTCCCTTCCCCAAGGGGGCTGGTTTTTTCTTTCTCTTGCACCAATTATAACCCAAAACCCCGCCCCTGTCAACAACATTTTTCACAGTAGCGGGGCGCGGTATGTTACTCATTTCCTATTGGAAAGTTGTTCCGCTTTTTCCTGCAATGGCGTCCTGCGCCTTTTCTAGGGCGGCGATGATTGCTTTTTTGCCGCCGTTTTCGATAAAGCCTACACAGGCTTGCACTTTTGGCAACATGCTGCCAGGGGCAAAATGCCCTTCTGCTTCGTATTTTTTGGCGTCTGCCACTGTTAGGCTGCCCAGGTCTTTGTGGTCTGGCTTTGTGTAGTTTAGGGCGACATGCTCCACCGCTGTTAGGATTATTAGGGTGTCTGCCCCGATAAGTTCTGCCATTTTGGCTGATGCGAAGTCTTTATCAACCACGGCATCAATGCCCTTCCACGCGCCGCTGTCGTCGTAAACAGGTGTGCCACCGCCGCCGCAAGCGATTACAATTGCATCATCATCTAGCAGCTTTTTGACCACATGTTTTTCCACAATGTCAATTGGTTTTGGGGAGGCAACTGCCCAACGCCAACCTCTGCCAGCGTCCTCCATATAGTGCTTGCCAGTTTCTGCCATAATTTGTTTGGCTTCTTCTTCTGTGGAATACGCGCCAATTGGCTTGGTTGGTTTTAAAAAGGCAGGGTCATTTTTGTCCACAACAGTTTGAGAGGGAATCGTAGCAACCTCTTTGTTGATGCCCCGCGCGGCAAGCTCGTTGCGAATTGCCTGCTGTATGTGATAGCCAATATAGCCCTGGGACATGGCGATGCACTCCACCAAAGGCATATCATCCTTGCCTGCATCCATTAGCAGTTTTATCATGCCCACCTGGGGGCCATTGCCGTGGGCTACCACAACTTTATGCCCAGAAGCCACAAAATCCACAATAGATTTTGCAGCTTGTTTTACCATTTCTAGCTGTTCTTTAACATTGTTTCCAAGGGCGTTGCCACCTAGAGCCACCACAACTGTTGACATGGAAATTCCTCCTCTAAACCTTAACTTGATAAAGTGCTTCAAATTTCTCTTTTAAGTAATTTGTGTAATGGCTGGCATCCAAGCCGCCTCCGCATACCATCTCCAAAATCTCACCTGGGGAGTGCATGCTGCCATGACGATGGATTTTATCCGTCATCCAAGCGGTTATTGCCGCAAAGTCGCCTTTGGCAATTAAACCATCAAAATCCAAATCTTTTTTCATTTCTGAAACAAACTGGCTGGCGTATGCCGTACCCAAGGCATATGTGGGGAAATATCCAAAAGCACCCATGGACCAGTGAATATCTTGAAGCACACCAAGGGCGTTGTTTGGCGGGGTAATACCTAAATATTCCTGATATTTCTCGTTCCAAACCCGCGGAAGCTCGCTAACTGGCAGATTGTCCACAAACAACATACGCTCTATTTCGTAGCGTATCATAATATGAAGGGAGTATGTAAGTTCGTCTGCTTCCACACGGATTAGGGAAGGCCCTGCCTGGTTTACCGCCTCATAAAACTGCTCCGAAGTAACGTCATCGAAGGATTTTGGTAAATATCCTTTTAATTCCTTTGTAATATAATCCCAAAAGCCACGGCTGCGCCCGATTACATTTTCGTAAAAACGGCTTTGGCTTTCGTGGATGCCCATAGAAGCTCCACGGGACAGCTCTGTTTCTGCAATGGTGTCGCAGGTGGATTGCTCATAAATAGCATGACCACACTCGTGTAAAATGCTGTAAAAGCTTGAAATAAAATCTCTTTCATCATAGCGGGTTGTTATGCGCACATCGGTTTTGTGAGTGCCCGAGCAGAAAGGATGAGTTGACTCTGTAATAAGCCCTCTGGCTGTGTCATAGCCGATTTTTTCTGCCGCAAAGGTGGAGATTTTTTCTTGGTCGGCTTTGTCAACTTGGGAATTCATAAAGCCTGCGTCAATTTTCTTGCTAGAGCCAACAACGGCTTTTAAAAGCGGCACGACAACTTCCCGCACCTGTGCGAAAAATTTGTCATAAATTTCCATGTTCATGCCTTCTTCATAATCGTCAAGCATGGCGTTGTAAATGGATTGACCAGGCTCAAGACGGTGTTCCATCGCTTCTTTGCTTTTTGCCACAATTTGCTCCAAAGTTGGCGCAAATGAGGCAAAGTCATCGTTTTTGCGGGCTTCTTGCCAGATAACATTGGCTTTTGACTTCAGCTCACTAAACTCCTTCACCAGCTGGCTTGGAATTTTTGTGCTTTTGTCAAAATTTTTCTTGGCTTTCTTGAAGCGGGCGCGGGTGATGTCATCAAGCTTGTCTGCCACGGGGGCAAGCTCATCCAAATACCCCTTCATCTTATCTGATGTGGTCATAAGGAAAACTTTTTCCGAGAAAAAACCATCCCTTTTGGCTCGCGCCGCAACACCTGTATTTGGTGCTACGGTGTTTGCGTCAAAATATGCCACTCCCATCAGTTGGCTGTACATGCGAATTTCGTCCATATAAGAATTAAAATCCCTTACAATTTGTTCCATTTTTGTCCTCCTTGTATGAAATCTCGTGAATTTAATTATAACATCTTTGCCAAGATGCCGCAACATAAAATTTGCTATTCCCTTGCCCTTAAATTCGTGTTATAATCTTCAAATGGACATTATAACTTCTGCAAATAATAAAATTGTTAAGATGGTTAGGGCTTTGGGGGGCGTTAAAGGGCGTGATGCATCCTCTGCTTTTTTGGTGGAGGGAGCAAAGTTTGTTGCAGAACTTCCCAAAAATTGGCAGATAAAACATATTATCCTCAGCGAGAGCTTCGCCAAGGGCGGGGGATTTACGCCCGACGCTATTGTGGTGACAGACCAGATTTTTGCGGGCTTATCAGATGTTGTCAACCCACAAGGGATTTTGGCGGTGGTTGACCAGCGAACTTTTGATATTGAAGATGTGCTTGGGCTTGGCGGCGACAACCCCCTGATTTTCCTTCTTGAAGGCATCAACGACCCCGGCAACCTTGGAACGATTCTGCGCAATTGCCACGGCTTAGGGGCTACAGGAGTGATTTTGGTGGAGCATTGCGCTGATGTTTACAGCCCAAAGGTCGTCCGCGCTTCCGCTGGCTCAATTTTTCATGTGCCTTTTGTTCAAATGGCTTTAGGGCAGGCTTTGACAGAGCTTAAAGCCCGCAACATTCCCCTTTATGCCACCTCTCCAGCAGGCTCTGCGGACTTGCATCAGCTAGACTTGCGCAAACCCGCGGCTTTTGCTCTTGGTAATGAACACCACGGGCTAAGTCAGGGTGCAATGGAAGGGGCTGATGAAACCGTCCGTATTCCTGTGATGTCAGAATCACTTAATGTTTCTGTGGCTTGCGCCATTTTTGCCTACGAAACACAGCGTCAGCGTACTGTATAAAATTCCCACAAAACGGCAACAATCCCACTGAAAGGTGGGATTTTATGATGAAATTTCTACGTACACTAATTTTAATTGGGCTTGCTCCCTTGTTGTTTTTCGTAGCAGACAATCATTTCCTAATCCGCGCCATTGTTATCAGCGGTTCAATGGCGCAAACCATCCCAATAAACAGCCATGTTTTCGGCTTGCGCAGCTCTTTTCGTGGCTTTGCCCATGGGGATATTATCGTTTTCACCTCCCCCATTCCCGATGAGTTTTCTGAAATGTTCATAAAGCGGATTATCGCCCTTGGCGGGGAGGAAATTGGGATTAGGGGCGGTGTTGTTTTGGTTAATGGCGTTGTGGTTTATGAAGACTACGCAAAAGGCACTATGACAGACTTTGAGCCTGTTATAGTGCCATATGGTTATCTTTTTGTTATGGGAGATGCCAGGCAAAACTCCCGCGACTCAAGGGAGTGGGGGGCGATACCTGTCAGCAGTGTTATTGGTCGTATTTATTTGGGGCTGACCCCTTCCCTAACCATCTTACCATGACCCCGATGCGGCTATGATGTGGCAGTTTTTATGATTATTGTAAGGGCTTTAACAATATTTTCCAAAGACATTGATGGAGCATTGCCCTTATCCAAAACTTGAGCGGGCAAATAGGGAATATGCACAAACCCCGCCTTCATCTCTGGGCGGTGTTTTGCCGCATAATGCAAAGCTGTAAACATCACGTGATTGCAGACATATGTTCCCGCTGTGTCCGAAACCACCGCGGGGATTTCTGCTCTTTTCAGCTCTTCAACAATAGACTTCACAGGCAGCGTGGCAAAATACCCATCTGGCGCGCCTTCACAAATAACCTTGTCAATAGGCTGGTTTCCTTCATTATCAGGGGCTTTTGTGTCATCCACATTAACAGCCACCCGCTCCAGGTTTATAGAGGTTCTGCCCCCTGCCTGCCCTACGCAAATCACCGCGTCAAACTCCCCAAGCCCTAAAGTCGCAAGGAGAATGTCCGCACTTTTTCCAAAAACCACAGGCAAAGGCAGTTTAACCAGCCTTACGCCCTCTATATCATCAGGAAGGAGCTTAACCGCCTCTAGGGAGGGGTTTATTGCTTCTCCGCCAAATGGCTCAAAGCCTGTTATCAAAACCTTTTTCATAACCAGCTACTCCTTAATAACAAGTTTCAGCTCTTCCAGCTGAGCAGGGAAAACCGCATTAGGCGCGCCCGTCATAGGGCAAGAACCATCCTGCTGTTTAGGGAAGGCAATCACATTTCGTATATTATCCGTACCTGCCATTAGCATGGTCAGGCGGTCAAGCCCAATGGCGATGCCGCCATGGGGGGGCGTGCCATATTTAAAAGCCTCCATTAAATGGGAGAAGTTGGCATAGGCTTCCTCTTGACTATAGCTCAAAACCTCAAACATCTTTTGTTGCACCTCTTCGCTATGGATACGAATAGACCCTCCCGCAAGCTCATAACCATTCATAACAAGGTCATGCTGTTTGCTCCGCGCCTTTTTAGGGTCGGTTTCCAACAGGTTCAAATCCTCATCCATAGGGGCGGTAAAGGGGTGGTGCATAGCATAATACCGCTTATCATCCTCATCCCAAATTAGCAAAGGCCATTCCACGACCCAAAGAGGGTTGTAAGTATTTTCAGGGATAAGCCCCTCACGGCGGGCAATCTCCTGGCGCAAAGCCCCTAAAGCGTCAAAAACAATATTATCTTGGTCGGCACAAATTAGGATAAGGTCGCCATCTTCCCCGCCAAACGTGCTGATTATCTCCACCAATTTTTCTTCTGTGAAAAATTTGCTGATGGTGGTTTTCATCTCCCCGCCATTTAGCTGTATCCAAGCCAAACCTTTAGCCTTATAGGTTTTAACATACTCAATCAAGCCGTCAATTTGCTTGCGGGAAAGGTGTCCGCAACCTTTAGCGTTAATCCCGCGGACAGAACCTCCACTGTCCAAAGCCCCTTGAAACACAGCAAAATCAGACCCTGCAACCACCTTAGAAATGTCCACAAGCTCTAACCCAAAGCGGGTGTCGGGCTTATCACTTCCAAATCTTTCCATGGCATCCTCATATTTCATGCGAGGGAAAGGGGTTGGCAAATCTATCCCCGCAGCTTCTTTAAAAGCGGCAGAAATTAGCCCTTCTGTTAGTGTCAGTACATCTTCTTGGTCTATAAAAGATTGCTCAATGTCAATTTGGGTAAATTCAGGCTGTCTATCTGCCCGCAAATCTTCATCCCGCAAGCATTTAGCTATTTGGAAATATTTATCAATGGCAGACGCCATCAAAATCTGCTTTAACACTTGGGGGGATTGAGGCAGAGCATAAAACTTCCCAGGTTGCACGCGGCTTGGAACAAGATAATCCCGCGCCCCTTCTGGGCTAGAGTTGGTAAGGATTGGAGTTTCAACCTCCACAAACCCCTCATCTGACAAAAAGTTCCGCACAGATTGGGTTATCCTATGGCGCAGGCGCAAATTTTGCTGAAGCCCATCACGGCGCAAATCCAAATAGCGGTGCTTCATCCGCAAAGCTTCAGAAACATTCTCATCCCCCACCTGAAACGGTGTCAACTGAGAAGCAGACAAAACAGCCAATTCTTCAGCGATAATCTCAATTTTACCTGTTGCCATATCTGGGTTTATGTCCTTTTCACGGCGCAGGGCAACCTTCCCCACAACCGCCACAACATACTCACTTTTAAGGCTTTCAGCTTTAGCAAACAGCTCACCATCCACATTTTCATCAAGGGCAATTTGCACAAGCCCCGTGTGGTCCCGTAAAGTCACAAAAACCAACTGCCCAAGCTTGCGCACACGGTTCACCCAGCCCATTGCCGTCACGGTTTCCCCCGCAGCCACACCACCAAACTCCCCACAAAGGCAAGTCCTTCTATATTTTCCTAAGTTTTCCATTTTATTTCCTCCTACTGTTACGCTATATTCTTGCTATTGTACTATAGTAAACCGCATCTGTCAAGTTTTTAGCCGTCCAGATGGCTCATATCATTTTCGATTTTCATGCGGAACTTGCCATCTGCATCTTTTTGAAAGCAATGTACCGCTGTGTTGCCCACAGAAAGGCTCCGCTGATGGTCAATAGACATATCTAAAAAATAACAGATTGCCGCGGTGACAGAGCCATAATGCCCCACAATCACAATATTTTCATGCCCGCTTTTGACTACGGTTTCCAAAAATGTATGTATACGATTAAAGGCTGTTGCTTTATCCTCCCCATCAGGGTCGGGATGCTCCCAATTAACCTCTGCCCGCACCAGGTCAATGTTCTGCCCTTCCCACTTTCCGAAACTAGCTTCCCTCAAAGCAGGGGTTGAGATGATTTTGGCGTTGTGGTGCTGGTTAATGGCTTCGGCGGTCTTAAAAGCCCGAGAAAGGTCGCTTGTGTAAATAGCATCAACTTTCTCGCCAGACAGCCGCCTTGCCACCCTTTCAGCCTGGTCAAGCCCCTCTGGGTTCAGTGGTATATCTGTATGACCCTGCAATCTGCCCTCTATATTCCAATCAGTCTGCCCATGGCGCACTGTAAAAATCTTCATAAAACTGCCTCCAAGTGCTTGTCCATCATCTTTTTCCACCCGCTTCTAAGCATAGCCTTTGTCAAAAATTGCGACCCGCGAAAACCGCTATGTTCCAGTGATAAAGTGGTTTTACCGTCGGTTTCGTTTAGCTCCCACTTTACAATGGTATAAAGTTTTGGTTTGCTAGAAGTGCATCTGTAAGAAAGATGAGCAAACTCCTTAAAATCTGTCACGGTATTGTTGAAAATGCCGCTAAAAAAAGCGTTGGGCTTAATATTAAAGTCAAATTTCTGCCCAATTTCTAGGGCAAAACCCTTACAAGGCATACACCACCCGCTTAAAAGCTCGTCATCTACCAAATGTTTCCAAACCGCCTCTTTTGAGGCGTTATAAGTCTTTGTAAGCTTAATCATTTCTGCAACCCTTCCTTCTGTAAATTCTTCTGATATTCCTCGCCCCAGCGATACATGGCGTTGTGAACATCCTCCAAACTGCGCCCAAGCTCCGTTAAGGAGTATTCCACCCGTGGGGGCACTTCCGCAAAAACCTGGCGGCACACAAGCCCGCTGGCTTCCATAGCCCGCAAATGCTGGGTCAGCACCTTCTGCGAAATCCCACCAAGGGACTTTCTCAGCTCTCCAAATCTTTTTGTGCCTTCCATCAAATCCCGCACAATCAGCAATTTCCACTTGTTGTCAACAAACATTAACGCCACCTCAACGGGGCAAGGGGGCATGTTCTTATAGTCATCATAATCTATCACCAACGCAATCCTCCAATGGTTTCCAAAATGATACTACACCACTTTAAAGTGCCTACTTTACATTTGATGCTAATAGTATTATTATAATGATAATCACCAAAAAGTCAAGAAAAATTAGGAGGATTTAAAATGATTAATTACGCAGAGATTTTAGCAAAGCAACCAAATGGCGTTCTTGCCACATTAGAGGGGCAAGCCATCAAAACGCGGGTTTTTCAGTTTTTATTTGCAGAGGGGAACAAGGCATATTTTTGTACAGGCAGTGGCAAACCTGTTTATGACCAATTGAAAGCAAATCCTACGGTGTCTTTCTGTAGCCAAGGGGAGTTTAGCCCTGTTTTGTCCATTAACGGCAAGGCGGTTTTTGCAAATACCATGGAGCTAAAACAAAGGGCATTTGATGAAAACCCCATGTTAGCAACAATATACAACTCGCCAGAAAACCCGATTTTTAACATCTTCTACATCCAAGTGGAAGAGGTGGCAACCTTTGGATTTGCAGAAGGACCAAAGGTCTACAAGGTTTCCCTGTAAAACTCTACAATCCGCGCAAACATGGGGTCGTCAAGGGCGGCTTTTCCTTCTTCGGACAAGGCATAAACCCCTTTGCTAACACGAACAAACCAGCCATAAGCATTTTGGTACAAAATCTGCCCAGCATGGGCATTGCAACCAAAATCGCTAACCAACACAGAGGGGGCGGCTTGCCCCAATTTTTCTAAGGCACAGGCGATTTGCAAAGAACGCTCCTTGGATGCCGTCAAAAGCTTCCGACCAGAGCTGCCCCCCACATTGTCGTCAAAATTCCGCCCTGCAAATTCCGCAAGCAGGGATTTTGACGCTTTTGTGTTGCGCCCTTTAACATTGGGCATCAAATGCACATCAACCAACAGGGCGGGGCTGTCCATAGCCACAGTCACAAGCCCAAGGGATAGGCTCTCCAAAATATGCAAAATATGCCCCCGCCTGCCCATGAAAACATGGCGGGGTATCGCTACAAACACAGCATTTGTGGCCTTCTGGCGGCTAAGGGCTTGGTAAAGCAAGGTCACGGTGAAGCCCTTCTTCATCTCCACCCCCCAAATTTGCCCATCCCTAACAAGGGCAATGTCAAGCCCTTTAACTTCCCCCTTCACATCAAAACCAAGCCCCTGAAAGTGGGCTTTCAAAGGCTGATACATGTCCGTTTCCTTAAAATCCATTTGTTAATCCTCTGGCTTTATTAAAATCCAATTCTTGCCACCTTCTACGCAGATATATCCATCTTTTAATTCCATTTCCCAATTATTACCAGTTATTTTCTTGCCGTCAACTTTAATGTTTTCAGCAGAAACTTTCCAAAGGTCTGGAGCTGCTTTCAAAACATCACCACCCACGGCGACCAGCTTCCCCACTTCCCCGTGATATTCCACATTACCCCGCATAACCAAGCCCAAACCTTCCACATGTATCATCTGACCATTAATAGAAGCCCGACCATCCCCATGCAAAACCAAAACAGACCCTTCAATAAATTTATCACGAATCTCTTGTATCATGCGGTTATGCTTATCCGACAACTTCTTTTCGCTTTTTAAGATTTCATTAAGCCCATATACTTTGTAGTCAATATCCTTAAAATCAGGGATTTCCGCCACGCCAGCAACCTTCTGCAACAATTCTGCCATGTTCACATCCCAACCCATAGTTTGCCGAGCTTTAATGTCATATTTATCCAAAGCAAAGCAATACAAAGCCCCAAGGCAATATCCTGCAAGGTTCGTGAATGAACTGCTCCTTTTAAGCGAAGCCAAAAACTCATTTTTCAACACGCTCACGTGCTTTTCTTTGGCAACACCCAGCATTATTTCTGTAAACACAGCAGAACCTTCGCATATTTCCCTTTCAGCCTCCTGGGCTGTTCCGCCAAAATCCAGCTCCCTCTTTTGCCTTGCAGAAAGGGCGGCGGTAACAGCCGCCAAACGCTCACCATCACCGCTTACCACAAGTGAATGATGCAGGGCGGAGGCTTCAAGCAACAGCAGCAGACGGGCTCGGGGATTATTAAGATGCCCTACGCCACTTTCTCCCTCAAACATTTCTGGCGGTTGGATGCAGTGGATAGCCTCATGTATTAAGCATCTTATAGTTTTGGCAACAATCATTTTTGACAAAACTTTCACCGCAACAGCCCCCAAAACTTTAGAAGGAATATTGCCAGTGATTGCTTTTTCAAGCATCCCCCAAGGCATGGTTCCCCATCGTGTGCCGCCAAAATCAGTGGCAGTGGCAGCAAACGCTTGGTTTTCGGGAAATTCGCCTACATAAACGCCGTTTTCGGGCTTCAAATTACCTTCAGCATCAGGCTGATTAGCAACTATATTGCGCTGGTCATCAATAAACATAAATGGTGTATGCAAAGGGAAGCCCCAAAGTTCGCCATTATCCTTATCACATATTTGCTCCCAATCTTCAAAAAACCGTTTAGCCTTGTTTATGTCTATCAAAATTTTACCTCCAAAAAATCGTCATTGCAGGCGAACCTGCAATAGACCTGTTCCGAAACCTCATTCCGCCATCTTTTTGGTCTTTTTGCCGAAACGCAAGGTGGCAGAACCCCCACATACCTATGGGTATGTGGGGGTTCTGCCACCTTGCGTTTCAACAAAAATCCTCAAAAATCTGACGAAAGCAGGTTTCGGAACAGGTCTAATGACGTTAGGCATTATTTACGATTAGCCATATAGGCTTCAATTTCATCAACTTCCTTAATAATATGCTTGCTAAGGTTTTGGTTTCCTGTTTCTGTCACCAAAATGTCATCTTCAATGCGGATGCCGATTTTCTCCTCAGCCACATAAAGCCCAGGTTCAACAGTGATATACATGCCAGGAACAATTAAAAGCTCCCCGTCGGTGGAGGTTGACCCAGCCCCAACGTCATGGACTTCCAGTCCAAGCATATGGGAAACTCCGTGATAAAAATATTTAACAACATCTTCATCTTTGTCAATCAAACCAATGGCTTTAAGCTCTTTGGCATAATATTTTTTAAGCTCTTCATTAAGGCTTGAAAACTTCACCCCAGGCTTTATCATGTCTATAATCATTTTCATGCCGTCTAATACAATATTATAAAGCTGTTTTTGACGGTCGGTAAATTTGCCGTTAATTGGGAAAGTGCGGGTGATGTCAGCAGAATACCAGCCGCAATCCGCCCCATAGTCAACAAGAACAAGGTCGCCATCCTCTATTTTGCAGTTGTTGTCGTGATAGTGCAAAATAGTGCCATTAACACCACTAGCCATAATAACATCAAAACCTCTGCGGCAGTTGTTTTTCTTGAAAACATAGTCTATGTGAGCTTCAAGCTCATATTCAAACATGCCAGGCTTTGCATTGTCTAAAAGGGCATTAAAGGCTTCCCCAGTTACATCAACTGCCTTTTGCATCATAGGCACTTCAGCGGCATCCTTCACAAGGCGCAAACCGCCTAAAAGAGGGTGAGCATCCACGATTTTAACAGCAGGGAACTTTTCCCCAACAAGCTTTGCCAGGTCAAGGTCTGGGGTGTTTGGCGCGGTAAGGCTGCGGTTTTCCAAATCAAGATAAAGGGTTTTGGCGCGGCCGCGAACAAATGCAGAAGCCACACCAACAACCCGCCCATCACCTTCCATTATCAGGTCATCTATGTAGGCGGCTTGCTCTATGCCAGAAAGCTCCTTGGCTTTCTCGGCCGTAAGGGCAGAACCGCCCCATTTAGCGGCACTTTCGTCATAACGCTGCAGATAAATGCGGCTCATGGTCTCGCCCTTAATGTTTTTGGTAATCATCAAGGCAAGGCCAGGCTTGTCAATCCCCGTTAAATACAAGAAATTGCGCTGGGGGCTGTAGTCATAAAAGCGGTCCCCCCGCATAACAGGGGCAGAGCCTGAATAAATTACAAAGGCACTGCCATTCTCCATAAGGTCAGCAAACTTTTTGCGGTTGTTCTCATAAAACTCTTTTGAAATTTTCATTAGAAAATCCTCCGAAGATAAATTAGTACCCTCATTATACCCTATACAAAAAAATAATTCAATGCTTGTTTTTCTTCTTTTTAAATAGTATACTAAACAAGGGTGATGATTTTGGATATTATTAACATAATTTCAATAATATGTATTCTTGTTTGTATTATTTTGTTATGCAAAAACGACAGAAAAGCCTTTTTGAAGGTTGTTTTCTGTGTTTATATAGCCTTGGTGGCGTCCGTTACCTTGGTGGTTTTCCGCGGCTCTCCCTATGCCCAATTTGAGCTTGACCCAATAGCCTCCTACCGCAGGTGGCTGACTGCCCCTCCAGACCTTGCCCGCATAGAAGCCCTAAGCATCATTTTAAACATTGCAATGTTTGTGCCCTTGGGCTTTTTAGTTCCAGCCCTTTGGCGGGGGCTTGCAAAAATATATATTATCCTACCCCTGTCAATCCTCGCTACGCTGGTTATTGAAGCAACTCAACTAATAACAAACCGAGGGGTATTTTCAATCGAAGATATAATTCATAACACCGCGGGAGGGTTGTTTGGGTATGCTATTTTCAAAATTTTCTACAGAAGGGTGAGCAAAATCAAAACCCATCCTTCATAGCTTCTTCCCATTCCTCAATCAAATTTTCCAGCTTGGCTTCTAACGCCGCCTTCATCAAATAAACTTCCTGGGCTTTGGCGGGGTCTGTTGCCACATCTGACTGGAACAAAATACCATCCTGCTCCATAATTGCCATTTCGGTTTCTTCGATTGCCTTCTCCAGCCGCTCAATTTTCGCTTTTAACTGCCGCTCCTTCGCCTGTTGCTCTTTTTGATTTAAATACGCCTGCTTATTATCGCTGTCATTAACTTGGTTAGCGGCAACCGCAGAAGGTTCAGCGGTTTTTTCCATATAGTAGTCATAATTACCTAGATAAACCGTTGTTTTATCTGGTTTTAGCTCATAAATTTTGTCAGCTGTGTTGTTGATGAAATAACGGTCATGGCTGATATACAGCACCGTGCCGTCATAGCTATTTATTGCCCCTTCCAAAATTTCCTTGGAAAACAAGTCCAGATGGTTGGTAGGCTCATCAAGCATAAGGAAATTTATGTCAGACAGCATAAGTTTGGCAAGGGCAACCCGACCTTTTTCTCCTCCAGAAAGGGCAGAAATTGGCTTGAAAACATCATCTCCAACAAACAAAAAGGCGGCAAGGGCAGAGCGTATCTCCTGATTTTTCATACGAGGGTGAGCGTCGCTTATTTCCATGAAAATCGTCTTGTCTTTGTCCTCAAAATCAAGGGTTTGGTCGTAATAGCCAATTTTCACATTACTGCCAAGGGTGATGCCCTCTGCCCCTTCTAAAATCATCTTAAAAAGGGTGGTTTTGCCAACACCGTTTTCACCAATTAGGGCAACTGCTTCACCTCGTTTAATATCTAACTGGGCATTGCGAAACAAGGTAATGTCGCCAAATGCCTTGCGCCCATCAACCACTTTCAGCACATCATTTCCGCTTTGTGTTTTCGGCGCAAGGGCAAGGCGCATAGGGCTGGGGGCAGATTTGGGCGCATCTACCCGCTCCACTTTTGCAAGCATTTTCTCTTTGCTTCTGGCGCGCTTGATATGCTTTTCCCGCCCAAAAGCCCGCAGAAGGTCAATAGATGCCTGCATACGCTTAATTTCTTGCTGTTGATTATCAAAATGCCGTTGCTCAATTTCAAAATTTTTGGCTTTTTGCTCTACAAAGGCGGAATAGTTGCCTTTGTAGGACTTTGTAATGCCGTGCTCCACTTCAATGACTTTTTTTACAACTTTATCCAAAAAGAAGCGGTCATGGCTGATAATAAGCACACAGCCGTGGTATTCCCGCAGAAAATATTCCTCAAGCCAGCCTATGGCGCGTATGTCCAGGTGGTTCGTTGGTTCGTCCAGCAACAGCAGCTCTGGTTGAGTTAAAAGCAATTTTCCAAGCCCCACACGGGTTTTTTGTCCGCCAGACAGCATGGAAATGGGCAGGTCATGCTCGGCAGAGGTGAAACCAAGACCGCTTGCCACCCCTCTGGCGCGGCTTTTATACTCATAACCGCCGTTTTGCTCAAAATTCTGCACCATTCGGGAATATTTTTCCATAAACTTTTCTAAGGCGTTACCAGAAAGCTCTGCCATCTCAATTTCCGCAAGGCGAATTTCCTCTTCCAACTTGGCAAGGTGGTCAAAAACCGACAACATTTCCTGGGAAATAGTATTTTTCGGGTTTAAATCCATTTCTTGGGACAAATGCCCAATTCTAGCACCTTTTGCCAATGCCATAGTGCCGCCGTCAGCAGGTATTTGCCCTAAAATAACCTTAAAAATAGAGGACTTGCCAGCACCATTAACCCCCACAAGTGCCGTCTTTTCCTTATCTTTCAAATCAAACCCCACATCACGCAAAACATTTTGCGCACCAAATGAAAGGGAAATATCTCTACAAGAAAATATCATAATAATCACCACATACTATAATACACCAAAAAAGAAAAAAGGGCAAGCCCAACTTGACCCGCCCTTAACTAATAACTAATCACCGATAACTGATAACTGCCTTTTAAAAACTACCACCAGAATCTACGACCGCCCCAAAACGGACCGCCGCCCCAAAAACCGCGACCAAAACCACAGCCACCAAAACCGCAACCGCGACCCCAGCCACCGAAGCCACCGCCCCAAAATGGACCAAACATATTTTTCACCTCGTTTCGCTTGTCAACTTAGTCCATAGTATGCAAGCTCCACAATAGTGGTGATGACATGTTCGCTGTGGGGTCTGTTGAAAAATGTAAAAACTTACGCTGATTTTGCTACGCAAAATCCCAAATTTCGGGCTTCGCCCTCAAAAGTCGCTCCAGTTTTTTGAACTATTCAACAGACCCTATATTATTACAATAAAGTGACAATAATAAGTCAACAATAAAACATTTTATTTGACAAAAGAAAAAGACCCAGGCTGTGCCAAAGGTCTTTAGAAGTTTTAAATTAGCTATCAATTGCGCCTACAGGACATACAGCAGCACAAGCATTGCAGTCAATGCAAGTATCTGGGTCGATGGTGTACGGAGAGCCCTCAGTGATAGCACTTACTGGACATTCTGGTTGGCAAGCACCACAAGAGATGCAGTTTGAATTGATTGTGTAAGCCATGATATTACCTCCTAAAAATATTTTAAAATTTTGTTTCCGAAAGTTTTTAAGGACACAACAAAGCCTTTTATGACTCAATCGCGTCCGTAGGACATACAACGGCACAAGCATTACAGTCAATGCACATATCTGGGTCAATGTTAAAAGGTTCACCCTCAGAAATGGCAGAAACAGGACATTCTGGCAGGCAAGCACCACAGGTAATGCAATTTTTTGTGATTGTGTAAGCCATGATATTACCTCCTTAAGGTTTTTGGGGCATTGTCCGATATGTAAATTAAGGCACGTTGCTCCCTTAAACTATGATACACCAAAACAAGAAAATTTGCAATACTTTTTTAAAGATTTTTTTGTTGAAATTTCTACCGCGTTGTGTTATAATGTAAGGGCTGACTTTATACATTAAAATATTTGAGATAAAATTATTTCGGAGGGCATATTATGAGGATTACTAGACTAAAGAAAATAGGCAAAAAGACCATGGCGGCCTTTTTAGCCTTTGTTATGATTTTTGGCTATTTTGCCGTGTTCGAGATGCCGCTGCGCGCCGCAACCCAGCTAAGCTCTGGCATGGATATGGATTTGGATTTAGGGAACTTTATCAATCCAAGCCCTACCCTTGTGCCGCGTTCTCTTGACGAGGGTATGATACATCTTAGCTTCCCTGTGGAATATCTCACCACAGGAGGGGATGTTTTTGAGCTTGTTTTCCCCATTGGCGGCGCGTTGCGCATTCTTCGCGTCACTTTATTTGAGGACAATATAGCTCAAGTTGAATATATCGGCGGTTCTAACCTTTGGCATGTAAACCGCGGAACAACAGGGAACATCACCGCGCCAGAATTTGGTCCTGTCCACATGCGGGGCAGCTACGTTGTGGCAAATGCCCCTGTCTATCCTGGTACCCATCCAGATGTTGTTACTCCTCCTGCCACTGTGGGGGTCTATGAAGGGCAAATTATCGTACAACCTTCTGTAGTTGCTCCTGTGCCTGGGATTTTGCCCCCAGGTAACTGGTGGCAGCCTTTTAGGTATTATCTAGACCCTGGAGTTTACAACAACCCAGGCAATCCTTTTGTTTGGATTGGTGCTGTCAGCTCTGCTGAACATCTGTATCCAAACCCGCCATCACCAACCGTTCCAACCATGCACTATACTGTACCAACCTTCGGTATTCAACGGGGTTACGGTTTTTCTTTCCGCGACCATGATGCCACGACCATGAACCAAGTAAACTCCGTATCTTTCCTTTGGGAGGATGACGGAACTTTTCACGTTGTTCTAGGCGGTATGGAAGATGGTCATATTTATGACTTTGTTTTGCATCACTTCCCTCTAGGCTCAACAACACCTCCTCCTGTAATAGGGCATCAAACCGCTTTTCTCGGCTTTAGATACACCTCTCAGCCAGTAGCGCGCCACAGAACGCAGGCAGGAAACTACCGAATTGGTCCTGTTGTTGATAACAACCCTGCAACTGGTCTTTTTGGCAGATATGCTACAACACCTCCTGCTATGCCACCATTACCAACCGTTCCAGGCAGACCTGGATTTCCTGATGGTTGGACAAACTGGGATTTAGGCGTAGGTGTAGGTGCGCTTTTGAACATTGCTAACGTACTAGAGCATACCCAGGTTGTTGGCGATGCAGGCAATGACTGGTATCCAGGCGGCATTAACAGACATGGTGCGCCAGGAGATGATAATGTTGATAACATGCTACAATTTAACATAGAAATGCCCCTTCGTTGGAGGCACACCACTGCTACAAACCCAACATTAGTACCCTCTCCAACTCCGCCGCCAGTGGTCAGCAACTTTGTTCCTATCTCTATCCATGAAAGAAGCATGGATAATTTTGAAATGTCTTACTTTAACTTTGGTATCACAGGGGCTAGTGCGTTAGCATACCACTTTACCCTTAGAGATATGTTTGGAGCAGACCCAATAAAAGGACCTGTGCCTGGACAAGGACCAACAAATGGTCAGTTGCACATCATTCCTGCTGTGCCTGTTCCTGGGTGGACAACAGGCGACCCCATCCCAGGGGTAAACGTCTTTTTGGACATGAATGAAGATGACCCCTTTGGTTTGCCGCCTTCCCAAATGTTCCACATGAGTACGTTGCAATTGGGTAATCCTCCGCCTGCTTGGATGCACAACGCTCCTAGGGGCTACATGAACCTAAGAGGGCTTCATACCTTCTTAGAATATGATGTCGTTTTCAAAGACGGCGCTTTCCACGTGCGCATTGTGCCTTTCCCAGGCATTGGCGGGCGTTACAGTTTGAACTTTGGCGGAACTCTGCCAGTGCCGCCCCAAGCAGATGGGGGCATAGGTATGGCTTTTGTCATCACAGATGAGGACACGCCAGACACCCTGTATATTCCTTTGGATATTAGCCCAGGGCTTATTATTGAATTTAACGTGGTTTTCAGACCCGATTTGCCAGAAGTGCCTGATATACATTCTCAGTGGATGCGCTTTAGGGCAACGGCTGACCGCATGATGATAACCGCACCTGGTAATTTTACCGTTACACCAAATCACCCAAATTTACGCTATATCCTTGAAGAAGAAGGGCTTGCGGAATTTGAGGTGGATTTTGCATGGTCACAAGGTCTTATTGGCACTCTTGCAGACTATTTTGACCTTGAATTTGGCGGTAACACTGCCTCCGTAGGGGACCCGCCCCAATATGGGGAAGGACAGTTGATGTTTACCTATCACATCCGCTCCCGTCTTAACCCCGAAAGCGACGTAGTTACCAGCATAGCTGAAGTTGAAGTTACAGCCCGCCGCCACGTAAACGGTGATATTGAATGGTGGATTAGTGACGTTCAACAAAATTCAGATTTCCTTGAAAATATCCCAATGGCAAGCGGCACTCACAGCCTTAGAGGGGCAAGCGAAGCCGTTGCCATCGGGCGTAATATTACCATTCGTGAGAATTTTTCCGCACTTGGGATGACATCCTCTGGTCACGCCATCTACCTATACGAACAAGACCCAACAACTGGTCTTTGGACAGAGGTGACACCTATTACTGGTCTTGTTGACTTTGACCCTAATGCAGATGGTTCGCACACCCTAACCGTGTCAGATGACCCCCTTTTGGTGGCGACCCCTCACAGGGTTCGTATTGTATCTACAAACTCTGCTGGCAATGAGGCTAGTGTTATCATCAACATTGAAAACAACACCACAACCACAGCGGCTACAACGGCAGGCAACCGCATCCCTCGCCCGATTTATGTAGCAGGCGTAGAACCTCACTTACAGCCAAGGAATCAGCCGTGGAACATCACCTTACCTATGCATTTTGTGATTAGGGATGATAGCCCGCCGTTACAATTTGAGGGTATCTACTTCCTAACGAACACCCTAACCCACATTGAAACAAGGCATTTCCATGAGTATTTAGACCCACCCGCTAACACCATACCTAACCCTCGCTATCCAGGTGAAAAGCGCGACTTGGGCTATGAACATGAGTCCACCCACACAGACAGAAGCTTTTTATCCCTTTCCCGCCCAGACAGCAGACCTTTCCCGCCACCATACAACTTACAGGTGTGGACAGACGGGATAGACCCTGAAACAAGGGAAGCAGGCTTCTTTGATATGAGTTTCATGGTTCCTTGGGAGGATATTGAGGCTTACTTGGCGCGCTCCCCTTACCGTGAAGCGGGCTATGAGCATGAGATTATTTACCGCATATTTATAGGCACAAGAGAGCAAATAACAAATATATCCACCGTCGAACCTCACCAAAGAACCCTTGCAACAACCCCTATTGTTGGCTTAATCATGGGGCTTAGCGTGAGCCTGCCTTTCTACATCTTCCCAATTGTCCATGAGGACAGACCGTCAACAAGCCCCCTGTCCCCATCTTCTCCAGGTGACTTTAACTTTGGAACAGTGGCGGGAGGGCAAACCATAGCAACATTTAATGTGCATCCAAATTTCGTAAACAGAGGGGGCATAGACCCTGCACCTGCCAACTTAACGGCACTTAACGCCGCTTTTAGAGAGCATTTGGTGCAAACCATGGGCATACCTGCCACTGGCACATTTGCAAGCTGGCTAGGCACTTTGGACACTATGGTGGCTGGGCTTACTAACGCCCAACTGGAAGCTGCTTGGGCATTTGTCCGCCAGACCCCAACCGCAACCTGGAATGTAGGCGCAATGGGCGATTTCTGGGCAAACCAGGTAGATTTTGAAGCAACTGTTGCCGCGTGGCAAAGCATTTTAACAAACTTCAACTTCCACCCCTTCCTAACGCCGCCGCCAGACCCAGGCGCACCAACACCGCCTCCACCACCTCCTGCGCCATCAACCCCTGGTATTTTCGACTTTACCGCTGGCGGTGGGCTAGATGTTACCGAAGCCTTTGAAGATATTTTGCTTACTACTTGGGTTGATGTTTCTATTACGAACATCCTTCAGCTAGGGGCTGACCCTGTGCGTCGTGATGCTCTTAATGATGCTTTTGCAACCCATGTTTATACAGCACTAGACACAGCCGCAAACCCAATGACAGGTACAAACACAATATCAGACTGGTTAGAAACCCAGCTTGTGACAGGGGTTTCCGCCGCTGACCTTGACTTGGCTTGGAGCTATGTCCGCGCTAACACGCCATTTGATGATGCTACCATAGGCTCTCTTTGGGCAGGGACAACACCGAATGACCAAGAAATTGCATTTAATATGACCGTCCATCTTTGGAGAACCGCCATAACTGGCTTTGATTTTGTGCCATTTATGCCGCCTGCAACACCAACCACCCCACGCCCATCAACCCCTGCTGATTTTGATTTTTCTACAATCACATCGGCAGACACCTTTGGAGGCGTTTTTATCAGCACCCTTTTAGATGGGCAAATGGCAGGACCAACGGCACTAAATACCCTTTTAATTGGTGATATGAACGCGGCGTTCATCACCCGTATGACCACAATGCTTGCCACAAGCTCTACTGACAGCATTGCAAGCTGGCTTGCGGGGCTTACAAGTTATGTGACCCAATCACCTGTTTTGGTGGCTTCTCAACTTGAAACCGTCTGGCAGTTTGTTCTTGATGGCGACCCTTGGGATGCCGCCACAATGGGCGCGTATTTCCAGGGGCAAGCAGGTTATGAAGCTGTTGTTGCCCTATGGGAAAGCGTCATCACGGGCTTTAACTTCCGTCCATTTATGAGCCTAATTGCAGGGTTTTCTGCACCTATGGGGATTTCCTCTCCAGCGGCTTTGTCAACAGCATTTGGAACCCATGATATGGTAGTTGACGGGCTTCCTCAACCTCGTGTTCCTGGGGCAACTCCAGGCTCACCCAGCACGGCAGGGGTGTTTAACCTAAGCCCATATATAAATGTGATGAGAGAGCCAAACTCCCGCCCCATTGTTATTGAAGTGCCTTTCAGGCCGCCAGGGCCAGCTTCTGCCGCGGCAGACTTCCTTCAAACCTTTAGATTTGAAGGTCTTGATTTTAACTGGCCATACTATGTAATTGTTGATTCTTTTGTTGAGTTTTTTGAGTATGTAGATGATGGCAGCGGCTATCTTGTCCGTCAGAGAGTCCATGAAACGCTGATTAGCCCTCCATCCCGCGACTATTCTGACACAACAGCCATTGCTGGCATAATCACCTACACCCCGCTGCCAGACCTTGACCCAGGGGAAATTGTACCGCCAACACCGCAAGATTTGCGGGTTGAGCCTGATTATCTAGGCTTTACAACAGCGGCAATTTCTTGGCTTGACATGCTGCCCCTAGTTGAAGGAGATGCTGGGCGGATTGAGTTTGAAATCGTCCGTTTTAGGGACATACAAGCTTCGCCAGAGGCTGTGCTGAACAATCGCAGTTTCACCATGTCACAATTTATCAACGCCTTAGACCCATCTGGCTTTGAAGCAGGGGTGCGGACTAACCGAGTAGACCCGTTAGATTGGCAGTTAGTTGTGCCAACTGGCGTTACTAACTCTGCCGACCCATTTAGCATAGAAACAATGCCAGGCAACAGATTGATTTTGCACAATGAAGGGCTGAACCCAAACACCCTGTATTTCTACTATGTACGTACCGTTTGGATTACAGACAGCGGAGAAACCTTCTCTGCTTGGGTTGGTGTGTCCTTAACCACAAGATTGGTTAGCCCGCCGCAAAACCTGAGAATTGTTGACCACGGCTCTTTCCCCAACGAAAACATTAACCCGCAAAACCAAATGGTTATCCGTTTTGAAGCCCCTGTTGTTGCGGCGGACTATATGAGCTTGTTCCGCTTCCGCTTCACCCACCGCGACGGGCTTGGGCAATGGTCTGCCCCTGCTATGATTGGCGCAGGCACAAACCACAGGCAGTTAAGTATGGTTCCTAGCAGTACAGATGGTTATTATACCTTCACATATCTTGTGACAGGGCTTGCTCCAGGCAGAACCTACCAATTCCGTGTCCACACCCTTGATGTGGTTAACACCGCTGGCACTGGAGGCTATGTGTATTCCGAATGGTCCAACATTGCCACAGGGCGCACGGAAGTTGACCAAGATTATATGGACAGAGAGCGCGACCGCGAGAACCTTCGCAGATATTTGCGTGATTTGCTTATGGAGTTCCTTCGCCGTCCTTATTGGATTGCTATGGACCAAGGCGGGCATTTCATTGCCATGTACCGCCCAACCATGCAGGATTATTTACTGCAAGCAAACGGACAGGTCATCCGCCTTGCGGACACTGGTCAGCAAACCACAACCCTTTATCTGCCTCAATCCCTGTTTTTAGCCATTTGGGATGGCGGGCAAGGCTTTGTAATCCAGCGTAATGACATGACCATAACAATACCAAACCAAGCCATTAACAGCATTGGTACAGAGCCTGTAATTGATGTCATTCGCCGTATGCGTGATGTTCGCGGGGTTGAGGATTATTATATCCGTTTGGTTCTTGATGTGCGCGCCCATGCTGCCACCCAAATCCAAGGGGAGCTTGTGGCAGGACAGCAAGTGATTTTAGGTATTGACCTGGTGGAAAGCAACACAATCATCCGCCAAGTGGACGAAAACCTAATGAACAGCCTGCTTTACGCCATCGAAACTGACCACTTCATTGACAGGATAATCGGCGACCGTCACTTTACCTTCGGGCAGGAGATTTCCAACATGGTAGAGGAGAATATCGCATATCTCTATCAAGTGCGCCGCCTGCGGGAGATTGCAGAGGTTATCAACCATGAAATGAGCGCCTACGTAAACACCCGCCTAAGGGCAACCTATGGCAGAGCCGTTGCCTTTAACCATATCAGCCAACCTGTAAGCATAGCCCTTGGCGGCTCTGCTAATAATGATATTGTAAGCGGCTTCCAGTTTGGCGCAGGCAGTTGGGTTCGCCAATCTGTGGAGCAACAAGGCACAAATAGAATTGTTAGAACCCAAACACCTGGCTCGTTTGCCTTTACCCGCCAAAGCCTTGCAATGCCAGGGCTTAACACCATACAAGGTCATGACAGGCTAGGGGCGATTATTGCTAACCACGGTCTGGCAGAGCTGTTTGGAGCAGGGAATAATTTTGACATTAACGCAAATGTAAGCCTTAACACTGTACAGGGAGTTGTTGCACGTTTGGCAGGCGCGCCTGCTGGCATGAACTCTCAAAACTGGCTGCGTAACCAAGGTTATATTGTGCCAGTAAGGGGAGCAAATGCCCCCGCCCAAACCCAAGAGGTGGTCTACACCCTTATGGCTTTATACGAAATGGGCAGCGGCACAACCGTTTCATCCCTGCGCATTACCAACTTTAACGCCCTAAACGGCATAACGGGGATTGACAACCGTTTCCGCCCATACATTCAGGCGGCGTTCCAGCTTAATATCTACACCAACAGAAATATGCAACCAACAGCACCTATGTCCAACGGCGATTTCCTTCGCCTGTTGCTGGTGCTTGACCAAAGAATCGGACTGTAAAGGGAGGTGTGACCAACTATGAAAAAATCTAATTTCTTCAAACGATTTATGGCAGGGCTGTTGGCGACCCTGTTTGTGGTGACAATGTTGCCGCAAACGGCATTTGCCAACCCCCAAAGCCCAGTAGAGCAATTAACAATAACAAGCATTACAAGAACACCTGGAACAAATGCCTACCACCTAGCTTTAAGCTGGTTGTCACCGCCTCCTGCTTTGCCAGGCACGGGTACAACCCCAGGCGCGCCCACACCTACTAACCCAGGTATGCCTGGACCGCCTCCTGCTGGTGTCATCCATCCAGTGGAAGAATTTCATGTTATGCGTTTTGATGCAGGGGCGGCAGCTGCAACCAACGGCTGGGCAAACTGGATACCTCAAGTAACCCATCCTGCAATGCCCCCCTTTATACAAAACCGCAACCTAACACAAACATTGCAACCAGGTAACTTTTATGCCTTCCAAATCCGCGCAAGGCATTTCCATAACTACTTTAGCGCAACCGCCCCTGGATATTCCACAGCAACTGCTGTGGACAGTGTGGGCAGTGTAGACAATGCTATTTTTGTCATGCCTGATATTAATGTAGAGGCTTATGGACATGGGCGCAGTTTGACCGTCCACTGGACACAGCCACAGCTAGCTGGCAGTGACCCATTTACCCATTACCGCATACTTGCCACCCCAAACTTTGGCGGCACACCTATTGACCTTACAATACCTGTAACCCACCCCGATTTGGTAGTTTCAGGGGGAGTTTACACCTTTGTTTTTCCAGACCTTGCCCAGCTTATTCCAGGTAGCGTTTACACCGTGCGTGTAGAACCTATTTTGAACAATATAAGCCGTGAGGTAAATGGCGGCATAGGGCTTACAAACGCCTTTCCTTTCGATTTGTACTACACTGACAATCTATTCCAAGACACCAGTGCCTTTATCCGTGCAATTCTTGGTGGCACGCCAATCGGCAACGACCATTTGTTGCTACATTGGGCGACCCTTCGCGTTCAAGACACTAACGCAATTGTGCGCATCCGCCAAGAAATGCCAGACGGCACAACCCCTATAATTGCAGAGTTTCGACACCCTGCAATTGAGGTTATAAACCACTTACTAATCGACAGGCCGCCAGACGGCACAAGGTTCATCCTCTCTGTATATTTAGGAAACCCGCCCGAACGGGTAGAGCCTGACGAAGAATGGACTTTCTACGCAGATTTGCACCAGTGGCAGCCAACCCGCCCAAATATTGTAAATATTGAAACTGCCCCATCTGCCCCTCTTGGGATGGACATTACATGGGATGCTTTTATGCGCGCGCCGTTTAATGACGCAGAGGCGGCTCAATCTGTTATGCATGGTACGCCGCCACGTCAGCTTTTCCGCGACCCTGACATTGTTTATGACGTGTGGATTACTGACAATGCCCAGGCTTTTGCTGGACTTGGTCCTGGTCAACGCCCTGCAATCCCTCCAGTGACCCCATACCCTGCAGGGCTTACCCAAGCAGAAATTGGAGCCCACCGAATAGGCTTCGATTGGGATAGGTTTCACCCAGAACATCCATTTACAAATACTTTCACTTTCACCCAATATGTAAGGGCTAGTGACGGTATACAAGTTCCTTTAATTCAAAATCAGGTGTATTATATTAGAATCGTTGCCCGCCGTATAGGTGACGGAGTTTCAGAAGATGTGCGCAATTCTGTTGCGGCATATGGCTCATACTTTATTTTTGGCGACGCTATGACACCTCCTGCCGTTCTGCCTCGTCCGCCTTTGCGGGTAGATGAAGAGCGGGCTAACGAAATTGACCTTGCTTGGGAAAACCGCTGGCTAGAAGCCTTTGAGCTGATAACAGACCCAACAGACCCGAATTTCCCTGGTAGGTGGCATTCTGCCTTTGGTGTTTTAAACGGTAATTTGGTTTTTGACGATGAAGCCGTTGGGCCAGACCGATTTACCCCAAGGGAAGGGGTGCAGATTTTGCACGTAGGGCATCCAACAAGCCCAGGTTACACCCTTGCCCAGATGATACCCGTCTTGCAGTCTGCAAATGGCGGTGTGCCTGTGCCTGTGCGTATGCAGCACCTGCCCCACCCACAAACAACCTATGAATTCCACTGGGTACCTTTGTCAGAAATTGCAAGCGATTTAGAGGATGACATAGAAGCCTTTGTTGCGGCTTTACACGCAACCCCAGGAGCTTGGACAGCCTTGCCTGTCGAGGTTATCCACGAAGAAGGCCTGGGGGGCAACCTTACTCTAACCCTTCTTTCCACCATTGAAGGGCTTGAGCCTGACACAACCTACGCCATTTTCATCCGCCCGCGGATTTCCAATATGGACGCATGGTGGCCAACCCTCATTATGGGTACGACAACCAACGACCGCGGGGATATGGATATTACGCCCCCCGCCCCCTTCCTAAGCCCTTACCAAGAAGGGGATAGATGGTTAGAGTTCACCCTGCGCCCCTTCATCAGTGATGGGTCAATAAATTACGAATTCTGGATTTCAGAGTTTAACGACATTGACACAGCTTGGGAATTTGTGCCAGAAAGCTCCCGCGAGCCTGCAGGGATAAACGCCAACCAACTGCGGATTTTTAGGGCAGGCAACCTTTTCCCAGAAACCACCTATTATATCTGGGTACGTGCCGCCGCCGCTAATAATGACGAGCGTTACAACTGGTCCGCCTCAATCACTATGAGTACCCTGCCTTTAGGCACGCCCCCTCCCCCGAGAGGTTTAGGGCTTGCTGGCCCTAATGAAGTGAATATTGTTAACCTGCAAAACGAAACCCAATATTCCCGCGTTGCCCATGACCATATGGTTGTTGCTTGGTCGCCAATACGTGGGTACGAACGCCCAGCAGAAGGCTTTGTAATGCCCGATGATGTCCATTTGCCTTTAGAGGGCAATGTGGCAGGGGCAATGGGTACAACAATCATGGGCAGCCCCATGATAGATTTTTCCTATATGGTGCTTTTCCCAGACTTGTTGCCCAACACGGCATACTGGGTTCGGGCTTTGACCATCCTTAGCGTCCATCGTGACGGCATAGGGGGCGAAATTACAGAGCGGGTGGACTTTATCGTCCAAATGGCAACAAACCCTCAATTTTTAGACGCCACCACCGTTTACGTAATGCCTGACGCATCAGCTATTCAGCATGGTTTGCACACCCGTATGACCATTTCTGAATGGGCAGGCCCTATGATGTTCTGGACAACTAGGGATGATGGGGAGTTTGATGGGGATGTTATCCCAGAGCTGTTCCCTCTGCCAGACCGTGATTTTGAGATAAATTACAACCCATACACACGCACTCTAACTTGGCGTTTCCGCTCTAACGACATTGACGAGGACGGCCATCGTGATAATTTGGTTGACCAAAGGTTCATCAGCCGCCTGGTGCAACTTCGCACTTTTGAGCATGTTATCGACATGACCCACTATAACAATCAGCCTGTTGAAAACCGCATTGTAGAGCTACCCTATACCATCATAACAGCCTTTGAACAGCGGGGTATAGATTTCGGGATAATAGCAGGGGCAACCACATACACTTTCAGCCCAGGCTTTGCAGACACCCCGCAAAATGTTGGCTTCGGCTTGCCGAGCCGCCTACGTATGTACATTACCAACGAAACCGCACCTGCAAGCCTTACCCCTAACAGGCAATATTTAACAACGCCCCAAACCCTTGGCATTAACGTGGTTAACAGGTCTGCCCACACAAATATAGGGCTAACAACCCTTGCAGCCCCTGTAAGAGCCACCCATAACATTAACCGAGCCGCGGCTATGGATTACCACATAGGTGCATATGTTATGGACGGAGGGGATGTGGCTTGGAGACGCAACGGAAGCGGCTTTAACGAGTTTGCCTCCACTGTATACACCTCCACAACCCGCCCCACCACCTTTGCAGCAATCGGCACGGAAATACCTCAGCTTTACAACGCAACGCCAGAAGCAAGGGACGCTATGTATTTTGTCAACACCCAAATTAACTTCACTGACATGGACTGGTTTGCGCCAAACTTTGCTGTAGATGTATGGCAGCTAAACCGCGTAATTCACGCCATTGCCCGCGGTGTAACCCACGCGCCAATCAACATGCTTGACAACCTAACAGAGCAAGAAATGTCATCCCTAGCAAATGCAAGAATGTTAGTGCCAGGACACTATACAGTAGCAAGAGAGGACGCAATAGCCGCCCTTGTGCGCCTATTTGAAGTGCGCACGGGCAGCCGCATAACAGGCGCGCCAACCCTCCAAACCTCATCTTTCCCCGACATAGCAACCGCCAGCCCCCACCTGCAACAAGCCCTGTTAAACGCCGAAGCCCTAGGCTTTCTAGGCTTCACCACAAACACAGCAAACCCCCACGGCGAAATGACCTGGGGCGAAACCATGCTAATCCTAGAAATAATCCTTCGCAACTAAACAACCAAAAGCCACTTGCGGAAACACTCCCAAGTGGCTTTTTATATTTTTCAAAAAACCCTTGACAAATCCATTTTATTTTGGTAGAATAAATTTTAGCTTACGCAACTAACTTTTAGGGGTATGGTCAAGTGGCATGACAGAGGTCTCCAAAACCTTTAGTGGGAGTTCGATTCTCTCTACCCCTGTAAATTAAAAAGCCCTGCAAAGTCAACATTTGCGGGGCTTTTGTATTATAGAAATCATTTTAGTGGTCATGGTCATCATCGTCGTCATCGTGGTCGTGGTGATGGTCGTGGTCGTCGTCTGGTTTTTCTAGGCCTTCGATGACGATGCCTTTTTTCTCGGCATAATCCCACAAAGCGGCGCGGATTGCGTCCTCTGCTAAAAGGGAGCAGTGGACTTTTACAGGGGGCAGGCCGCCGAGGGCTTCTGTAACGTGGACATTGGTTACTTCCATGGCTTCTTTGATGGTTTTGCCCACAACCATTTCTGTGGAAATGCTAGAGGTGGCAACGGCAGCTCCGCAGCCAAATGTGCGGAATTTAACATCGCGGATGACTTGGTTTTCGTCAATGTCTAGGTAAATTTTCATAATGTCGCCGCATTTTGCGTTGCCCACAACGCCAACGCCGCTTGCGTTCTCAATTTCACCCATGTTTCTAGGGTTCATAAAATGGTCCATTACTTTGTCTGTGTAATTCATATTTATTCGCTCCTTATATTTTTGTTGCTGTGAAAGTGATTGGGTAAGCCCTGCCTTCGACAGCGTTTCAAATTCTTGCATCACGTGAATACTATACCTTGCTCACCAGCCTTTTTCCTAGTTCAAAGGCACTTTGGCAATCCTTAGGAAACTGCTCCTTTTGGACTTGTTTTTTATGCTCTACATCAAATACTGTATTTACATATTTTGAGTAGTCATCAAATTGCACAGTGTCATTTGCGGAAATGGATTCGCAATAGCCAAACAGGCGGCGCATGTCGCTTTCGGCAAATTGGAGGGCATCCATATATTTTGCTTGCTCCATAAAGCCCTCTGGCACATTCATTGTGTAGATGAAGCCCGTTGGAATTGTTTTGTCCAGTAACCCTTTGTAACCCTCTGTGTAGGTGAGGACGGGGAACATAAGCCTTTCCAAAAAGCTGCGCATCATGCCAGTGACGCTTTCAAAATATATGGGAGAGCCTAGGATAAGCACGTCCGCAGACATGGCTTTTTCTAAAACGGGGGATAGGTTGTCCTTGTAAAGGCATATTCCTGGGGAAGGGTTGTCCTTGACTTTGCAAGCAAAACAGCTGACGCATCCTTTAAACTCCCAGTCATAAAGATGCAGTATCTCTGTGGTTGCACCTTCGGACTCTGCCCCTTTCAAGGCGTGTTCGAGCATGATTGCCGTATTTCTGTTTTTTCTGGGGCTTCCGTTGATTGCTAACGCTTTCATTTTTCATCGCCTTTCTTTTACATCTGATAAAAATTCCATCTAAAACCAAATTTATCCACAACAATGCCTGCGCATTTGCTCCATTGTTGCTTTTCGAGAGGGTAAACTACCTCGCCCCCTTCTGCCAGAACATCAAAAGCAGATTTGATTGCGGACTTATCCTCGTCCTCGAAATTTATAGAAATCATCACATCCTGCCCTTTAGTGAAAGGTTCTTCCCAGTCGCAAAACATTATTGGCGCACCGCCAGGCTTTAGGGAGATTTGGGCATGTTCTATAATGTCGGGGTTTTCTGCACTATTATTGATATGTGCCGTTACCCCGAAGGCTTTTTCGTAGTGAGCAACCGCTTCTCGGCAATTTCCGTCAAAGAATAGGTATGGGCTGATTTTCATAGTCATTCTCCTTATGTCTTTTTGACATCGACCAGTTCAAATCTTTCGCAGACAAGTAACATGTCTTCGGCAAATTCTTGCCCAACTTCTGCCAGCTCTATTTTGAAAAACTCTTTGTGGCAGTCATACCAGTATCTATAGCTTAAATCGCCCTCGCCTTCAGCGGCGGCAAACTCTTCCGTCACCTCATTCATGGGGATAACCTCAACACTTGTTGTGCGTATTATGCAGATGGGCTGGTCTTTTGCGTCCAAAACCACTGTATATAAGCCTGCGGTTGGTATCTCTTCTGGTTTGTAGAGGGCGTGGGCGCCACAGGTGGCAGTTTTGCGGCCAATGGCGATTAAATGAGCCAGTTCGTCTGCCATGGGCGTGCCTTCCATGCCGAATTGTTCAGCCATTACATTGGTTGGCGCGGCCTTGCCCTCCCAAAATTCATTCCAGTATTTTTGTGCTTGTTGATTCATGGTTAATCACCCCTTAAAATGCCTTTACGGCTGATGCCGTTTCCTTTTGCCTGGCTGTACCAACTGCGGTGCGCAGCCATTTTGTACAGAAACTTTGGAAAGTTGGGCTGGATGTAAAAATCATCACCATTTTGCTTGTTAAGGATGTTTTGCGCCATCTTGTCAAGGGCTTTGCCTATGTTTTTCATTGGGCCGCTTCCAAAAGGGGCAACCCCAACCATGCCGCCAGCACCAACACCAAGCCCTTGCCCCCATTCCATTCCAGAAGATGCGCTGAAATGCCTCATCATCTCTAAAGCAAGGTGGTTTTGCTGACCTTCGTAAAATCCATTATTGGCAATAGAATAAACCCTTGCAGAAGATTTAATTTCCCCTTTAGCTTCATCCAAAAGGCGCAATAAATGGGATGGCAAGCCATCTACATACAAAGGGAACACCACCACGAGAGCATCTATAGCGTTAACCTGCGCCACAAATTCATCCTTACCAGTTTTCATAGCGTTAAACATGGTTATTTCTGCGTTTCCAAGCCTTTGGGCAAGACCTTCCGCCAATTTTTCGCTGGCACTGCCAGAAGGTTTAGGGCTGCCATTTAGAATTAATATCTTCATTTCAAGCCCTCCAAAATCTCATCTGGCGTGGCGTAGAAGGATGCAGAACAATCAGGCGCGCCAAGGTTGACAGCATTGGCTTTAACAAGCTTTTGAGCCGTTGCCTTCTCGGCTTCTGTCATGTTATCACCATAAAACATATACTGTAAGGAGGGGCGTTTTTCATATCTTTGCTTGTGGTGCATTTCGCCGCTAACAGTTTCAAAAAACGGAAGTATAAAGCCGATGCTGCGGTCAAAAACCCCTTTAATATCAGGAGAGAAACCCCCAAAGGTAAGCTTGCTAATTACCATAACTTTATCAACCTTTGGCATAAGTTCCAAAAAAACATTGTCGCCGTCTTTTATGACGCACTTGCCAGGGGTTTTAATCCAACAGCCAAAGCAACCCACACAAGGCTTGACCCTTTCGCTCATCTGAAACAGGGTATACTTTGACAAATCTACATCAATGCCATTTTGGTCTATATCTTGTATAATCAGTGTTTTCATAAGCTTATTTGCCCAACAGTGCATCAATATTGCCAACCCGCTGGAATTCTTCCCAAAGAGGGGAAATTTGGCGCAAACGCTCCACAATGGTTGGGAATGTTTCCAAGAATGTGTCAAGGTCGGCTTTTGTGGTGTCTTTGCTGAAGGTTAGGCGCAAAGAGCCATGGGCAAGCTCGTGGGGCATACCCATTGCCATAAGCACATGGGAAGGGTCCAAAGAGCCTGATGTGCAAGCAGAGCCAGAAGAAGCGCAGATGCCCTTACTATCAAGCAAAAGCAGCATACCTTCCCCTTCGATAAACTCAAAGGTAATGTTTACGCTGTTTGGCAAGCGGTTTTCTGGGTGGCCATTTAAACGAGAGTGAGGGATTGCCTTCAAAGTGCTTTCAATTAGGTATTTTTGCAGCTCGCGATGGCTTTTAGCAACATCATCCATTTCAGCAATGGCAAGCTCTACAGCAAGACCCATAGCGGCGATTCCTGCCACATTTTCCGTGCCTCCTCTGCGCCCTCGCTCCTGACCGCCGCCATGGATAAGAGGCATCATTTTAATGCCACGGCGGACGTATAAAGCACCAACGCCTTTTGGTCCATACATTTTGTGGGCAGAAATTGGCATAAGGTCGATATTGCAAGCATTAACATCCACAGGGATGCGCCCAACAGCCTGAATGGCATCGCAGAAGAAATAAACCTTGTTATCCTTGCCGCGGCTCTCGTTAATCTCTTTTAAATGCGCCCCAATTTCAGCAATTGGCATGATTGTGCCAACTTCATTATTAGCAAACATAACAGCCACCATGATGGTGTCTGGGCGGATGGCATTTTTGACTTGCTCTGCCGTGATTTGTGCATACTCATCAACAGGGAGAATTTCAACGTCAAAACCTTCTTTTGACAAATGGTCTAAAGTTACCAAAACAGCAGGATGCTCCACAGCTGTGGTGATAATGTGCTTACCACGGCTTGCGTTTTGGCTTGCAATGGACTTTAAAGCCCAGTTAATACTCTCAGAACCAGAGCCTGTGAAGAAAATTTCCGCAGGTTTATCAGCACCAATAGCCTTCTGAACCTGCTCCCTAGCAGTGTCAATTGCCATTTTTGCCACGCGGGCAGGGGCGTAAATACTAGACGGATTGGCATAATTTTCTGCCAAATACTCTGTCATAATCTTTAAAACTTCTGGTCTTATGCGGGTTGTTGCCGCGTTGTCTAAATAAATCATAGCAATTTCCTCTCATTTGTGTATTTTTATAACAAGCCTACTATCCTAACACTGCCCCCATATTTTCATAATCCGCCATAAGGTCGGCAATTGTAAAGCTGTCCACTAGCTCGTTAATGCTTTTAAAAAGGCTGGTCCAGACGGATTTGGTGCTGCATGTAGCGCAGTTTAGCTCCCCATCACCACAGGTTGCCCCGTTTTCTAGCAGGCAATCCACAGGGGTTAGGGGGCCTTCCAAAATCCGCAAAACGTCCCCTGCTGTAAGCTCACTTGGGGATTTGGCAAGATAATAGCCGCCGCCAGCTCCGCGGACAGAATGTACAATTCGCGCCTTTTTAAGGGGGGCAATAATCTGCTCTAAATAATTTTCGCTGATGCCCTGCCTTTCCGACACAGACTTTAAGCTAACACATTTTGTGTCCTGTGTGTAAAAAGCAATGTCAACAACGGCTTTTAAACCGTATCGACCTTTTGTTGAAATTTTCACCTATTTAACACCTCCTAATCCGATAATGTCGCTAGGTTTTTAGATATTTTACCATTATGTCAAGTAATTGTCAAGGGGTTTCTTCAAAAAACACGAGCATTTGCCCCTGTATTTTTTATCATCACTTAACTTTAATATCATTACCCACCGTAGGGGCGCATAATATGCGCCCCTACGGTGTATTGTGTGAATTTATATCGCTTGAGGGATTTTTAACCTATGTTTGACGCTGGTACAAATCCCATTTAAGAAATTGCAAAAACCTCTTGACGTACATTATAATGTACGCTATAATGTATTAAGGAGGTGTCAACATGAAAGCTATCACCGTAACAGAAGCAAGAAAAGACCTTTTTAATATTGTCGACCGAGCCATAACAGACAGCTCGCCAATCCAAATTTTGAGCAAAAAAGGCGGTGCCGTATTGGTGTCTTTGGACGATTGGACTTCAATGCAGGAAACCATTTACCTTTCATCAATACCAGGCTTTGTAGAGAGTGTGAAAAACACAGAAAACGAAGAGTGGTTTGACGAGGACGAGGTGGATTGGTGATATATCAGATTAAATACTCCAAGCAAGCAACGAAGGATATAAAAAACTTCAGCAATCCCACTTGGACGCAAAAGCTAAAAGGCTTGTTGAAATTATTAAGGTCAATCCATACCAAAACCCACCACCTTACGAGAAACTTTCTGGGGATTTACAGGGTCATCTCTCCAGAAGGATAAATGTGCAACACAGGCTGGTTTATGAAGTGTTGGAAGATGAGAAGATAATAAAAGTCCGCAGGATGTGGACGCATTATGAATGAAGCCGCCGAAAAGCGGCTTTTTGCTTTGTAACCTATGTTTGACGCTGGTACAAATGTGGTCGCTCCCTTTTTAAATTTCCTCTTGACATGTGAAGGTCAATGGTATACAATATACCTTGTGAAAATTTCAAGCCTGGGTGTAGCGTAGCTTGGTAGCGCGCCAGAATGGGGTTCTGGAGGTCGGAAGTTCAAATCTTCTCACCCAGATAGCAATTTTACGGGGTTTCCGAGGGTTCGGAAGCCCTGTTTTGTTTTGAAAAATGCTTTTGTTTAACAGAAATTCTGATGAGACAGCTACTGTTTATACTCATTTCCTGCCAAAACAGTGCAAGAAACGCAGGATTTTTGTTCGATTGCAAGGAACGAGGTTCCGTGCGTACCCATAGGTACGGAAGCTCTCATGTTCTTGTGACGCAGTCAATCGGGCAAAAAGACAAGTTTGTTGTTGCTGTTTTGGTGGGGAATGAGTATAGCTTTATCCTGGGCAACTTTTTTCTTGAAAGCATCCAAGTTTTGTGCTATAATAATCGCTATAATCACAACGGAGGAATCGAAATGGGCATGGATTTTATAAACGCGGTGCGTGTAGGCGATGTGGATGCGGTGCGGCGTTACATAGACGAGGGTGCGGATATTAACCAGCTGTATGTTGAGGATATTCGTAAGAATAAAATAAAGTTTAATTCTATGCTTGGGCTTGCCATTGACAATGGGCGTGCCCAGGTGGCGAAAATGTTGATAGATGCAGGGGTAGATGTGAACGAGAGGTTTTTAAACGACCCTGATTTTTATGAGGAATCCAATCCCATGTTACTTGAGGATGGCTTTGATGTGGCGGGGCAGTTGAATAAAATCGGTGTGGTGCATGAAAAGCTTGTGAAGGCGTATGAAGCGCGGGGGCTTGACCTTAATGAGCGTTTGCGCAATCCCAATCTTGGTGCTGAGTATGATACTGACTACATGTTCGAGGCGATAAATGGGCAGCATACCGAGATTATCAAGGCTTTGCTTGAGGCGGGATTTGATACTGCCAATATTCCCCAGCGGCCAGGACATGTTTATCGCAGTAGTCATTATTTAGCTCGTGTGGAGCATGTTTATGGTTTTCATAACAAGGCTTCAGAGATGACGGAGCTGTATGAGCTATTTTTGGCGCAGGATATAGATTTTGACATTGACGGCATGAAGGAGCTGGCCACACGAAACCGCTGGGCAATCCCAGTGGAGATACAGCGCGGTATTTTGGCGAAGGCGATGGACATTAACGAGCAGGACATGAGCGGAAAAGCCCTGTTGCACCATGCCCTGGAGGACAAAAAAAGCATTTTCCTTGATGCCATATTGGATGCTGGCGGTGTTGACGTTAATTTGTTTGATTATGAGGACAAAGCGCCTCTGTATTATGCTGTGAAAAACCATGGGGCTGATGTGGTGCGGGCTTTGCTCCAAATGGGAGCGGATGTGGACGCGCTTAACGGCAGAACCAGCGAACCCCTTGCACTTACTGCCACAAGCGCGCGAAATGCGGCGGCACTAGAAGTTTTGTGCGAGTTTGGTGCAAGCCTTGATGGGGCAGACGATAGGGGTAAGACCTTGCTTCATACTGTTTGTGAGGTTATGGATATTGAGTGGATACGCCTGCTTATAAAAAACGGTGCAGACCATGCTGTCACCGATAACAAGGGTAACGCGCCCCTGCACCTGCTGGCTGCCGCCAAACGCCACCCTAAAACCACCGAAATGATTGACTTGCTAATAGAAAATGGTGCTGCACTTGACGCCTTTAACAACGACCTGCGCACACCGTTTTTTGTAAGCAACGAACCTATGATTTTGAAGCATTTGTTGAGCCTTGGTGCAATGGTCGACCCCCAAGATATACGAGGCAACACCCCGCTGCATAATGCGATTGATGCTGATAATCCTCAAATGGTCAAGTTTTTGCTGGAAGCTGGCGCAGATAACAATGTGCAAAACGAAAAAGACGAGAGCCCGTATCAAATGGCACTTGCCAAAAATCGCCGTGCTATAATTTCTATGATTGAAAAATCCTCTGTAACCATCGACCTTGACGGGGACGACATGGACGCGGCATTTATGCGGGCGTGTAAAGGGGGACGGCGCGGCGTTGCTGAAATGCTTGTTAGAAGCGGCAATATTGACACTACATACGTGGATGACTTCGGGCGCACACCGCTGCACTATATTGCCAAAATGGGCATGACAGCCCTTGCAAATTTCCTTATATCTCAAGGGGTTGATGTGGACTACACCGACAACGCTGGTCAAACTGCCCTGCATTTTGCCGCAGGCAATCGCCAAAAAGAAGTTTTCAAACTGCTTATCAACAATGGCGCAGATATGGATATTGCTGATGATAAGGGCGTTTTGCCTATTCATCTTGTGACCAACCGCGGCCAGCACGACTTGCTTGCCCTTATGCTTGCCCAAGGGGCTGACCCCCACACCATAACCGATAAGGGTGAATCCCTTCTCCATGTGGCAGCATATACCCGCAGCCGTGAGTGTGTGCGCCTGCTTCTTGAATATGGAGCAGACCCCAATACAACAGACCGCTTGGGCACATCACCCCTAGTAACTAGCGTAAACATAAATCAAAAAGAAATTGCCAAAATGCTCCTGGACCAAGGTGCGGACATACGCTCCCAAAACACCCATGGCGACGAGGCAATTCACATAGCCGCAATCCGCGGCTTCAAAGACATGCTAAACTTGCTAATTGACCACGGCAGCGACATAGATGCCCTAAATAATCTAGGTCTAGCACCCCTGCATCTAGCCGCCTATGGCGGCTACAAGGACATCTTTAAATTCCTCCTAGACCGCGGCGCAAACTTTGAAATTAAGACGGCAACAGGCAAGTCCGTAATGGACATAGCCGCTGAAAACGGACAAAAAGAGTTAATCGAACTAATAGGTATAATCCAAAAGCGCAGGGAAGCAATGAGCTAATGGTTTTTATGGCGCAAAATAAGCCAGAATGGCTTTGGTTAGCATGTCTATATAATGCGCCTGTGCTACGGGGTCAATTAACCAAACGAAATCTTGGATGTTTATCATAAAGCTGGCTTCGATGATGATGGCGGGTGTCCATGTGGGGCGGCATACGAAGAAGTTAGCCTGCCTTATGCTGGGATTGCGGTTGGTGTCGGGGTTAACGTAGCGCGTAAAGTCTAAGATGGTTTGGGCTAGAGGGGCAGAGTTTGGGTTACGATGCCATACGGACAGACCCCTTATATCAGCAGCGTTGGTGGTAGCCGCCACGCTGTCGTTATGTAGCGAGATAAACATATCTGGTCTTATTTGTCTTGTTAGGTCTACCCTTTGCTGAAGTGTCAGCGTCACATCATCATAGCGGGTTAAATGCACTGTAGCTCCCAAGCTCGTAAGGCTTTCAGCCAGTAGGAGAGTTTGTGCCAGCACGATATGCTTTTCGGCAAGCTCTGTACCCATTGGCCCAAGCGCGCCAGGGTCTGTGCCGCCGTGTCCTGCGTCTAGCACAAAGACTATGCCCTCAAGGGGCTTATCACCATCAGTTAGCGTCTTGCGCCTTTTAAGGTGCAGGCGAAGTTCGCCATCTGCAAAGTCAATGTAATGACCTTCAAAACGCGAATGTTCGCAGATGGTGAAAATGTAATATGCCATATCGTAAGTAGCACCACTGCGCACATCCGAAAACATGGTATACGCCAAATCAGGCAGAGTTAGAGGCGGCGGTGCGGTGTGCATACCAAATTGGACGGTCAGATAGCGGCCGTCAAAATAGGCATAAACCCCAGTGAAAATATCGTCAAAGGTCTGCCACAGGATGATGTCGTAATTCTTGCCTGTGTGATAAACGCCGCCATGAAGCACATCTTGGATAGAATAGTTCTGATTGCGAACACTTACAAAATCCCGATGAATCCACACACCGCTTGACAATAAAACAGCACCCCGATTGGTTTCTGCCAAAACTCGGTCAATTTGCCCACGGGTCATCATAAAATCAGACCCGCCCGAAAGCCCGCTGTTTCTAAAAACCCATGCCGCGTCGGAATTAATGGTGACGTAGTACGGGCTTGTTAGCCATGTTGTGGTTGGCGGCTGTGTGGGCTGGGTGGGCCGCGCTTCGTTTCTTGTGATGGTGCGCGTTATTTCGGTTTGACCTTCTTGTGTAAAGGTGAATTCATTTACCCCTTCATTTAGCGGCACAAAAACAGCAAAAAAGCCCTCAATGGTGCGGTTTGTAACCTCCTGCCCATTCATATATAGGGGATAATTAGGGTGGCTAGTGCCAATTATGTTATGCCCAGCATCCTGACCCCTTGTTAGAGCTATGCTTACATCGTTATGCGGAAATCCTATGCCTAGGGTGTCAAGAATAATCACAGGCTCTGCGGGAACAGTCATCGGGCGTTCATTATCCAATCCCAGACGCTCATCCTTTTCCATATAAAAATCACGAATGGCATCGCCCAAATCCCCATGCAAATCCCCTAAGCGATAAAACACAGCTCCCTGTACCGCGTCGCCCAAGCCCTCAATCATCTCAAGCTGACGGATGGTTTCGCCACTCTCCCATCCTGGGTGGTTGGCAATTCCCGCTGTCTGCTCACGCTCTCTAAATGCACCCTGCCCTATATAAAGGTCAACATTAGTGCCTGATGCAAGGTCAACCCACCAATGCAGTATAGCCTCAAAATCGGCAATTTCAAAACCAATATGCCAGTAAATCTGTGGAATTATATAGTCCACCCATTCCTCCACAACCCAAAGACGCGTATCGGCAAACATGGCAGTATAAGATTGATTGGCGCGGGTTGTTGGCACGCCAAGGGGGTGGCTGGACTCATTCATCCAAACGGCAAAGGGCGAAACGCCCCAGCGCACGTCACGCCCGAGTTCATAGTTCAAACCACGGATAAGGGTTTGCGTATCACGAATCAAAATATTAACATTCTCACGCCGCCAGTCGTATAGGGAAAGCCCTCCCCCATAAGCATTAAAAGCCCAGCTGTCGTTTATGGTCGCAGGGTGCATGTAGAAATAGTCGTCAATATGTATTCCCGCCAAAAGCGGATAATTGCGGATAAGCTCCTCAAAGCCATCAAGGATAAGCTGCCTAACCTCAGGTAGACCAGGATTAAATATCACGCCCTGCCTGCCTGCCGCAGTGGTATGGCGCAGCACCCAGTCGGGGTTTAAGCGCGCTGGGTTATTTGGGGCGAGGATGTCTAAATCATGGGAATTGGTAGCAGTATGTATTACACGATAAGGATTGAGCCACGCATGAACTTCAATGCCATGCTGATAAGCCCTTTCAATTATATATGCCAGCGGGTCAAAGCCATGAAGGGCAGGCCGCCCCTGCTCGCCCGTCAACCAATAGCTCCACGGAAAAATTTCAGAAGGATAAAACGCGTCTGCCGTGGGCCGCACTTGAAAAAATATAGCATTAAAGCCTAATTCCACCGTGCGCTCAACAATTAAATCAATGTCACGCATCATAGTCGCAGGTGTAGGGTTCACTACCGAAGGGAAATCAAGCCTAAACACCGTAGGTACCCAAACCCCGCGCATCTCGCCGCGAGATACGATGATAGGCTCGTGGTAATCAAGCACTTGTTCGTACAAAAGCAGGGCATAGGGGTCATCGTCCACATAATCCACTGACGCTGCAGCCAAACCCGCGCCAAAGTTAGAGCCTATTTCCACCCCATACCCCAAGCTTACAACAGCAAAAACCCCCATCAACACAACCACAGTTACGCAATATCTTAATATTTTCATAGCGCATCCCCTCCTTAGAAATCATTGTATAGTAATACCACTCCAAAACAGTAACAGAAAACGCAGGATTTTTGTTCGATTGCAAGGAACAAGGTTCCGTGCGTACCCATAGGTACGTGCGGGTTCTTGTGACGCAGTCAATCGGACAAAAAGACAAGTTTGGTGTTGCTGTTTTGGGGTGGTATTACTATAACATAAATCTGCAGAAAAGGAAAGTATTTGTTGCATTAATGTTTACATAGACAATCTGCCTAATATTAAGAACTTTTTTGTAATTAAAAAACAATATTGCCCCCAGACAAGCCACAGAAGCATTGCAGGACACAATATTGTAATATAAGCCATATTAGGCATAAACATTTTAAAATTCTGGCAATATAATTTGTATTTCTTCGCTTGTGCCAAGGCGGAAAAATTCGCGTAAAACCTTTTCTATTGAGGTTTTAAGGTCGTGGCGGTCGGCGGATTCTGCTGTGTAAATGGGTATGCTTGTGAAATGTTTGCCGTCTATGTGCAGTCTGCCTTCGCCAACCTGTTGCCCCGCTTCAATTGGGGCTTGCATTTGCGCGGGAAAATGCGCCATTAGGCTAATGTCCTCCCCGTCAATGCACACGGGTATGGTTATGCCCTCTCCATAATATAGGGGTATTTGTGGTGTGCGGGTGCGGGTGACCTCTAAAGTGCCTGCATCAGCCCCTTGAGCAACAATTTCTTCCATTTCAAAGTTATCAAAGCCATAATTTAGAAGGCGTTTGGTATCGACCCATTTTTGCTCTTTTCCGCGGTTTCCCCAGCCACTGGCAAGGACAACGGACACCAATTGCATGTCATTACGCTGGGCAGCCCCTACAAAACAATGCCCCGCCTTATTGGTAAAGCCTGTTTTTACGCCAAATGCGCCCTGGTACTCATTTAACAGTCGGTTTTTGTTGGTGATAGAGTAGCTGGTGCGGTTGCTGACGGCATGATGGGCAGGTGTGGCGATAAGTTCCACGAAAGCGGGATTTTCTAGGGCGTAGCGGGTGATTGTTGCCAAATCTGCCGCTGTAGAGTAGTGATTGTCTGTGTCCAGCCCGCTTGCCGTTTCAAAAACTGTATTCACAGCCCCTAATTCATGCGCCCTCGCCGTCATGGCGGCGCAAAAATCCTCCACACTGCCTCCTATATGCTCAGCAATTGCCACAGCGGCATCGTTGGAGGATTGGAGCATAAGGGCATACAACAAATCACCAAGTTTGATTTCCTCCCCTGTTTGCAAGTGCATTTTAACCTTAGGGGCAGAAGCGGCGCGCTTGCTGACGGTGACGGTTTCATCCAAACCGCCATATTCAAGAACCATCATTGCTGTCATTATTTTTGTGGTGCTTGCCATTGCCAACTGGTCATTTTCAGACTTGCCCCATAACACGCGGCCGCTATCAACCTCCACAAGCACTGCCCCCGTGGCTTCTACGCTAGGTGGTGGTGACGCAGTTGCCCCAGCCGCCGCCAACATTAAACATAATGTAAAAATTTTCATATTTTATCAGCTCCTATTTGAAGGTATTTAGCTGATATTTTGCGCAGTTTATCAAAAAAATATATTAGCAATTCCAGTTAATTTTGGCGGGGTCTGGCTCGTTTTCTGTGGTCTGCGGTTACTTAGCTGACAGGGGTCATCGTTTGCGTTGTTGCTCCTAAGTTGCTACCTCCATCAGGAGAACTCGAGTTTGACTTAATATCAAACCCATAAAGCGGCTCATTTTGCCTTTCCCTTGGGGAAAGCTGGTCATAATCCTCTGGGTTTTCATTGCGTTGGCGGACAGACATGGCAAGCTTGAACATTCCTGGGCTGTGTTCCAGCAAAAAGTCTTTATCCTCTTGGGGTACATTGTCCCCGCGCATAATGCGGGCGGCAATTTCCATAGCTATCCTTTGGTTGCGCCAATGCTCTGCCTGTTCCTTGGCGGCGGCTCTGGCGTTTTCTGCATCTTCCGTTAAGCGGCGCATTTTTTCGCGGTTAACTTCCTGATTCTCACGAAATTCCCTCACCTTTTCCGCTAATGTAGCTCTGCGGCTGCCCTCTTCACTCAAAAGCGGATTGGTGGGGGTATTCTTTTGTGTTTCCGCTTTTTTAGGCGACTGATAAGTCTGTGCCAAATTTTGTGCTACTGGATTTATCATAAGTGTTCTGCTCCTTTCATGGACTTTCCATCTTATATATATTTCGGTAAATTTTAGGCTTTACCTTAGGGGCTGTCTCCAAAATCGCTTTCGTCAGATTTTCGAGCGTTTTTTCACCCAGCAAGGAAGCAGGTTCCGTGCGCACCCAAAGGTGCGTGCGGGTTCTGCTGACGCAGACTGGGTGGGAAATAAG
>Ga0209755_10001156_pt1 | contig 43292 bp, 43 predicted proteins | sample TergutCo191P1_FD_187301 | JGI IMG/M metagenome (GOLD analysis project Ga0209755, IMG submission 187301) | Cornitermes sp. P1 segment gut microbial communities from Petit-Saut dam, French Guiana - Co191P1 (SPAdes) (version 2) | ecosystem: Host-associated > Arthropoda: Insects > Digestive system... | reverse complement strand
ATGTGTCTGACTGATTACTTGCGTTCCATGTGGTTACACTGCCTGTTTGATTGTAGCAGAAAGTAAATGGTTCATACATGTGGAAAGCAACAATCAATTTATTTGGCTTAGGATCATTCGGAAGCGTCAGTCCATCTATTGCCGCCTGTCCATTGTAAGAGCCATAAGTGTTTATCTGTAAAATGCGTTTGTCGTTATTTCCGCCGCTTCCCCTTACCTTATCAACAAAAATCTGATAGTACGCATTAAGGTTGGCTCGTTCTGCGGGTGTACCGCCTGACCATTCATTTGCGCTGCCTACTGTTCTTGGCTCGTTCATTCCTTCAAAAATCAATTTTTCATTATAGTTTTTGAAAGCTGCGGCAATCTGTTCCCATATTTTTCCGTACACCGCTTGTCCTGCCGCAACACCGCCTCCCTCAAAATCGAAAACATGTTCTTCATCGTGGTGAGTGTTTAGAAGTATATACATATCGTTGTCAACAGCATAATTAACAATTTCTACAACCCTTGCCATCCAGTCCGCACGAATGGTGTAATTGGGAGCGTCGCCAGTGGCTTTTGTCCATGTAACCGGAAGTCTGATTGCGTTAAAACCTGCGTTTTTAATGGCGGTGATGTTTGCTTTTGTTGTAACGGGATTTCCCCAGGCGGTTTCAAATTGGACTATCGTGGAATTATAAGGAATCCACCCATTACCGTGATCATAAGCTTCAAGCGTGTTGCCTAAATTCCAACCGACTTTTATTTCAGAGACTAATTCAGCGGCGGTTATATCCCTGAACGGCTCGGGGTTTGTAGGAGTAGGAGTAGCAGTTTCGTTTCCGCCATTGGTGGGATTGCCGCCATTGCTGGGATTGTTTCCAGACTCACTGCACCCTGAAATTGAAAATCCGATTACTGTAATAAATGCCAAAATCCCAATTAATTTAAATACGTTTCTCATATCAAATCTCCTTATAAAAATATAAACACACTCTCAAGTGTCAAAGGCAGGCTCATATTATTAGTGTAAGGATAAAAAATAAAAATAATATCTAGGAAATAACCTAGTATGGGGATTTTCCTAGTCTGGATTATTTCCTATATTTTGCTGAAATTGAATATCCCATATTTTTAAATTAAATTTATTTTTACTGGATATTTGAAATTTAATACCTTCTACATTGCTTTGAATAAAGTTGACTTTCTTTCCATACAAGGCGGATTGAGTAAGTTCGCTTATGTTAACATTTATAACAGCTGTTTTATTTTTTTCAGTATTAAATATCTTTCGAAAATGATTTTCCTCTCCTTTAATTCTGGAATCAGATGTTGTTAACATTGCTTCATAAGTATTTCCATCTCCAAGAATATTAAAAGAGTATGAAGTTGATTTTTTAATAGTATCAAGCGCGGCGGAGTTGGGTTCAATAAAAATCCCGGCATATACCTTTTGTTCATTAGATAATTTACCTTTCATATAATAACAAGTAAAATGTTTTTTTTGGATTTTTTCTTCTTTTACCGTTACATTTATTTTTGAGCCCAGATTATCCTTATATGCAGCAAATGGTAAAAATATTCCGTTAGGATTCCAATCTAATTGATTACGAAAGCTTAGCGCAAAAAGTTCCTGCATACTTTGAATGTTAAATTTCCGATATATATTTCCTCTATGAAAGTCTACTGTTTTATAACTGATACAAAGGCTACTGGCAATCTCTTTAAGAGACATGCCATTAATGAGTAATTTAAGAACTTCTTGCTCCCTATCTGTCAAGTCAGGAGAATCGGCATCTTTTTTCTGTTTATTGCCATTTAAAACATTTTCTTCCATGTGTGTTTATTTTATCAATATACAAGTGAATATATCAAGGGCAGAATATCCGTTTTATGTAAAAATTCGAGGGAAATACCGACCGCAATATTACTGGCGGGCTTCTTCAAGAATCCTTAAAAGAACAATTCCCCGTGCCACGGATGAAACGGAGAGACAAATAATTTGTGGTAACAATATTTTCGCTTAACTACCAATATAGGTGATGTTGGGTATTTTTCCGCAGCCGCAGCCGCAGCCATAGGAACAACCATTACATTTGTTTTTTCTCCTTTTGCGGTGTATCGAAAAAATGATTGCCGCTACAATTGAGAGTAAAACCAAACCTGTAATGATTGTTCCTGCGTGTTCCATATTTATATCCTCTGTTTTAATTTGTCGGGACGAATTAAAAGGAAAATAAACCCTGCAGTCAAAAGAAACGCAAAGATTGTTCCTGCTCCAAAATGTCCTGTAAACATCATGCCAAACTGATAAATGCAAAGCGAAACGATATAGGCAAAGCCGCATTGATAGCCGATTGCTCCCCAGAACCATTTGATGTTGTTCATCTCACGCCTGATTGCTCCAATTGCCGCAAAGCATGGAGCGCATAACAGATTAAACACCAAAAAGGAAAATGCGCTTATTACGGTAAAATGAGCCGCAAGTGCGCTCCATATTTCCACGCCGTCTTCCGCAACTTCCGCAAAGCCATAAAGGATACCGAATGTTCCGACAATGTTTTCTTTCGCAATTAAGCCTGTAAAAGCGGCGACAGCAGTTTGCCAGTTGCCCCAGCCAAGCGGTGAAAAAATCGGAGCTATGAAATTGCCTATTGCCGCAAGAATACTCTCGTCCATATCAACCATTCCAAAACCGTCTTCTCCCCACCCGAAGTTTACTGTAAACCAGACAAAAATAGTGGCAAGTAAAATAATGGTTCCGGCTTTTTTAATGAATGACCAGCCTCGTTCCCACATACTGCGCAGAACATTTATTACGGTCGGCAAGTGATAGGCAGGTAATTCCATTACAAACGGAGCGACATCTCCTGCGAACATTTTTGTTTTTTTCAAAATTATGCCTGAACATATAATCGCCGCTATTCCTGTAAAGTAAGCGGTTGGCGCAACCCACCATGCTCCGCCAAAAAGCGCTCCCGAAATAAGAGCGATGATTGGCAGTTTTGCGGCGCATGGAATAAATGTTGTTGTAATAACTGTCATTTTGCGATCACGATCATTTTCGATTGTGCGTGCCGCCATAATGCCTGGAACGCCGCAGCCTGTGCCGATTAAAATCGGGATAAACGATTTGCCCGACAAGCCAAAGCGGCGGAAAATTCGATCCATGATAAACGCAATACGAGCCATATAACCGCAGGCTTCAAGGAAAGCAAGGAAAATAAAAAGAATAAACATTTGGGGTAAAAATCCGAGCACCGCTCCGACACCTGCAACAATTCCGTCCAATATCAAACTTTGAAGCCATTCTGCGCAATTTATCGCTTCTAAAAAAGCACCTAATGCAACGGGAATACCGGGAACTTCCAAGCCAAAGAAATCCCAGCCTTCGCCGAATACGCCTTCGTTTGCCCAGTCTGTAACAAAAGAACCAACTGTTGTTACAGAAACAAAGTAAACGATAAACATTACTGCGGCAAAAATCGGCAAAGCCAGAATTCGATTGGTTACAATCTTGTCAATTTTATCTGATACGGAAAGTTTGCCTTTGTTTTTTATTTTAACGCAATCCTTGATAATCGAATCAATGTATGTATAGCGTTCAGCGGTGATAATGCTTTCGCTGCTGTCGTCCAATTCTTTTTCACGCCGCACAATGTCATCTTCGATATGCGCAACCTGCTCCGGTTTTAGTCCCAATTTTTCAATTATTTTTTTATCACGCTCAAAAAGCTTGATCGAAAAAAACCTCTGCTGTTCCTGCGGCATATTATGGAGTACTGCTTCCTCAATATGAGCAAGGGTATGTTCAACACCGCCTGAAAAACTGTGCTGAGGTATTGTTTTTGCACCTCCTGCCGCTTTGACCGCCGCAGTTGCCGCTTCTGAAATGCCTGTGCCTTTTAAAGCGGAAATTTCTACAACCTGACAGCCAAGAGATTTGGCAAGCATTGCGGTGTCGATTTTATCGCCGTTCTTTTTTACTATGTCCATCATATTAATTGCAGCGACAACAGGAATTCCAAGCTCGGTGAGCTGTGTTGTAAGGAACAAGTTGCGTTCCAAATTCGTGCCGTCAATGATGTTCATAATTGCGTCAGGGCGTTCATCGATTAAATAATTGCGGGTAACAACTTCTTCCAGCGTGTATGGGGAAAGCGAATAAATGCCGGGCAGATCTGTTACCGTTACATCCTTATTGTCTTTTAATTTTCCTTCTTTCTTTTCCACTGTTACGCCCGGCCAGTTTCCTACAAACTGGTTTGATCCTGTAAGAGCGTTGAAAAGTGTTGTTTTACCGCTGTTGGGGTTTCCGGCAAGCGCTATTTTTATAGCCATGTTATACTCCTTCTACTTCTATTAATTCGGCGTCTGCTTTCCGCAGGGAAAGCTCATAACCTCGTACCGTAATTTCGATAGGATCGCCTAAAGGGGCTACTTTTCGGACAAAAATTTCCACTCCCTTTGTAACACCCATTTCCATGATACGGCGTTTTACGGGTCCTTCGCCTCCGATCTTCAACACCCGTACTGTTTCACCGGGTTTTGTTTCTTTCAACGTTTGCATATTAACTCCTCCTAAGCCGCGTAAGCGGCGATTATAATCGAAGCCGCCGAAAACGGCGGCATAACTCCTCCTACTCCTTACACCATGATTTTTGCTGCCATTTCCTTGCTGATTGCCACGCGCGATTCTTTTATGTTTACAATCACATTTCCGCCAATCTCGGTTATAACTGTGACGTGCGAACCGGAAACGAAACCGAGGTTTTCAAGAAACTGCCGCACTTCCTCTTTGCCGCCCACTTTTTTGATAGAGCTTTCTTCTCCTATTTTTGCCATTGTTAAAGGCATCATTGTCCACCTTCCTATATGTCCAGTTTGATGTTGTGTTTTGCCAATTCCTGTTTGCCGGTTTCTACCAGCTTTTCAGTAGGCAATACCTTTTGGGCATATTCAATAAGAATACTGCCGGTTACTTTGTTAATTTCTACTTTAGTTATGCCTGGAACTTCACTAAGCCGGGTTTTTACATTTTCCGCAATTGCGTCTTCTTTCAATTCCTTAAACCGCAGCCGTAAACGTCCGGGTGTAAAACTGACAACCATTAGTGCGCCTCCTTTAGAACCGGACGCATGGCGTTAATGCTGAGAATTATACTGGTAAGATTGTGAAGCCAGATGGAACGGCTGCTGCCTGTGGTCGGAGCCAAGGGGTTTTCCAGAAGCCCCATCAGAATGAAAATACTGTTGAGGATTATTGCAGCTTGGGTGTTGGTATTAATCCGTTTCATTACACGCTGCGAAATAAGCCGCGCAATTACCAGCGGATAAAGGCTTGCCTCTTTAAGTCTGATGTCCGCTGTTTCGCGGGCAAGGTCGGCTGAGTCTAACATGGCGATTCCAACATTGGCTGCGCTTAACGCGGGGGAGTCGTTCATGCCGTCACCCACAAAAGCTATCCGGCAGCCGCTTTCCCTAAGATTTTTCACAATGGCAGTTTTGTCTACAGGTAACAGCCCGCCGCGCCCGCCGTCAAGTGAAAGTTCCCCGGCGATTCTTCCTGCTGTACTTTGATTGTCACCGGATAATAGATATATCCGTTTGATGCCAAGATGACGGAGCATGGTAATTACCTCAGCCGCTTCGGGACGAACAGGGTCTTTTATAAGGAGTATTGCAATAAGCTTATCTTCTTGGGCAAGGTACAATACTGAATAACCGTTTTTGGACGCTTCTTCTTCGTCTTTTACGGCAACGGAAAGATCAAAACCTTCGTCCTCGCCAACAAAATGCCGGGAGCCGATGACTGTATGTTTATTTTGATATTCTGTCGCTATGCCGTGGGCTGCGATATATTTTACCGTTGTGTGTTTAGCGTTCTGTCTGATGTTTCTGGCAAAAGCTTCAGAGGCAATCGCCTTTGCGACAGGATGGGGAAAATGTTCTTCAAGATGGGCGGCGATTTTAAGCGCCTCATCTTCTGTAAAACCGTGGTAGGGGATAATGCGCGCAAGCGCCGGGGTGGATAAAGTAAGCGTTCCGGTTTTGTCAAAAATAATGGTATCGCAGGCGGCAAAATGTTCTATTGGAGCGCCGCCCTTAAAGAACACGCCGTTGGACAAGCCTTCCCGTATAGCCGCCAGAAACGCCAGCGGCGTAGACAGTTTTATGGCGCATGAATAATCAACCGACAATACAGAAACGGTTTTCCGGGGACTGCGGGTAAGAAGGAACGTTAAACCGGCGGCGGCAAGGGTAAAAGGAACCGCTTTGTCTGCGATTTTGTATGCCCTGACTTCAGTTTCCGCCTTAGCTTTTTCCCCATCTTCAATAAGTGAAATTATTTGCTCGTAACGTGTGTTCTTTCCCTGATTCCGCACTTTGGCAATGATTTCCCCTTCCTCAATTACTGATCCGGCGTGTATTGTTGATCCTGTGGATTTTTCATGACTCAAGGGCTCTCCGGTGAGAGATGCTTCATTTACCATAGCTCTGCCTTCATGTACAGTGCCGTCAATGGGGATAAGGCTTCCGCTGCGCAGGACTATATTGTCGCCCTGTTTTAATTCATCGTATGGTATCGCTCGTTCCGTGCCGTCCTCGCAGCGTATCCATACTTGTTCAATATTGAGAGTAAGGGCTGTAGCAAGGTTTTCATGGGAACGCTGTTTTGCCCATGTTTCAAGGTATTCACCGGTTTTAAGGAGCATCATAAGCGTTGAAGCCGCATTTATGTTTTTTTGGGCAAGGGAGGCGCCAACAGCGGCGGCGTCAAGTACCGGCACGTCTAACCGGGAACGGGCAAGGGATTTTAAGCCCGCACTCAAAAACGGAATGGCGCTTATACAAGTAACCAGGGGTTTTAAGGCAGAGGGCGTGAAAATGCGGAAAAGCTGGTAGCCTATATAAGACCATGCCAATTTTTCCTTTTGTTTTTCCGCTGCTTTGCCCGTTTCGGGTGAAGGGGTCTCGATATTATGAATCATTCGATGGATTACTTTTTCCGAAGTGATTTGAATATTGTAGAAAACCAGAATACTGCCGGTTCGGATGTTAAATTTGAGTTCTTTAACCCCTCTTATGCCAGCAAGGGAGGAAGCGACACTGGCGGTATCCTTGTCGGCAAGTGCGCCGGGTATGGCGCGAAACCGTACCCTTCCGGGCAGGGAATGGACAAGAACGACGCACATTGAAATTATGCCCCCACAGCGGCTGCACCTGCCGGATGCGCCTGTTCGCTTTTGCGCTTGGCATCAGCCTCGGCCAAAAGGTCTTCTGCCGATTCTTTTACAATTTCCGCCGCTTCCATTGCCTTGTCTTTCAGGTCCATAACGCCGCCTAAGGCTTTGGTACAAACTTCCCGAATTTCTTTGGAGTTTTTGTACACCAAAGCGCCGACTACCGCCCCGCCTAAAAAGACAAGGCCGTACTTCCAAAAGTTATTCATTTTTTGCTCCTAAGAGAATTTCCGGTAAGTTATAACTAACCGCAAGGGTAAAAAATAAAGTTAGGTATCACTAACTTTTAAAAGGTTAGTTCATGCTAACTTGTTTGTCAAGCGGTTTTTTGAAAAAAAAACGCTTTTGCGCAAAATCCCTTTGTCACCCTGGGTTCTATTGGAAATTTGATGTTTAAAGCTCAATAAGTATAGAAAAGAAAAACTGACAGATGATCATTTTGTAAATTCAAGAATTTCAATTTTTTTTGCTATAATCCCTTGACAAAATAGTTAGGATAGACTAACCATATACAAGTTAGCATTAACTAACTTGTATATGGTTAGAACGAAATATGGAGGTTCTATGAAAAAGGTTTATGTCGTTTTATTATCCCTGTTTATGACCGTAAGTTTTACGGCATTTGGGGACGAGGAATCCGGTCTTTCTGCAGGTCTGGAGTTCGGGATCGCAGACGTAAGTAATGATGAAAGAATGCCGTATCTTATGCCTATGATTATCTATGAGCAGTCATTCCTTGACGACGCTTTGGATGTCTATGCAGAATTAGACTATACTTTTGTTTTTGCCGAGGAGTTGGAACAATCGTTATATCTGGATCTTATGGTTGGATATAATCTTGGTCTGGGAGAATCATCTACGCTGTCTTTTATTTTACAAAATAAATTTGATGAAATCACAATACCTGACGGCGACCTTGCAGGTATTTTTACTCCTGCGGTTGGATTTAATCAGGAGTTAAATTTTGGTGATATTTTTACCATACTCGGTTTACCTGTTTATTACTCTAACAATGAAGATATCGATACCGAACTTGGTCTTAATTTTACTATAGGATGGGAAAGCGGTTTTGGTCTTGGATTGGAATTTACAGTATTAACAATGATCAGCGGCGGTTATAGATATGGCAGCCTTGAAGCTATAGGCAGATTTGAGACAAGTCCAATATACATCGAAGTTCTAGCGGAATTCCCGTCAGATATTGATTATGGAATTACAATCACTCCCCTAATCGAATATGCTATAGGAAATTTTTCCTTGTATACAAAATGTGTATTTGCAGGCTTAGGAGCTGATAATATAAGTATTTCCCCTGCATTGGGAATTAGATACAGATTTTAGGGATAGAAATTCAGGAGATGATCTTTGAAAAAGTGTTTAATTGCGCATTGTGCGCCAACCCTTGCTGGTATTAAAACGGCTAATCTTTTCAGTTACAAATTTGCTTCAAAGGAAATATTTGCTAAGGACATTCATGACGCAAACATGATTTTGAACCCAAAAGGTATATTTGTCGAAATTCTGTATATCGGAAATAACAGCGCACAGATTCTGGTTTATCGTTTATCCCGGCTTTCAGTTGATCTTGTGCGGGATGGTGTAATGGAATTCCTGAAGGAGTACGGCTATCGGACGGATTCAATTAACGAATGCCTCTCCCGTTTGAAGGAACGTTTTTTATCTTGCAATATTCCGCATGAAGTAGGTTTGTTTCTAGGATATCCTCTTCCTGATGTTGTCGGTTTCATAAAAAATGAAGGAAAGAATTGTAAATGTACAGGCTGCTGGAAAGTGTATCACAATGAATATGATGCGGAGAAACTATTTGCAAGGTATCAGAAATGCAAGGACATCTATTGGAGGTTATTCTCACAGGGCAAACCAATTGAAAAGTTGACTGTAGCCGATTGAGTATCAGGCAGATAAGTATAAATCTCACCTGCATGTTTACTATGAAACATATATTATACCCAATTTTTTAATGAAAAACATGCGGTTTTATACTACCATTAAGAAGACTTTTATTTACATATATGATGTCAGGGGCAGATTGCTAAAAATGCACGAATCGGCTGAAAATTACTTGGAAACCATTCTTACATTGAGCTTAAAGGGCGAAGAGGTTCGTTCTATAGATATCGCAAACGAGCTTGGTTTCAGCAAGCCGAGCGTCAGCGTCGCCATGAAAAACCTCCGTGAAAAGGGTTACATTTTAACAGGCGAGGACGGTTTTATAACGCTGACGGCAAAAGGGCGGAAAGTGGCGGATTCGATGTACGAAAGACATATAGCCATTTCGGACTGGCTTGTCTCCCTGGGCGTCGATAAAAAGACCGCCGTGCAGGACGCCTGCAAAATGGAACACGCAATGAGCGAAAAGAGCTTTTTAGCGATTAAGAAACATATAACAGAAGTATATAGTTTGAAACCATGAATTAGTGTCTATCCATTTAAAATCTCGAACTTAAAGTTAGGGTTACTTTGCGGACAAATATATTACTCAACAATTTTCCAAAATATTACCGTTCTGCGTAACGGCATCAGATTTATACTTTTTTGCTTCTTCCGGGTGTTTGTCCCTCACAAATTTATTTAATATTGTATTTATTTGATTTATATCGATTGGTTTGGGTAAAAATTCGTCAAAACCGTTATTCTGGAACATCTTGTCATTTCCTACCAAAGCGTTTGCTGTCAGAGCTACAATAAATCCTGTGTAGCCGAGTTCCCGCAGTTTTTTGGTTGTTTCTATACCGTCCATTTTCGGCATCATGTGATCCATGAATATTACATCATACTTTTTTCCGTTTACTATTTTTTCAATCGCCGCAATGCCTGAATCTACCATTTCTACTTCAAGCTTGTAGGATAAAAGTATTTCGCAGGCTACATAAAGATTTATCTCTACATCGTCAACAACCAATACGCTGCCGTAAGGCATCATCTCTCTTGTAATTTCCTGCTTATTTTGTTTTTTATTTGTAAATGTAAAATTACTTAACCGATGCGCCAGTTCTTCTCCGATTGGCGAGTTATCAGCTGATTGCTGTTTTATCGAAACGGTGAATACACTGCCTTTTCCAAATTCACTTTCTACGCTGATGTCTCCTTCCATCATTTCTATAATTCTTTTTATTATATTTAATCCAAGCCCTGTTCCTTCTATTGACCGGTTTGCCGCTGTATTAAAACGCGCATATTCGCTGAATATTTTTTTTATGTCTTCTTCCTTCATACCCTGTCCTGTATCGCTTACGGAAAAAACAAGCATAATATTTTCGTTAATCATGATGTGTTTTACAGAGAGTTGAACCTGTCCTTTTTCTGTATACTTAATCGCGTTAGAGAGAAGGTTATTAAGAATTTGTTTTATCCTTATTTCATCGCCGTAAAGCTTCGTCGGCAGATTTTCATCAACGTTTAATTTAAATACAATAGGTTTTGATCCTATTCGTACAATGTTAAGCTGAATCGCATCGTTAATTAAACTGGGCACATCGTATTCAAACGGATTTAACTCCATTTTTCCGGTTTCTATCTTTGTTAAATCCAGAATATCATTGATTATCCCAAGAAGGTTAATGCCGGAACTATGTATTTTTTCATAAACTGCCATATGTTTGTCAGGCAGGTTTTCATTCTGCATTTCAATTTGAGTGATCCCCAGGATTGCGTTTAACGGCGTGCGAATTTCATGTGACATTGTCGCAAGGAAATTGCTCTTGGACTGGTTTGCGGCTTCTGTCTTTATATTCGCGTCAATCAATTGCATATTTTGTTTCTCAATTGCGTTTTCAGAACGGGTTATGAATATATTTAATACAATTAATATAAACAGAATTAGAAGCAGCATAACGAAAAATAATATATTCATGGATTGATTAAGCGCAAACAAACCGTGCTGCGGATAACTGATCACTGCATACCATTCCATCTCCGGGATGGAACTTACAAGATACATTTTTTTATTTTTGGTAAAAATAATTTTTTCACCGTCATAGAGCATGGCGGCTGTTCTGATAATCTGTTCGCTTTCATCTGTGAAGTATTCGTCAAGGTGTACTTTGTTATTTACAAGCTCCAAATTACTTGCGGATGTGATTTCGTGGAATTTATTAAATGTATAAACGGTAATATTATCTTCAAACTCCCTGTAGGCGTTGGCAATGAAATTTGAAAAATTTGTCAGGTCAATGGCTGTTCCAAGCATACCAAGAGGTTTCTTGTTTTCTTCATCAAATACAGGAGCGTTAACCCAAAGGTAGATCTGCCGCACATTGGGATTATAATTAATGTTAAAATTATACTGTTCCGTATTGTAAAGGGTTAAGTTATACCAGTAAGATTCAGGATCATCAGGATATACAACGTATGGTTCATTGCCGGTGGAATAAAAAATCTTGTCAATATCATTAATCCAGAAAACTACTCCTTGTTTAAAATGCCGCTCATATACATCAAATTCTTTTCTTGCTAATGATTCTAAACTTTGATCGGAAGGGTTTTTAAAATAGTCCCGGATAAAAGGAGAATCCGCCATATTAAGCACCAGCGACAATTCACTGTTTACCGCTGTAGCTAAACGAAGCCGTATTGTTTCTGACGCATAGATGAGCTGTTGTTCAATATACGAACGGTTGGTTTGACGCGCGGAAAATGTATATACCGTAATGGCTGTCAAAGAAATAGCAAGAAAAAAGATACAGGAAAACAAAAGGAATGTTTTCTTTACAGGGTGTTTCGATATTTTATCAGAAATGATTTCCATATTTTTTACACCTTGTCGCAGAAGCCTGATTATTCTTGCTAATAAGCATAATAGACATAATAACATACTATGTCAATATGTTTTGCAGGATTTACAAGATTTTATTTTTTTGGTAAATTCCTATAAAACATATATGTAAACTATGTATATTGTCAAATTTACAAGATGAGAGGATTTCATTGGAAATGAACGAAAAAATTCAGCAGGTGCTTCTGGAAACCGTTTTGGCTCTCTCTGACGCATTGGATGCCAAAGATCAATATACTGCCGGACACTCGCGCCGGGTTAAGGATTATTCCGCATTTATTGCCGAAAAAATGAATTTATCAGATAAAGAAATTTTATGGCTTAAAAAATCAGCGTTATTGCACGATTTGGGGAAGATAGGAATACCTGACGCTGTACTTCTAAAAAAGACAAAATTATCAGAGGAGGAATTCGATATTATTAAAACGCATCCTGAAGTTGGGGCTGACATTCTTAAGTCTTTAGAGTCCCTTAAAGACCTGGTTCCGGCAATTTTTCATCATCACGAAAGATTTGACGGAAAAGGATACCCTCACGGTCTTAAAGGCAAAAACATACCGCTTTTTGCGCGGATTATCGCAGTCGCGGACAGTTATGACGCAATGACAACTAACAGACCGTACAGGAAGATAATTCCATACGAGACTGTAATTAAAGAACTTGAAAGAAATAAAGGGGTGCAATTCGATCCGGAAATTACGGAAATATTTTTGGGCGTATTGGAAGAAAAAGCATATCATCTGAGCCAGGTTATAGAGCCTGAATATTATTTGTGAAATGATCATGGTAAAAAAATTAGAAGCTGATAAGACGCTTACCGACAATGAATTAGCCGATCTTCTTGAGACTGATATTTACGACAGCTCTCTTTTTGAAGCGGCAGATCGTGTTCGAAGAAGCATATATGGAACAGACGTATATATAAGAGGATTGATAGAATTTACCAATTACTGCAAAAATAACTGTTATTATTGCGGTATCAGAGGTGAGAATAATAATTTAAGCCGGTACAGGTTAAGCCATGATGATATTCTTTCCTGCTGTAAAACCGGATATGAGCTGGGGTTTCGCACCTTTGTACTGCAAGGCGGCGAAGATGATCATTTTAAGGAAGAAATTATCTGCAAAATTGTTTCTGATATAAAAACAAATTATCCTGATTGCGCCGTTACGCTTTCTATTGGAGAAAAAACATATAAAAATTATAAAGCGTACTTTGAAGCGGGGGCGGATCGATACCTATTGCGTCATGAAACAGCCGATGACGAACATTACAAGAAACTGCACCCCAAAAATATGAGTCTTGAAAGCCGAAAGGAATGTCTGCGTAACCTTAAAGAAATCGGCTATCAAGTTGGTTCGGGATTTATGGTCGGCTCGCCGTTTCAAACAAAAGAACACCTTTTAAAAGACATCAGGTTTTTACAGGAGTTAGAACCTGAAATGATCGGCATAGGTCCCTATATTACACATAAAGAAACGCCGTTCAAAAATGAAAAAAGCGGTAGCTTGGAATTGACGCTGCGGCTTTTGGCGGTACTCAGGCTGATGTTTCCTTATGTGCTTCTCCCCGCTACTACGGCTCTTGGAACAATCAGACCCGATGGACGCGAACTGGGCTTAAAAGCAGGCGCAAATGTAGTGATGCCGAATTTGTCACCTGTTAACGTCAGGAAACAATATTCGCTTTATGATAATAAAATTTGCACAGGCGAAGAAGCCGCCGAATGCAGGGCTTGCCTTGGCAGGCGTGTAATTTCTGTAGGCTATCAGATTGTTGTCTCCAGGGGCGATGTAAAAAATGGCGCATTTTTAAAATCATAAATCGAATAATCCGCTGTTTTTTTTATTTGTTCCCAGTCGGTTTGTGATGATTTATCGTATACACCGCAAACAGTCATACCGATACTTTTTGCGCTTTTTATAGCTTCTAGAATATCTTCAAACACAATACAATCACATGGCAATACTCCAAGTTTTTTCGCTGTTAATAGAAAAACATCCGGGCGGGATTTCCCGTATCCAGCTTCTTCGGTTGTGCATATAACGTCAAAATAATTGTAAATACCATGATTATTAAGCGCTAATTCAAGCAGATTTGAAAACAAACTGGTTGCGATTGCTAATTTTTCGCCGCGAGCTTTTAACATTGTAATGTATTCTTTCGCGTACGGTTTCATTTGTACGGTATGACCATACGCGTATTCTGCCATACTGATCCATTCCTGTTTTAAACCGTCAGTGCTGTCAGATAATCCAAAACGCCGTATTGTATAAGTCGCAGCTTCGTCAAAACTCATTGAGTTGATTGCGTTAGCGTAATCAGACGGAACGGAAATACCTCTTTTCTGCAGAAAATCAATGTCTACTTTATGCCACACATCCATTGAATCAAATAGAGTGCCGTCAAGATCAAAAATATATGCTTTCATTTTATTCCCTGAAAAATGGATTTTAATTCCTGAGCCGCTTTTGCTTCATCGTTTTGTGACACGATAGCGGAAACTACGGCTATTCCGTCAATACCTGTACCTTTAAAGAGCGGAACAGTTTCTTTATTTATTCCACCAATTACAACAATAGGTATGGTGACATTGGCGCGTATTAATTTAAGTTCGTCAATGCTTGTCAGGTTTGCGTCTGTTTTTGTTCCGGTTGCGAACATAGCGCCCACCCCAAGATAATCCGCGCCCATTTCAAAAGCTTTAACAGCTTCTGTTAGATTACTTACCGATACGCCTACAATATTATTTTGTCCGATTATTTGACGCACCGAATCATAAGGCAAATCTTCTTGACCAATATGCACGCCGTCCGCGTTTACAGCCAAAGCAATATCCGCTCTATCGTTTATAATAAGCGGCACATTTAAACGCGATGTAATTTCACGGACACGCAAAGCCGTATCAAAAAATTCTTTGGACGACGCGGTTTTTTCGCGAAGCTGTACAACTGTGCATCCGCCTAAAACAGCCTGCTCTACACACTTCTCTATATTTTCCGCAAACATTAATTCTCTGTCCGTCACCAGATAAAGCGTGTAGTTAATTTTATTTTTCATTGTATTTTGCCATTTTTTCCAATGTGCGATCATCCATAAGATTTATTGCGTCATGAAGCGCGGTTCTGAAACTTCCGTTGCCTGCTTTCCCTGCTTTTTTAAACGCAATCTCTCCTGCGATGTCCATACAAAGCATAGCGGTAATGGCTGCCGCAAACGGTTCATTCGGCGCAGCGCCGCAAAAAGAACCGATAAGCGACGAGCACATACAGCCCGTTCCTGTTTGATTACCAAGCATGGGATGTCCGTTTTCTATAAAGGCTATTTTTTTACCGTCCGAGATAATATCAATAGCGCCGCTTATAACAACAACACAGCCAAGTTTATTGGCAAGGTCTTTAGCAATTTGTCCATTACTGTTTGTTTCACTCATATCATTTTCTGATGCGTCAACGCCTTTTGTTTGTGAACGTAACCCTGTAATAAAACGTATTTCGGAAATATTACCGCGAAGAACGCTTAATTTTATTTCGTTTATTATCATTAACGCGGTATCGTTGCGTAATTTTGACGCTCCTGCTCCTACCGGATCAAAAATAACCGGTATGCCTTTCGCGTTAGCTGATTTTCCGGCGGCAATCATGGATGGGATTGTATTCTCGTTAAGCGTTCCGATATTTATTACCAACGCTCCCGCAATGTTGGCAATATCCGCCGCTTCGCCGATGGAATCCGCCATTACAGGCGATGCGCCGATTTCAAGCGTGATGTTGGCGCAATCGTTCACAGTTACATAGTTTGTAATGTGATGAACCAAAGGTTTTAACTCACGAACCTTCTTCAATAATGAGGCATAAATTTTAATCATTTTCTTCTCCTTTAAAATATGATTTATACATTTTATAAAAATGATGAACAGGACCATTTCCTTTTCCGATTTTTGGCGCGTGAATGATAGCGGTGTTTATATACGCTTTAGCGTTTTCAACAGCCTTTTGAATTGAAAATCCAAGCGCTAAATTCGAAGTAATAGCGGATGAAAAAGTGCAGCCTGTACCGTGAGTGTGTTTTGTATCTATACGCTGCCCCTGAAATTCAAAAAAATTATCGCCGTCAAATAAGATATCCGTTGCATCGCCTTCCATGTGTCCGCCTTTAATAATAACATTACGGCAGCCCAAAGCATGTATTTGTCTCGCTGCTTTCTTCATATCTTCCTGTGATTTAATGGTCATTTCTGAAATTTTTTCAGCCTCAGGAATATTCGGCGTTATTACTTCCGCTAACGGTAAAACATCTGAAATTAACGTATTAATGGCGGACATTTCCATAAGAGCGCAGCCGTTTTTCGCGTACATTACAGGATCAATTACCACGTTTAGAGGCTTCCATTCTTTCAGCTTATCCGCGACAGCTAACATCGTTTCGCGGCAAGAAAGCATGCCGATTTTAACGGCATCCGGCGGAATATCTTCGAATACATCATTAATTTGCTTTTGAATTATATCAGGGCGAATATCCTGATAATCTGTTACCCGAAACGTGTTTTCAGCGACAACCGAAGTAATTACCGTCATTCCAAATACACCATGTGCGGAAAAAGTTTTTATATCCGCTTGTATACCTGCGCCTCCGCTGCAATCAGACCCCGCAATACTAAGCGCTTTCTTCATAATTACCTCCATAAAAAAAGGGCGCAATCCAAAATAGGAAAGCGCCCTGCATTTACAATAATTCGCACCAAAAATGCCGGTAATTTGCTTCCTACGCTGGTATTAACCAACAGGTTCAAAGGGTCAGGTTTTACCTTCTCAACTCAAAAGCGGTTTAGCCGCCAGAGTCCCCCTGCAAACACAATATATGCTTAATTCTGGACAAATTTTCATTTTATGTCAATTACAACTGTAAAAAAAATTATCTCCTATTGACATTGATTGTTTATCTGCATAACATACTATATTAATATGTTTACTAAGTATTTAAGGAGAGAATTATGTCAAATTTTAAATTTGAGACAATCCAAGTTCACGCAGGACAGGAAAACCCTGATCCGGCTACGGACGCGAGGGCAGTGCCTATCTACCAGACTACTTCCTATGTATTTCCAAGTTCCAAATCGGCGGCAGATCGTTTTGCCCTAACCGAGGCTGGAAACATTTACACAAGGATTATGAATCCGACATGGGATGTATTCGAGAAGAGAATCGCTGCTCTTGAAAAAGGCGCTGCCGCTCTTGCGCTTTCATCGGGAGCCGCGGCGACAACTTACGCGATTCAGAACATAACAAAAGCCGGTGATCATATCGTATCTGACAACCAGATTTACGGCGGCACTTACAATCTTTTCGCGAATACATTCAAAGACATGGGAATTGAAACCGCGTTTATTGACGGAAGCGATCCTGCCAATTTTGAGAAAGCGATAAAACCCAACACAAAAGCGTTATTCTTTGAAACGCTTGGTAATCCGAATTCTTCTATAATAGATATTGAAGCAGTTGCCGCAATCGCTCATAAGAACGGTATTCCTCTTATCGTTGATAATACGTTTGCCACCCCTTACCTTTTAAGACCTATTGAATACGGAGCGGATATTGTCATTCATTCAGCGACTAAATTTATCGGGGGGCACGGCACGACAATCGGCGGCGTGATTGTAGACGGCGGAAAATTTAACTGGGCGCAAAATGATTCAAACGGAGTTTGCAAATTCCCGGGATTATCAAAACCTAATCCAAGTTATCACGGCGCGGTTTTTACGGATGTAGTAGGAAATCTTGCATATATAATAAAAGCGCGCGTAACTCTGTTACGCGACACCGGTTCCGCTTTGTCGCCTTTCAACGCTTTTATGCTCTTGCAGGGAATTGAAACTCTATCGCTTCGCGTGGAGCGTCATGTATTTAACGCGCTAAAGGTAATTGATTTCCTTAAAAATCATCCGCAAGTGGAAAAAGTAAATCATCCTGTCTTGCCGGAACACCGCGACAATAAACTTTACAAACGATATTTCCCCAATGGCGCAGGCTCAATCTTTACATTCGAGATAAAGGGTGATGCGGCAAAGGCTAAAAAATTTACAGAGGAGCTAAAACTTTTTTCGCTTCTTGCAAATGTAGCTGATGTAAAATCACTTGTCATTCACCCTGCCAGTACCACACACTCACAAATGAGCGAACAGGAACTGCTTGAAGGAGGAATAAAGCCAAATACAATTCGTCTTTCTATCGGGACTGAACATATTGACGATATTCTTGCGGATCTGAAACAAGGATTTGAAGCTGTAAAATAATCAACTTTTTATGAAACATATTTTTTCAGCGGCATTCAAATACTCGTTTCCTGTTTTGTTAGGTTATCCTGTAATCGGTTTTGCGTTTGGCTTGATTATGTCCGATGCAGGATATCCTATTTGGTTAACAGCGGCAATGAGCGTTTTAATGTATACCGGAGCGGGACAATACATTGCCGTCGGGCTTTTTGCCGCAGGCGCAAGTTTATGGGAAGCCGCTCTTGTGCAGCTTGTTGTTGGCGCCCGTCATATCGCATACGGATTATCCATGATTAATCGTATGCCGTTTTCAGGTTTGCGAAAAGTGTATTGCATTTTTGGTTTGACCGATGAAACCTTTGCTCTGTTATCATCTCTGCCCGAAGCTAACAGCGAAATATTAAATGTTCCCGGTGTAAAAAATCCTATTCCTGCCGGTAGTATGGGAAGTTTTATGTTTCTGGTAACGCTCCTTAATCAAAGTTATTGGGTTATAGGTTCGTTAATCGGCACTGCCGCAGGTTCGCTGCTTCCTTATAATATTGAGGGAATTAGTTTTGCCATGACTGCTCTTTTCATAGTGCTTATGCTTGAACAAATTAAAAAGATACACAAACCGGGTATATTTATTGTTTCTGGAATATCAGCGATTTTATGCGTTGTTTTTTTACCTTCGCGTTTTTCTCTTTTGGCTGCTATCGCTATTGCCTTAGCAATTAATTCCATATTGGGAAGGAAAAAGGTGTTAAATGAAAATTGATTCAGGCGAAGCGCTGCTGCTGACGGTTATAATGGCTATTGTGGTTTTTTTATGCCGCGCATTTCCTTTCCTGTTTTTTCTTGGCAAAAAGCAGGGGCTTAAAACAGAAACTTTCATCGGTTTTATAGAGAAAGTTGTGCCGCCGCTTGCCATTACTATTCTAACGTTAAACGCCATTAGCGGCATTATATACGAAAATATTAAACAGGATAATTTTTGGCAAGGCGGATTTACGCTTGCGGCTGCCGCTGTTACCGTTATCCTTCATCTGTGGCGGAGAAGTATACTTTTAAGCATCTTTTGCGGAACAGCTGTATATATGGTGCTTAACAGGTGTTTTAATTTTTGAAAATTACAGGAATTGGTGTCTGTCCACAAAATCGGTTATTTTTTATTTATTCCAAATTTAATTCATATGCCTTTTTTGATTTTCCATCAAAACCTAATTTTTCATAAAACTTATGTGCATCTTCCCTTTCTATTCCACTCTGTATAATTACCTTATAACAATTACATTGTTTTGCATATTCCATTGCCTTTTGCATTAATTTTTTTCCTATTCCTTTTTGTCTGTAATTTTTATCTATTATTAAATGTCCTATAAAACCAACTGATTTTCCATTATGTGTTAAATTTGGAATAACACATAAATAACATAGTCCAATAATGTCATTTTTTTCCTTTGCCAAAATATATTTTATATTATGTGTTTCTATATAATTCCAAATTTTAAAGGCATAATCAAAATCAATTATAGGACCTCTATTTTCAATTAGTTGTTCTAATAATTTTAGAACACCTTCCAGGTCTTCCTTTTTTCCCATTATATATTCCATAAATACTCCCATGAATTTTACAGTTAAAATTAAGAAATGCTTTTATCTCATTTCATCTTTATTTATAGTAAATATTGATACTTCTTCGTCAAGTGTTGAAGTACTGGTATTAATATAATCTGTCATTTCGTTTACATGGCTGATTGCAGCATTGATCTGATCCGAGCCTGCAACCATTTCCTCAATCCTGCCTGTAACATCTGCGGCTATTTTTTTCAATGTATTTTGTTTCTTTAATAATTCATCGCTTTGAATCTTTATACTTTCAGATTCTGCTTTAATTTGGTTACTCAATTCTGAAAGAGAGTTGATGGAGTTTGAAATTTCCTGACTTCCGGCTTCCTGTTCTTTCATCGCTGAAAGCATATTATTTTCCTGATCTGTTACCACCTTTACTTCTTCGTTTATATGATCAAAACGTTCTAATGCTTCATTGATAATTTTTGTTGTACTGTCAATTTTTGATTTTATGGTTTTTAGCACATCTGCGGTTGTTTTGGACTGTTCCGCTGATGATTCCGCCAATTTACGAATTTCGTCTGCAACTACGGCAAAACCTTTGCCTACTTCTCCCGCATGAGCGGCTTCAATTGCCGCATTCATGGATAAAAGATTTGTCTGGCTTGCGATATTATTCATTACCGCGTTTATTTCCAAAAGACCTTCAGATTCGCGGGAGATTTCAATAAACGCGCTTGATACTTCCTGCAAATTATTTTTTCCTTCATTTGAAGAAACAGACAGTTCATTTACATTAGCGGTATTTTTATTCAGCGTATCAGTTACTGTTTTTATGTTTGTGAGCATTTCTGCTATGGATGCCGATGATTGATTTACATTTTCCAATTGACTTATTATGTGCTTATCAAGACTGCCTATATTTTTGGTAATAGTTGATATAAATGAAGCAGAGTCAGTCATTTCTGTTTCCTGATTTGCATTATGTGTCTTAATTTCATGTATATTAGCTGTCATTTGTTCAGCGGAAGCGGCTGTTTTTGCCGCATTATCCGAAAGTTCATTTGATTTAACAGATATTGAATGAGTATGCTTTATAATAGTTCCCAATACTTTTTCCATTTTTTCAAATGTTACGTTAAATACAGAGCAGATTCTTTCTATTTCCGCAATACCGCCTGTCTTTTTTTCATCAAGGCGCTTTGTAAGATTCCATTCGTTGGAAATTTCGTTGAGGATGTCAACTACATTTTTTAACGGTTTTACCATACGCCTTACGGAGAATATTAAAATAACCACTGACAACGCAAGAAGAACGAACGCTGTAAAAAAGATTAATAACATAAGCCTGTTTGAATCGGCAAGAATTACTTCATTGGGAATGGTAGTTATCAATATCCAGTCTGTGTTGGGTATGGAAGAAGAATATAATAAAATATTACTATCAATTATAAAAAATTCATTATTTTTTAAAACATCATTTCTGTATTTTTCAAGATTTTCTTCTATAAAAAAATCTTTTTTCATTATGGCGTTTATATCTTCATGAGAAACAAATAGAGCGTCTTTATTTATAATATGCATTTTTTGACCGGTAAAAGCGCGCATTTCGTTTAACATTTTCCCAAGATATTTTACTTCTATGTCGTCTGCTATAACGCCTAAATCTTCACGGTTTTTATTTAAGACAGTCATTGAAAGCGTAATAATAACTTCATGCGTTTCTGCGTCAACATACGGATCCGAATACGCAATTCCGCCATTCAATTTTTTTGCGCTTGTAAACCAGTCTCGTTGCGTATTATCCCAATCATCATCAGGTATCCAGCCGCTGGCAAAAACGCCGAGACCGCCGAATTTATTCCACATTATATTATTGGTAAAATATATATCAAGACTATTAGGAACATTTTCCATTACATCGGCGAGATAAGCCTCCATTATTTCTTTTGTCGCAATATTTTGATTATAAAAATTATAAATTCCGACAGATGCCAGTTTTAACGCCTCTATATGGTAGGCAAATGTTGATATTACCATATCCCGGGAGTAGGATACTGTGTGTCTTGTGTCTAATTCCACTAAATCTGTAGTTTTGTTCCGCATATTAATAAAAAAGACTGCGGATATTATCGTTATTATACAGAAAATAATGATAGCTGAATAAATTGTAAAAATTGCCGCAAATGATAATTTTTTTCGCATAAATGCCTTCCTTTTGAGGTCATTTTCTTCCGTAAATTTAATATAACAGACCTTTAATATGGGGTGTTAATCATATTATATTACCTTAAATATAAGGGTTTAGCAAGAGGGAAACCCTTATTTTTGGCTATCATGTAATAATGAGTTTTAGAGAAAATTTACGAGAAACCCTTGATTTTATGCTAATGGAACAAAAAGAACTGGCTGCAAGAACCGGTATAAGCCTTAAAACAATTGAAAATTACGTAAAAAAAGACTCTTCTATCCCTTCTGCTGATAAGTCTGTCCTGATAGCCCAAGCTTTGGGAGTAACTGTAGAATATCTTGTTACCGGTAAAGAGAATGAAAAACAATTTAAAAATGGTATAATCGCTAAAAATAAGGAATTGAATGATATTTTTTCAAAATTGGATAATTACCATTATGATTTAATTATTTCTATGGCTAAAACACTGCTCAAATTCCAAATGACAAAAAAGCAAACTTAAATATATCTATATAATATATTGATATTTCGTCAAGAAGAGGTTTTGTTGTATAATTGAAATTATTCCAAAAAAACAAAATTCAAATAGGAGTGGTTTTATGAACATTCTGGTAATAGACGGCATGGGCGGCGGAATTGGTAAATCCATTATTGAGCATATTAAAAGTGAAATTACCAATGCCGAAATAACGGCAGTTGGAACTAACTCGATAGCGACTTCGGTTATGCTCAAGGCAGGGGCAAACAATGGAGCAACCGGTGAAAATGCCGTAGTTTTTAACTGCGCTAAAGCGGACTTTATTATCGGGGTTACCGGGATAGTTTTTGCAAACGCTATGCATGGGGAAATAAGTCCTATTATGGCGGCTGCTGTTTCATCCAGTTCGGCGCATAAAATTTTACTGCCGATTGATAAATGCAGTGTTACTGTTTTGGGTGTTGCCGATAAGCCTTTACAGTCTTATATAAACGAAATCCCGGAGAAAATTGAGAAGAAGATGAATTGACCCATCTATCTTGACCCGTCCGCCTGCGTAAGCAGGCAATAAATCAATTCCTTAAAAGAGCCAACGACGAAGTCGTTGACACGCTTTCCAATATTTGAAATAATCAAAATAACATATACCATGAAGGTATAGTTTCTTTGTCTTTGCTTGTCTCTCAATTTTTCCAATAGTACCATGAAGGTATTCTACACTCCAGAAGGACACATGTTAAATTCGAACTTGTGTACCGGGCGGGAACCCTCGACGCAGGGCGTCTCGGCGGTAGGTTCGGATATTATTTTTATTTTAAGGAGTTTTTTATGGTCACTACAGGTTTAGTTAATGATGTTGCCTATACGCAATTATCATGGAAAACAACAAAAGCAGTATTGGGACAATGTTTGTTCCTTACTTTTGCTTTGGTACTTCCCACAATTACGCACAGGCTGGGATTAAATTACCTTATTGCGCAGCCAATGCACTGGATGATTTTATTCGCGGGATTAACTTACGGCGCGTTTTCCGGATTGATAATAGGAGCGGCATTACCTGTTGTTTCTTTATTAATTTCCGGTATGCCTGTTCCCATGATGCTGCCGCTTATGATACCAGAATTGGCAATTTATGGATTTTTAACAGGATTGTTAAAAAAGAGAATTACTTCATTCGGCGCTATAGCGGTTGCTTTAATAATAGGAAGAGTTGTTTTCTTGATGCTGCTTGCATTAACAGGACGTTTGAATGTTCCTGTTTTGGAATACGCTCAAATGACCTGGATGCTTGGCTTGGCGGCGGTAATTTTACAAATCGTTTTATTGCCAATTTTGGCAGCTTTATATATAAGAGCGGTTAAAAACTAACAGTAAAAAATTAACCATATTTCAATAAATTATTGAATTAATTTTGGAATATGGTTAAAAAGCAAAAAGCCTGCGCATAATAAACGGTGAACGCTTCGGGCGTTGTTTGCGCCTTCGGCTCGCTCCCGCGCCTTCCTCACTCACATTTTACAAGTCTTGGCAGCGAACTGTTTTTGGTTCGATGCTGCGCGCAAGCCCTTATTCGATCTGGCGAAAGGTCAGTTGAATAGAACGATATTTAAAGCACAATAATAAAGAAAAGAAAAACCGGCAAATGCTCATTTTGTTTTTTTAGCCCTGTTTATTGCTGTAAGTTTTACAGCATTTGGGCATGAAGAAGACGGTCTTTCTACAGGGCTGGAGTTTGGAATCGTAGATGCAGGTAATGATGAAAGAATGCCGTACCTTATGCCTATTGTTATTTATGAGCATTCATTCTTTGACGATGCTTTGGATGTTTATGCGGAACTGAACTATACTTCTGGTTATGCCGATGAACTGGAACAATCGCTGTATCTGAATCTTATGGCTGGATATAATCTTGGCCTGGGTGAATTATCCACGCTGTCTTTTATATTGTTTGTTTATAGTCTTAAGGGTTATAATGTCTGTCCATAATGCAGACACATTATGGACAGATTACTGTAAAATCTATTCTTCCCACAGCCATGTTGACAGATAACGCTCGCCGGTGTCGGGAAGGACTGCGACAATTGTTTTGCCTTTGTTTTCCGTTCTTTTACTCACTTCAAGCGCGGCGTCAAGAATCGCGCCTGATGAAATACCAACAAGGATACCTTCTTCTTTTGCGAGAAGGCGCGCCGCGTTTCCGGCTTTTATATCGTCGGTTTGATAAATTTCATCAATAACCGATGCATCGTATACTTTAGGAATAAAACCCGCGCCGATACCCTGTATTTTATGGGGACCGGGCTGACCTCCGGAAAGAACAGGTGAAGAAGAAGGTTCAACGGCAATTACCTTAACCGAAGATTTTTTGCTTTTAAGAAATTTTCCCGCTCCGGTCACTGTTCCGCCGGTTCCGACTCCGCCGATAAGAATATCGATTTTTCCGTCGGTATCGTTCCAAATTTCGGGACCTGTTGTTTTTTCGTGAATCTGCGGGTTCGCCGGGTTGTTGAATTGCTGAGGCATAAATGAATTGGGCGTTTGAGCTGCAAGTTCCTCGGCTTTCGCAATTGCGCCCTTCATACCCTTTGCGCCTTCTGTAAGAACAAGTTCCGCGCCAAGCGCCTTGAGCAATTTACGTCTTTCGATGCTCATCGTTTCGGGCATGGTAAGGATAATTTTATAACCCTTAACCGCCGCGATATACGCAAGCCCAATACCTGTATTACCGCTTGTCGGCTCGATAATTACAGTTTCCTGTTTTAGCTTTCCTTCTTTTTCCGCCGCATCGATCATGGCAAGAGCAATACGGTCTTTTACGCTGTGCATTGGGTTATAGCTTTCCAGTTTGACATAAACGTCCGCTCCGCCCTTGTTGATCTTATTGATTTTTACAATTGGCGTATTCCCAATAAGATCTGTGATTTTTTCCGCTCTCATAGTAATCTCCTTAGTATTTTATAATCCATAAAACTTATGTGTATACTATGTTTTATAATAAAATCGAAATAATGCCAAGAGGTAAAATATTCTTTTTTTGCATTGCAAAACATAGTAAACATATATTAAAAATATGGTATACAATTGTTTAAGAGGTGGAAACATTGAAAATATCTACAAAAGGCAGATATGCCCTGCAAATGTTACTTGACCTTGCAGAAAATAGAAATAAAGGGTTTATAGCGCTCAAAGAGATCGCAGAAAGGCAAAAAATATCAAAGCAATATCTGGAGCAAATTGTTACAATTATAAATAATTCAAAGATTCTTCGCGCAAACCGCGGCAAACAGGGCGGCTATATGCTTGCAAAAGAGCCGTCGGAAATCACTGTTGGTCATATTTTGCGTATTACTGAAGGTAATATCTCGTCTATAGCCTGCCTGGAAAACGATGTTAATAATTGCAAAAAGGCAGAAGACTGTAAGACATTATATATATGGAAGGGGCTTAACAAGGTTATTGCAGATTTTCTTGATAGCGTTACTTTACAGGATATACTTGATAGATATCAGGAACAGCAAATTGATAACTATGTAATTTGAATTAAAATTGAGCTTTCTTTCATTTACAGCAGTAAATTTTGCAAATCTTCATTCAGAAGGAAAAAACGGTTAAAAAAGTAGATTTATTTGACTCTATAAATGGTGTATATTGCGATATTTTTAGTTATTTTCTGGGTACCATTTGCGTAAAATCTTCGATTAGTATATAATTTCTAAAATTGGTCATATTTTGATTGTTTTAAGGAATTATCGGAGAGGTTTATGTTGGGGTTTTTATCAAATCTAAAGATCAGCAAAAAACTGTTACCGCAATTATTGGTAATAATAACGGCTTTTCTAATCATGGTATTATTAGGCAGCTATTTCGGCTCGCTTATTGTCAATAAATATATCAGCCGGTACGGCGACGAAATAATCTCTGTATCAGCTGAAACAATTAAGACGTATCTGCAGAGTTATGAGGTTACAATCATTGATACCGCGTTTTTTCTCGAAAGTCTTTGGGCGCAGAACAACGGAGCCGAAGCCGCGCCTACCATGCAGGAAGAGCTTATCAGATGGCATAAATGGCGGCAAACCCAGGATGAAAGGTTCGCTGAGATTATTTCCATCTACGGTACTGCTGGCGGTAAATATATTACCACTTCCGGCTGGACGTCTCCTGATGATTACAGACCGGAATCGCGGGTTTGGTATACAGGCGCGTATGAGGCGGACGGAAAGGTATTCTGCAGTGATCCGTATGTGGACGCGCGAACAGGCGAATATGTTGTATCATTTTCCAAACTTCTGTTCGATGAAAACAAAAACCCTTTCGGCGTTATTGCCCTGGATGTGTTTATTTCAATTATATCGGAACATGTCGCCTGCATCCAGCTGATGGAATCAGGCTACGGTATATTGCTGGATTCAAAACGCCGCGTCATTGTTCACCCTGTAACAGATTTTTTTGGCATGTCTTTGGAAGGCATTTCCAGCGCGAGCAGAAGCTTCTCAGAGCAATCGGACGGCGTAACGGGCGCGAGCAGATACCTCAATGAAAGCTCTGATCATAGGAGCAAAACGAGCCGCAAAACCGCCTCGTCTATCATTTCCAGTTACGCGCAAATGGCGGAGCTCCTCCGGAACGCCGAGAGCGTATCAGCTTTTGACTATATCACAGCCTCCGGTGAAAAAATCGTTATCTTCATGAGGAAGCTTGTAAACGGATGGTATTTAGGGTTCGCTCTGCCCAGTGATATTTATTATCAGGATGTGAAAGTTATGCGCACCATATTAGCCATAACAGGTATTATATTAGCGTTATTGCTGTGCGCAGTACAGACTTTTATGCACATTGCCAAAAGCCGTTCGGATTCGGCAAGCCAGGTAAAGTCCGCGTTTTTGGCAAATATGAGCCACGAGATTCGCACTCCCATGAACGCGATTATTGGTATGACTGAACTTCTGGAACACGAAGATCTGACTGCCCGTCAGAGGGATTACGTTAAAGATATTGATGCATCCGCCAATTCGCTTATGTCAATAATAAACGATATTCTGGATCTCTCAAAAATTGAATCCGGAAAATTAATGCTGAACCCTATCAATTATGATTTCCCGGCAATGCTTGACAATATAAGTTCCATGTTTAAATATGTCGCGCAAAAAAAGGGGATTGAATTTAATTTTATCAGCATAGGAGAAGTTCCGAAAATTCTTTTCGGCGATGATATACGTTTAAGGCAGGTGCTTACAAATCTCTGCGGAAACGCGGTTAAATACACGGAAAATGGATACATCAGGCTCAAGGTGAGTTCTTTGGAAGACAAGCTCGTTTTTGAAGTTAAAGATACAGGTATGGGTATTAAAAAGGAAGCGCTGCCCGGGATTTTTAACGCTTTTGAACAGGACAAGACAGCAAAAAACCGGCATATCGCCGGCACAGGATTAGGTCTTCCAATCAGTAAGGCGTTTGTGGAAATGATGGGCGGCAGCATAATGCTTGACAGCGAGTACGAACAGGGAACAGTCATTACCGTTATTATTCCTCTGGTTTTGGGAAGCGAAAGCGAAGTAAGCTATGAAAGTAAAACAGAAACAAAACTTGATTTATTCGCGCCGAATGCAAATATTTTGTTAGTTGACGATAACGAATTTAATCTGAAGGTTGCCCACGGGCTTTTGAGACTGTACAGTATTGACGCGAAAAAAGCGCTGTCGGGAAAAGAAGCCATTGAACTGGTCAAGGAGAATGACTTTGACATTGTTTTTATGGATCACATGATGCCGGAAATGGACGGCATAGAAGCGGCTGCCGAAATAAGAAAACTCGGCGATAAATACAAGAGTCTCCCAATCATCGCGCTTACAGCCAACGCCGTACAGGGCGCGAAGGAGATGTTCCTTTTGAACCATTTTAATGATTTCATTTCAAAACCGATTGATGTGCATAGAATGATAGAGATATTGATAACATGGCTTCCGAAAGAGAAGGTAACTCAGATAAAAAAGATTGATGACGGCGGGCAAAGTAAAGATTCAAACGAAAAAAAATCATCAGACAGTCAAAATAATGAATCTTCGTCTCAAATGACAATATTATTTAATAAGTTATCTGAAATAGAAGGCTTAAATGTAAAATCAGGTCTCATCTTTATCGGGCAAAATAAAGAAAGTTATATAGGCATTCTTGCCTTTTTTTCTGAAAACTGCAAAACATATATTGACGAATTAAATAACACTCTAAAAGAAGAGAATTGGAAACTTTACGCGGTTAAAGTTCATGCCCTAAAAGGCGTTCTTGCGAATATAGGCGCGCAAGAGCTTTCAAAATGGGCGGCAAAGCTTGAAAACGCGTCGAAAAGCATGAATAACAACTCAGAGGCTGTAATAACAGAAGAAGAGATGAACACAGCTTCGGCAGTGTGCCGCAATGAAACCGGTATTTTCTGCGAAGAGCTTCAGCACTTTTATGAAAAGCTCTGTTTAATTTTAGCTGAAAATCCAAATTCCGCCTTAAATGAAACCGTAAAGACAAACGCGGGCGGCGGCGCTTCCTGCGAAGTTTCCCGCGGTACAGATGAAATATTTTTTGAACAAATCAAATTATTAAATGCAGCCTGCGCTGATTATTCTTTTACAGAAACAAAAAAGATATTTTCTGTTTTGGATAAATATGAATGGGATGATGATACAAAAGCGAAATTAAGCAATTTAAAAAAATTTATTACTTCATTCGACTATGAGAAAGCGTTGGAGTATATAAACCAAATAGGAGAAAATTATGTCTGAGAAAAAAATAATATTGGCGGTAGATGATATGCCGGAGAACCTGATGCAGCTAGGCTCTCTCCTGGAAAGTTATTTTGACGTTCGGCTTGCAAGGTCTGCGGAAATGGCTTTTAATGTCCTTAACAGAACAAAGGTTGATCTTATTCTTCTTGATATCGTAATGCCTGAAATGTTAGGGTTTGATTTCTTGAATCTTCTTAGATCAGGAAATTCAGTTAATAAAAAAACACCGGTAATTTTTGTAACCTCGCACGCAGATATAGACATTATAGGCCGCGCTATTAAAGCAGGCGCTAAGGATTATATTGTTAAGCCGATAGTAGCGGAAACGCTCTATAAAAAAATAAACTCGGTAATAGGATTACCTGAGCATATTCCGGGTATTATCGAGGGAAAATTGCAAAAGCTCATGGCTGAGGCATATTCCGCGAATAAAACGCAGGCAGATTCCTTAATTAGCGAACTTTTATTTCTTACAAAGGATCTTCCTCATATTCAAAATCCGCTTTTAGAGATCGAAAAACTAATAAACGATTTTGAATATAAAGAAGTTATAAATAAGATAAACGTAGTAATCCAGTTTTTGGATTTGGAAAAAACGCAATAGTATAATGCTGTATATTCCTTTGGTTATATAAAAATTAGGATAGTTTTCCATGAGTAAAATCGCAAAATACACCCCTGTTAGACACATGGGTATTCGCAAGGAGGATAAATCTTCATTCAGAAAGTAATTATTTATCCGTCTGCCGGAATTATACATATTATTCTTTTGGTTTATATATTATAATATAATTATAAAACGATTAAAAAAGTGGATTTATGCTTATGGAAAATACTGAAAAAAATGAGACAAACAGCATTTACCAAAATGAAGATTATTTGGACCGTCCCCGTCTGAATGATCTGTTTAAAAAAGCAATGGAGTATCCGCTGATTATCGTATGCGCAGGTTCCGGTTACGGAAAGACGCGCGCTGTAAATTCATTTCTTAAAAATTATAAAGCTATAGCTCCATGGATGCAGGTCACCGAAAGAGATAATATACCGCTTCGTATTTGGGAAAGTATTTCTGAAATGTCATTGATGGTATCGCAGGAATACAGTTCCAGCCTTAGGGAGATCGGCTTTCCAAAAACAGATCAGGCGTTTTCAAAATTTATCGAATCCATGAAAAAACATATTGCCCCGCATCCGGGAAAAATAATCGGAATATTTGATGACTTTCATTTACTGCATAACCCTGAAATTTTAAGCTTCTTTGAAAGGATGGTAAAATCATCTCCTTCAAATATGCCGATAATGCTGATTACGCGCAGTATGCCCGATATTAATCTTGTCGGCATGAACATGCGGGGAAAAGTTTTTACAATACAAGAGGATATGCTGCGTTTTACTGAGGATGAAATTGCCAAATATTTCTCTCAGCTTAACCTGCCTGTGACAAATGTAGATATACGCAATATTTACGATGACACTCAAGGGTGGGCTTTTGCCATTAATCTAACGGGGAAATCCCTTGCCAAAAAGCAAAAGTACGAGCGTTATGCGCTTGAAGCAATGAAAAAAAATATTTTTAGGCTAATCGAAGCTGAAATACTTCAAACAGTCTCTGAACCGCTTAAACGTTTCCTTATGCGCATTGCGCTTCTGGATCGCCTTTCTGCCGGTCTTGTTATAACGCTTGCAAATGATGATAAATTAATCGGCGAAATGGAGCATTTGAATGCGTATATACGCTATGACTTTAATATGGACACATACATGATCCATCATATGCTTCGCGATTATCTAAGGCTAGAGCAGGAAAAAATACTGACAGACGAAGAAAAAACGCAAACCTACGAAGAAGCGGCTGTGTGGTGCAACAAAAACGGCTATCATCTGGATGCGTTTTATTATTACGAAAAATCCGCCAATTATGACATGATTATCCGAAAAGTCGCTTCTTTGAACACAGAGATACCGTCTGATATGACAAAATATATTTTAGACATATTTGAACGGGCGTTAAAAAACGCAGTTCCTTCAAATCCATTATTTCCCGCAATGTATATAAAACTGAAAATAAACATGGGGGATTTTGAGGAAGCTAATGTCCTTGCTGAACAATATGTCAAAGACTATGAAGCACGGTCTGAATCAGATGAGCGAAACAAGGTTTTGTCCACTATTTACGGTTCATGGGGAGCCGCGCGGCTGCATATGAGCACGTACACCGACGTGTATGATTTTGATATCTACGCCGGAAAAATGAGCGAATACTTCGATAAAAATCCGTACAAGCTTATAGGAACATACAAGCAAACATCTTCGGCATGGTCATTGCTTGTCGGAACAAACCGCGCAGGAGCAATGGAAGAATATATTGCCGCTGTAACGCGGGCAACGCCTCATTTAATGCACGTAATGAACGGATTCTTCAGCGGCGTGGAAGATCTTTTGTGGGGCGAATTAAATTTTTACAAACGGCAATTTTGCCACGCCGAACAGCGCCTAAAAAAATCAATTGTAAAATCAAGCGAGTACGATCAATATGTTACACAGAACAGGGCATTGGTTTACCTTATGCATATTGATTTTACCCGCGGTGATTATGAAGGCGCAACCGCTAAACTAAAAGAAATGGAAACGCTGTTGAATGAAAAAGATTACGGTGTCCGTTACACGATATACGATATTGCCTGCGGTTTTTATCACCTTGCGCTGGAGCAGCCGGAACAAATACCGGAATGGTTAAAAAGTGATTTTTCACCTTTTACACATTCGTCATTTTTGGAAAATTACTCAAACCGCATAAAAGCGCGGTATCATTATAAAACAAATCAATACAGCGCGCTTTTGGCGTTTATTGAAAACGCCATGGAACATCCGATGATTCTGTTTTGTAAAATAGAACTATTAACGCTTAAGGCTTTGTCTCTTTATCAGCTTAAACACAAAGATGAAGCAATCGCCGCGTTCTCGGAAGCTTATAAGCTTTCAGAATCGAACAGGATTATCGCATCGTTCACCGAGCATGGAAAAGATATGCGCACTCTTACCCTGTTCATTTCCAAGGGTTTGCGCGCGGAAACTTACAGGATACCGAAAAAATGGCTGGAAGAAATAAACCGCATATCATCGACCTATGCGAAGAGAAAAGCAAGAATGATATCCGAATACGAAATAGCTAATAATATTAATAGCGGAATTAAACTGACAAAAAGGGAAATCGCGTTATTAAAGGATATGTCCGACGGGCTTTCGCGTTCCGAGATTGCATCCAATAGAAATCTTTCAGTTAATACGATAAAAATGGCTGTCAGTATTATTTACAGTAAATTGGGCGTTTCAAGCCTAGGCGAAGCCGTTCGTGTTGCGGTGGACAGAAAAATTATTTAGAGCTTATTTCGCTGTAATTTCCTAAAAAAGCAAGCTGCCTTGTAGTTTCTTTTAACCGCAGCAGTAAATCAAGTATATCTTCGTTTTCGATATTTGCCTGAACATCAAAATAAAACATAAATTCAAAGTCCGTGTCTGCTATCGGGCGCGATTCAAGTTTTATGAGATTGAGCTTAAGCTCGGCGAATTGCTTAATAATTTCGTATAAAGCGCCGGGTTTGTTTTCCAGCGAAAGCATAAGGCTGATTTTATCCGCATTGTCAAAAATTTCGCACTCTTTGGAGATGCAGATAAATCTTGTGTAATTGTTATTGTTATTTTGTATGTTTTTGGATGAGGCGGTTAGATTATAAAGTTGGATGCAGTTCTCCGATGCGATTGCCGCGATGTCGGTTCTTTCGCTTTCCGCGACAAATTGAGCCGCCGCCGCCGTGTTGGCGCTTAAATTAATTTTTATATGGCTGTTCTGTTCCAAAAATCTGCTGCACTGCCTTGCCGCCTGTTCGTGGGTATATATTTCTTTTATTTTTTCTACGCTTGTTTTTGTTTTTTGAAGCAGCATATGGGAAATGGAAACTTTAACGCTTCGTACAATAAAAAATTTATACGCTTTCATTAAGTCGTAAACATCCGTAACAGAGCCGGCGTTTGAATTTTCAAGCGGTAAAACTCCGTAGCGGCATAAGCCGTTGTCAACAGCGCGGAAAACGCCGTCAAAAGTGCGCATATACATAATGTCGGGATTTTTAAAGAGATTTTTGGCGGCTATCTGCGAATACGCGCCTTCAACTCCCTGACAGGCAATGTTTGCGGTTTCCTGTAAATCAGGTTTTCTGCAATTTTTAACATCAATCATATAGGTTCCATTTACTTTAGGCTGTTCCAAAACTAACCGAGTTTTGGAACAATTTCATTTTTACCCAATGCCGGCAATATCCCGTTTAAACTGCCGACCACATCCGCGAAACTTTCGGGCGTTAATGACTGCGCCCCGTCGCATAAAGCATGAGCGGGATCATTATGCACTTCGATAATCAAACCGTCCGCGCCTGCGGCTGCCGCTGCCAGAGACATCGGTTTTACCAGTCTTGAAATTCCTGTCGCGTGGCTTGGATCAACAACAACAGGCAGGTGGGTAAGTTCTTTTAAAAGGGGAATAGCCGAAAGGTCGAGAGTGTTTCTGGTGTATGTTTCAAAAGTCCGTATTCCGCGTTCGCACAAAATTATGTTTTTATTGCCGCCCGACATTATGTATTCTGCGCTCATCAGCAATTCTTCGATAGTGTTGGCAAGACCGCGTTTTAATAAAACCGGCTTATCAAGACGGCCAAGTTCTTTGAGAAGTTCAAAGTGCTGCATGTTCCGCGCGCCAACCTGAATCACATCAACATTTGTAAACATATCGATATGGTTAACATTCATTATCTCTGTTACAATCGGCAGCCCTGTTTCTTTTTTCGCTTCATGCAAAAGTTCAAGCCCTTCAGCGCGCAGTCCCTGAAACGCGTATGGCGATGTCCTCGGTTTAAAAGCGCCTCCCCTGAGCATTGCGGCTCCGCAGCTTTTTACTTTAACGGCAATATCCAAAATCTGTTCACGCGATTCGATGGAACACGGTCCTGCTATAAGCGTGAAATTTCCGCCGCCTGTTTTTCGCCCTGCTACATCAATAATTGTATCGTCGGGATGAAACTTGCGGTTGGCTGCCTTAAACGGTTCCTGAATCCGCTTGACGCTTTCTACGATATCGATCGCTTTGACCATATCAATATCGACAATCGACGTGTCTCCGATCAATCCCAAAATCGTAGACTGCTCGCCTTTTACAAGGGTAGTTTTTAAGTTTAATTCGGACAGCCATTTAAGCAGATTATCCAACTGCCGCTGTTCGTGTTTTTGCTTTAAAATAATGACCATGTTTCTGCTCCCGGATTATGTCAGATAAGCTGAAAATATCACAAATTTTGGGGAATGTGTAGAGCAGTGTGACTGTAATCATTCCAAAATAAGGTGTATAATAAGCATTATGAAATTCAGATGCCGCATCCTGTTCTGCATTTCAATTCTTTTGTTGATGCTGTCATGCGCGAGCTTAGAGAGTAATATTGATATAACCCCCGAAAATGATATTTTAGACCTGTATGTTCAGGAACCGGAAATGATTCTCTATGAAGGTCCTGTTTTGCATATATTTTTTCATGCGCTTGTCGCGAGACCTGAAACTGCTTTTAAAAGCAGGCACAGAGAGCATTTTTTGGAATGGTATGTTACAGCGCATGAATACAGAAAAATCCTTGATGAAATTTACGCTGGTAATTATGTATTGATTGACATAAACGAAATATATGAAGTTATCACTACAGAAAACCGCGTAATGGTCGCTTATAAAAAACCTTTAGTTCCCGAAGGGAAAAAACCGATGATTTTATCCATTGATGATTTAAGCTATTACGATATTGTAAAAAGATACGCGTCTGTACATAAACTTGTAATTGATAACAAAGGAAATATCGCGGCATGGACGGATAATGAAAAAGGAGGAGAGCTTTCCTACGATTTGGATGTTGTTACATATCTGGAAGAATTTATAAAAAAACATCCGGATTTTTCCGTCCGCGGAGCAAGAGGCATAATAGCGCTTACAGGTTTTGAGGGTGTATTGGGTTACGCAACACATAAAATTAATGATGCGGGATATGAAGAAGAAAAACAAAAAGCGATTGCCGTTGTAAACAGATTAAAACAGCTTGGATGGCGTTTCGCGTCTCACAGCTGGGGTCATCCGCATTTGCCGGATATTTCGATAGAGCAGTTTATTGCTGACGCCGAGCGCTGGGACAGGGAAGTCCGCCCTATACTTGGCGGCACAAATCTTTATATTTATCCGTACGGTGAAGGCGTTGAAGGAAACGAACAAAAACACAGAATCCTGCGCGAAAAAAATTTTAATGTATTTTTCGGAGTAGGAACCGGTACCGTACGCACAGAAGGACGAGGGTACATTTATTTCAGCAGAAGAAATATTGACGGTGTTTATTTCAGAGTGTTCAGAAACAGAAAAGACAGTCTTTTTAACATAGAAAATGTCTTTGACCCGGCGCGCCCAAAGTGAGATGAAAGTTCGCGTTTTAAACAAACTGACCGCGGTAGAAAACCTTGTTTTTTTCAGTTTCCTTCCGCAGCCGTGTTGATTCCATGAGGCAAGGTTGATGTTTTTGCCGCAAACAGAAAGCCCAATAGTCAAAAAACGGCTAAATTTCAGCCTTTCCGCCTCTTTATTCCTGAAAAAGCACCTTTACTTACAATTTAAGCTATGCTTGCAAAAACCCGACATTTAATATATAATTAAACAAGAACAAGGGCGTTCGCCAGGTAGCAAGATTGGTTCACAAGTCTTAGTTGTAAGCGGTGATTTCTTGCTCTCCGGCGGATGCCTTTTTTGGAATTAATTTGGAGGTAGTATGAAAATAGGAGTTAAACTAATTCTAATCATTTCTTTGGTTAATCTGGTCGGTATCGGCGGATTGACTATTGCCGCCACTTTGTTTTCGTCAAGCCAGATTAGAGCGCTGGCAGATGAAAACGCCGGAAATATAACGGATATAACGGCAAAAGAGGTTAAGGCGTTTCTGGAAGTGCCTTTGGATGAAATGCGGTCTTTAGTAAATCTAATGATTTATATTGACGAAATTACAACTCCTGAGAATAGACGTGATCAAGTCAACTTTATGCTTAGAAGCCTGATGGTGAAAAATCCGGATTTTGTAGGGGCATGGGCGGTCTATGAACCTAACGCTCTTGACGGCAGGGACGCCGCTTTTGTGAATACTCCAGGAAGCGACGCTACAGGAAGATTCGCAAGTTACTGGACTAATGATAACGGAAGAATAGGACTGTCGGTGCTTGAAGGTTATGCCACCGCTGAATATTATACTACCTCATTAAGAACCGGCAGGGAATATCTTGTTGAGCCCTATTATGAAAATATCGGCGGCAGGCAGGTCCTGATTACAAGCGTTACCGTTCCGATTATAAAGGACGGAAGAACCGTCGGCGTAGCGGGAGTAGACCTTGAACTGGCAGCAATACAAGCTATGATAATTGAGATAAAACCGTTTGGAGACGGATATGCCGCTATTTACTCAAGCGGCGGTATGATTGTTTCCCATCCTCACGCAGATCGTCTTGGGAAAAAGATAGAAGATATGGCAAGCGGACTGTTCACGGATCGAATGGGCGCTTTATTGCAGTCATTAAAAAACGGAACTGTCTTTAATGAAACATTAAATTCACAAGAACATAACGCCAAAATGATTGTTTTAACCCGTCCGTTTGCCATCGGAAGCGATGAAGACACATGGATGGCGGTAACAGTCGTTCCGTATAAGACAGTAATGGCGGAAGTTCAGAAAATGACAATGGTTTTAATAATACTCGGCGTTGTAATCCTTTTGGTTATTACCTTTATCATCTTCTTTGTCTCGCGTTCCATCACCGCCCCGATTAAATCCATGGAGACTGTTTTGGCGCTTATCGGCGATGGCGACTTTACCCAATCTATAGAAGTGACAAGCAATGATGAAATCGGAAATATGAGCCGTTTCCTTAACGCTACTCTGGATAAAATAAAAAATCTGATCAAAGTGATAAAAGCGCAGGCGACAGAACTCGCGAATGTCGGCACGAATTTATCGTCCAACATGACTGAAACCGCTGCGGCGATAAATCAGATAACAGCAAATATCCAAAGCATAAAGGGAAGAACAATAAATCAGAGCGCAAGCGTTTCCGAGACCAACGCTACAATGGAACAGATCACATTCAACATACAAAGATTAAATGAGCAGGTTGAAAAGCAAACTGCCTCAGTAGCACAATCATCATCCGCCATTGAGCAAATGCTTGCCAATGTTCAATCCGTTACAACCACCCTTATAAAAAATAAGGAAAATGTTAACTCCCTTACAGCCGCTTCTGAAGTAGGGCGCGCCAGTCTTCAGGATGTATCGCAGGACATACAGGAAATTACCCGTGAGTCCGAAGGTTTATTTGAAATAAACTCGGTTATGGAAAATATCGCAAGCCAGACAAATCTGCTGTCCATGAACGCCGCTATTGAAGCGGCTCACGCAGGAGAAGCGGGCAAGGGTTTTGCTGTTGTCGCGGGCGAAATACGAAAGCTCGCCGAAAATTCCTCAGCGCAATCCAAAACCATCAGCGCTGTTTTGAAAAAGATTAAATCGTCAATAGAAAAGATTACACAATCAACAAATGACGTTCTTCAGAAATTTGAGACAATTGACGAGCATATAAAAACTGTTTCGGAACAGGAAGAAAATATCCGTAACGCGATGGAAGAGCAGAGTCAGGGAAGCAAGCAGGTACTGGAAGCCGTCGGCAGTCTTAACGATATTACACAGCACGTAAAGAGCGAATCCGAAGAAATGCGCACAGGCTCGACAGAAGTAATAAAAGAAGGCAAAAACCTTGAAATTATCACTCAGGAAATCACAGGCGGTATGAACGAGATGGCTTCCGGCGCAGACCAGATAAATATTGCCGTAAATCAGGTAAATGATCTGACGGTAACCAATCATGAAAAGGTTGAAACATTAATGACGGAAGTATCGCGGTTTAAAGTGACGTAACATTTCTTGACAATTTAACAATAAAAATTGGGGCTGTCCGGGATAAATCTCAGGCAGCCCCAATTTTTTATTTTTCTTTAATTTAAACAGGCGCGGTTTGGTAATTTTAATTTATTTCCCTGAAATCCTCGCGTGAATTTTTTCACGGTTTTCCGTGAAAAATTACCCATGACAAAATTTACACAAAAGCTGACAATTAAACCCAATAGACTTTGGCGTACAGTAGTACTCCAGCTCTGCATTTTTCAGGCTATCGAACCTTTGGTTCGCGCCCTGTAGAATGCCATTTTAATATGGGAGTTTTTTAAATGAAAAACACAAAGAAATTATTTGGGATTAACGGCAGGGAGGTCGTTGTAACCAAGCCAGAAGGGATTTTGCCAAACTTGCTTGCAAGCAGCAAAATCCAAGGATTAAAATTAACATGGATCTTAATTTTAATCCTAATAATCGGATTCGGGTTTGCCGCTTGCAATGACGGTGGCGGCAGCAGCACTGGCAACAATGGCGGCACTGGCGGCGGCGGAGGAGGTGGCGGCGGCGGTAGCGGCAGCGATAAATGGGCTGATTTAGTTGGCGAATGGGAATGGGAAGAAGGAGAAGAGTCTGTCAATTTGAAGTTTAATCCTGATATAAGTTTGGGAATAGGATACACTATTTATTACAATAGCAAAAAAGTAGGCGTCACTAGTATGGGTACAATTTTGTGGTGTTCATATGATGGAACTACTCTGAAAGTATTTGATCAAGACAAAAAAACAAGTTTTACAGCAACTGTTGTAAAAGACGGCGAAACCTTAACCATCTCAAATTATCAACATTCATCGGGTAGTAATTATTCATCTATAAGTGGTAAAACTTATACTAAACAACCCTAAAAAACCGTTTTTAACCTTTGGGGACATCCAGAAAATCTTTTGGGATATGTCCCCGACCTTTCGGGACACTTCCCCGTGGCTTCGGGACTATTAGATTAGGTATACGCAAGCGGTGTCAGGCATTATATGCGTGTATCTAAAAAAAGGCGTCCAATTGCGCCTGAAGCCTACGGGTATCGGGCGTTTTTTTTGCTTTATTCACAACTTTCCCTATAATAGATTCTAGAAGAAATTTAAAAGATATATTAATAAAAAAATATTAAAGTAAAGTACGAAGCTGTCCTTTGTCTCTCCGTACCTCTTAAAATTAACCGCGCAGCGGTTTTCAAGGCGTGGGGGTTCCCAAAAAGAATTTAGAGAGAAGCGGTTGCGGTAATCCTTTCCAGAACCATATCGCTTATTATATCAGCAGGGGTTTTATGATCGGTAATAGCTTTGGAGAATAAATAATCGGCGGAAAAGCTATCAATCGTAATCATGTGGGCGGCTTTTCGCTTTGAAAGAAAACCAGAGCCATTTGGTCCGACTTTGGGATCGGTTCTTGTCCATTTCTCGTCAAGGGCAAACGCTTCTTCTTCTGTCATTCTAGGCATTTTACTCTCCTCTGGTCTTTATTAAGTGTAAAAATTTTTTTCTGCACCTCATCGCATGGAACACGTTTATAGTGTTATTGTCTATTACATTATACATTACTTCAAGAGGAAGTGCATTACAATCAAAGCCAACCACTAGGTATTTATTTTTGCCCTCTTCTTCTTCAATGTTGCCATCATACCGTGCGGTATCAAATGCAAAACGTATATCAGCTTCCGTAAAATTATGGGAAAAAGCCGCTTGGTTGAACTCTATACTGATATCCATTTTTTAAAAGTAGCATAAATATGGGGAAAAATATAGAGTTTTGGTCTATAAATAAAGTCCTAGTATTGATCGCTAAGTGTATGCCTTATATACTATAAATTGATATGATGCAATTAACAAATGACGAAAAGCTAAAACTCATGCGAAATCTCAACTGGGACTACCTTGATACACATGAGGATATGCTGGAAGTTATTGAAGGCAGGCTTAAAACATCAGGCGCTTTTACGCGGGATAAACTTTTTGTGCGTTCATTAGAAAGACTCCCATGGCATTATGTTGTAGCTCTTTGGGGCGTAGAATCCATTAAGGAACTGTACACACCGGAAATTGCAAGGCGTATCTGGCCTAAAGAGAGGAGGTATCATTTTGATTTTGCCCTCGCAGTATTACGAAGAGAACCTCTACCCCCTGCAAGATGGGGTGATGTCTATTTTACATCAGAGCGATTCAGATTTTTTTCTAACCGGGGGAACAGCGCTTAGCAGAGCGTATTATAATCACCGGTATTCTGACGATCTGGATTTTTTTATAATTCAATCTAAGACATATAATGAGCAGTTAGATAAAGTATTAGCAATGTTAAAAGAGGCTGGTTTTATATGGAGTACCAGGAATGATTACACAAGGGCAGAAAATTTTACTACAATAAAGGTAACAAAAGATAATAATATTTTTCTTAAACTTGATTTTGTGAATGATTTAGTTCCTCATTTCGGAGAAATAGAAAAAACTGAATTATTTTATAGAACAGACCCAATTCGTAATATTCTTTCAAATAAATTGTCAGCAATTTTTCGTTATGCCGCAAAAGATGTAGCTGATATTCGCGAAATATCTCTTCGGGAAATAAATGATTGGAACCAGGCTATTAACGAAGCACGTTATAAAGAAGCTGGATTGGAATTAATATATATTACTGAATATCTTCAAGGCATGCCGCAAAGCGAATTTGAAACGATCGCATGGACAAAAAAACCTTCGTGGGAAGAATTCCGCGCCGATATTGATAAAATTGTTCTTGATATGATGAGCTGTTTATAACTTCTGTTCCTTGCCTTTAAGCTTTCTTAACCTTATTCACAACTTTCCCTATCACATACGCAATGCCAAAGCCCGCGAAAACAGAAATGATGCGATCAATAATATTAATCGGAATGCGCGATACAATTTCCCTTAAAACAAGCGGAAGCCTTCCGTAAAAGTCGGAATGCTGAGACGCAGGATTTTCAGAATGCGGCATTTTAATAATTTCTATAAAAGAAGCGATAAGACCTCCCATGATGCTTATCGCGAAACATAAAATAAAAGAAAGAAGCATAAGGACAAAAATTTTACTCATGATATTATCAAGGCGGCGGCTCTTAAAAAAACTGGCGCTTCGCAAGTTTTCAGTTTCGTTTTTATTACTTATAAAAGTTAATTCCGAGAGGAATAAACGGGTAAACTTCCACGTTATGAGCGCCGTTAAAATATTGCAAAGCGAAAAAAGATAACCTTCCCATCCCCAAAAACTCATCGTATGCCCGGCGATATTTGTCAGTACTCCCGTAAGACAACCCCAGAAAAGCCCGCCTATAAATGTAACAGTTATCGTAAGAACTGTGTCCATGTACAAAGGAAGCCCTATGCCACTTCCTGCGAATACCCTGTTAAAAATTACATTTAACGCCGTTCCAAAAACACATAACAGGAACATTAAGACTGTTTTACGCATGGCATTATTTTATCACAATATGATACAATAATCTTATGCAAGGCGAAGCGCAGTTTTTCTTTCAGTTGATGTGGCTCTATGTGATAATGACTATCTTTCTTATGATAATCATGTGTTTTTTGTATTTTTTCAAAAAGCAAGCTCAGAGAAATGAGCGTATGACCCTTGCATTTTCGCAGCACATTATAGAAGGAATGGATTTGGAGCGCAAACGCATTTCACGCGAGCTTCATGACGTAATACTGCCGCAGGTTATGGAGCTTCCTGTCGGTTCCCAAATCAGGGCAATCTGCATGGAGCTTATGCCGCCCGATTTCACACGGCTTCCATTTAAGGAACTGCTTGCGGATATTTGCGATAAGTTCAAAAAACAAACAGGAATTGAATGCGGGTTTTTTATGGAAGAAGAATTGTCATTTTCAAAAATAAACGCAGACATTCTGCTTCATCTTTACCGCATGACACAGGAAACATTTACAAATATCGGGAAACATTCAAAAGCGAAAAAAGCCATGCTAGTAGTGCGGCGAAATAACGAAGGAATATTGATTTGCATATCTGATGACGGCATAGGACTAAGCGGCAGCCGGGAAGGTATCGGCATGGAAAGCCTAAGACAAAGGGCTGCGATAATCGGCGCGAAAATTGATTTTATCAGCGAAAGCGGAAACGGGCTTATGGTAAAAATTGAATTTACCCCCGATATTTAGAGAGTAAACAATGAAAACCATATTTATCATGGAAGACCATCCGATTGTGTCAGAGAGCCTAACTTCGTTTTTTAATGATACAGGCAGGTGGAATGTTTTGGGAACATCATCATCACTTGGCGAAGCAAAGGAAAAAATTCCGCACTTAGAGAATATTGACGTTTTACTCATGGATATTCTGCTTCCCGATGGCTGGGGACTTGACATAATCCCCTGGTTAAAGAATCAAAGTAATAAAATACCGCTTTTAGCCGTCTTCACCGCCTTTGACGATTACAGCTATGTAAGTACGGCGGTCAGTCTTGGCGTAATGGTATATTTAACAAAACTGCGTAAAAAAGAAAAACTGGAAAACGCGATAAATAACGCCTTTGACGGCATTATCTGCATTGATGAAGACGCGCAAAGAAAAATAAATAAAATTACATCTTTAACCGATATGCTGACAAACCGCGAATCTGAAATATTAATAAATGTGAAAAAAGGTTTAACTAACGAAGAAATTGCAGAGAATTTAGGCATAAACCCGCGAACCGTCGCAAACATCATTTCGTGCATACTGGATAAAACAGGCATTAAAAACAGACGGACACTGGAAAAAATTTAATGCCTTTTTACCCTGTTGATTTACTCAACCTTAAATCTGTTCACTTCCTTGATTAATTTACTTATCGCCTCACGGTTCTTGACGCTGATGTCGTTAACCTGCGTTACGGCAATGTTGATTTGCTCCGCTCCAGTCGCCATTTCATTCATACCGGAAGTGATTTCCTGTGTTACTTTTTCAAGATTCAGGCTTTCCTTAA
>Ga0209755_10001155_pt1 | contig 43339 bp, 43 predicted proteins | sample TergutCo191P1_FD_187301 | JGI IMG/M metagenome (GOLD analysis project Ga0209755, IMG submission 187301) | Cornitermes sp. P1 segment gut microbial communities from Petit-Saut dam, French Guiana - Co191P1 (SPAdes) (version 2) | ecosystem: Host-associated > Arthropoda: Insects > Digestive system... | reverse complement strand
AAAATTTATGTCTTTAACCGGTATTTTTTTTGTCATAAATACAATCTGGTCGTTATTGCTGCCGTAAGGTTCAAAGCGGTCGATCACTTTTAATATATCAGGCGATAAATATTCATGCGGAAGTTCCGCGTCAATCTGAATAATTTCTTCGTCCTGCGCTTCGTCAAACTCAATTGCGGAGACGGCGTTTTTTAGGCGTCTCATAAAAGCGTCCCAGTTTTTCATCACCATACTGAAACCGCCTGCCGCCTTATGACCTCCTGAGTCAATAAAAAGATCGCTGCACTGATCAAATAGAACGCAGATATTGTATCCTCTTGCTGAACGGATTGAGCCTGTGCAGGTTTCTTCGCCGATAGAAACCGCCATCGCGGGCACATTGAAACACCGGCAGACACGCTGAGCTATAAGACCTGTAATTCCCTTGTTGATTTTTTCGCTGTAGACAAGCGCGAATTTTTGTTCATACTCATCAAAACTTTTGTAAGCCATTGATTCTACAGATGCCCATGTTTCTTCTTCCAAATCTCTCCGCTTTTCATTCATTCCGGCTAGTTCCGCCGCGAGCTTTTCTCTTTTTATTAAGTCTTTTTCAAAGAAAAGAGCAGCCGCTGTTTCCGCGCTTCCCATTCTCCGCGCCGCGTTAATTGCCGGGCATAATCTCCATGAAATATCTTTTGGATCAAAATGTTTGCCCGCTATATCCAGTTTTTGAAGAAGCTGCAAAAGCCCCGGTCTTGGTTTTTTTTCCAGGGATTCAAGTCCTCTTCTCACGATGATTCTGTTTTCGTCTTGCAGCGGCATGATGTCGGCGATTGTTCCAAGAGCCGCAAGCTGAAGATCGGCATTTTCGTTTTCTGTATCCTTCGCGGCTAAAGCGGCGTTCGCGTTTTTTTCCTTTAATTTCGCGTACGATGAAAAAAGATTGACAAAGACATCAAGCTCGCTTAATTCTTTATCAGAATATTTTGCTATTTTTGAAAGCTCCTTGATGCGCAACAGGCTTTTGTCCGCGGTCTGCGGAATTTCTTTTCCGATTTGCGCGGCGATATCCATTAAACCGAATTCCACTCCCTTGCCGAAGAGCCTGGTGAATGTATTTTTATGAAGAGATGCATCCCAGCATAGAATATGCTGTCCTTCAAGAAAAGCAGGGAGGCGCGTTTCGCCAACGGAGAGCATTCCCGGCACAATGGTTTCAACTAACGTATCAATCACGGCAAGGTTGCGCATTTTGGCTATCTCGATAACCCATGCGTCATTTACAGGTCTTGTGTTTAACAGGCAGACTTGCTGTCCGTAGAGATCGCTTTTTTGCGCGAACCGCAGGGCGCTTACAAGTTTAAAAGCGACGCCGCATCCTGCAAGATTGCGGAACGGGTACGAAGAATCTTTAAGTTTTGGATTAATTATAACGAGAGCTTCTGGCAGTTCATCCTGCGGCTCATGATGATCTGTTACAATAACATCGATGGAAAGTTCATTTGCCCTTTTAATTTCGTTAAAGCGCGAAATGCCGCAGTCTACCGTTATTATCAATGTTCCGTCTTTTGCGTAAAAATCTTCGACAGCTTCAAGCGAGAGTCCGTAAGATTCATCGCCTGTCGGAATTCTCCATGTTACATCAATGCCTAAACTTTCAAGGTATCCTGTTAATAGCGCGGTTCCTGTAATGCCGTCAACATCGCCGTCTCCGAATATTAGGACTTTTTCGCCTTCTTCTTTCGCGGCAAGGATTCGTTCTACAGCGTCTTCCATTCCGTCCATGGTAAAAGGATTGCGAAGCGATGTTATATCGTCTTCAAGAAAGTAGCGGATTGAATCGCCTGTGCAGATGTTGCGGCGGATTAGTATTGAGGCAGTTAAAAGATCGCATCCGTATTTTGAAGAGATTTCCTTTACATGTTCGGGAGAGATTTCTTTTTTTGCCCACTTCATTTAAAATAATTATATAGGAATGATTAATATTATACAATCGTCCTTGTAGCGACAACATCGATCCCTTCGCCTTTCCAGTCAGCGATTACCGCATCGCCCGCTTTAACGGGAAGAGAAACTTTTACTTTATAAATATCGTCTAACAGCGCGGGGATTTTTTCGCGTAAACACGGGACGGAAGTTTTTACAGGTACGCGCCTGATTGAAGCGCTGGCTGTAATTAAGGACGCGGTTGCGGTAACTATGCGTTTTGGAGCTTTTATTTCTTCCTGCGCGTAAACATTTCCGCGCGGACATTTATTGCCGTTTATTATTAAATTTCCGTCAGCTCCGCCGTCAACTTCCAGGGCGCAGCCGATTGGACATACAATACATGTCAGATTACGCATATAACTTCTCCTAATTTATGCAGAATTCCAAAACTGAATCGGAGTTTATTTCAAATCCTTCAAAATCTTTCGCGTCAAGTTTAAAATTGATCATTTCCGAAGGCTGCACATGACGCTCTTTCCTGCTTTTTAAAAGGCGGTTATCAAGTTTAAGTTCAAGGACAGCGCCGCTTTTTACAATCATCGGTCTCATGTATATATGATTTTCTCTGTTAGGCGCAACTCGTCCCGGATTCACATAACGTACATGGGAGCCGGCTTTGGTTCGTATCTGCATGCCGGAACGTTCTCCGCGAAGCCACCGGGCGGCGTAATGTCCCGCGCGGCGGCTTTCTTCGCATACCCAGTCGGCAAGATCGTGAACATGCAGAACATTGCCGCAGGCAAAAACTCCTTCCGCGCTGGTCATTAACGATGAATCTACAATAGGTCCGTTTGTTAAATTATTTATCTCAACTCCTGCCGCGCGTGATAATTCGTTCTCAGGAATAAGACCGACAGACAGAAGAACTGTGTCGCAGTCAATTCTGAAACTTTTTTCCGGCGCGAGAAGACCGTTTTCCATCGGCGTTACTTCGATTCCTTCAACGCGGTCATTGCCGTAAACACATGTAGTCTGCGACGACAGATAAAGAGGAATGTCAAAGTCCCGCAGGCACTGAACGATGTTACGTGTCAATCCGGCAGGGTATGGCATTATTTCCACCACGGCTTTTACCTTGCAGCCAATCCAGCTCATGCGCCGCGCCATGATAAGTCCTATGTCGCCCGAGCCGATAACTGCAATTTTCCTGCCCGGAATATAACCTTCGATGTTTACAAGCCGCTGCGCGAGTCCTGCCGTAAAAATTCCAGCCGGTCTGGAACCGGGGATACGGATGTTTCCGCGGTTTCTCTCGCGGCAGCCCATTGCGAGTAACACAGCGCGGCTTTGTATTATCATCACGCCGGAAGGAGAGACGCAGTAGAGCAGTGAGTAGTTTTGAGTGTAGAGCGCGGAGTTTGGCGGATTAAAGAGCGATGATGCGGCTTCAGAATCGACAGCTGTAAATTGCGTGACGGTTGTGTTTAAATAAACGGCGATTTTTGATTTTATTACGCGCTCTATAAAACGTTCCGCAAATTCAGGACCTGTAAGCTCTTCCTTAAATTCGTGAAGACCGAAACCGTTGTGAATGCACTGCATGAGAATTCCGCCTAGATGATCTTCCCTCTCGATGATTGCGCAGGAAAAACCTTCGGTCTCAAGCTGAAGAGCGGCTGCAAGTCCCGCCGCTCCGCCGCCTATTACGACAGCGTCGTATTGGAGTTCTTTCATAACGCGCCCGCCAATACTCGGCTTTCTGCGCCGTGTTTTGTAATTTTGTCTATATTAAAGCCTGTTTCTCTCATTATTATTTTTATGATCTTGTAAGTGCAAAAGCCGCCCTGGCATCTTCCCATCTGCGCGCGCGTAAAATATTTTACGCCGTCTAATGTAGTGTGTCCGAGTTTAACCGCCTGCACAATTTCAGCTTCGCTGATATTCTCGCAGCGGCAGACTATGTTGCCCCACGCGGAATCTTTTGCGATTAAATTATCAAGCTCATTTAAACTCTGCTCCCTTGCGCAATGATGATTTTCCACAACCGCGTTCCAGCCAGGTTTTTCTGTTAGCTGCAAACCCATTTCCACAAGAATATTTTTTACATATTCGCCAATTGCAGGAGACGCTGTAAGCCCGGGGCTTTGAATTCCCGCAACCTGCACAAAAGCAGGCGCTTTTGCCGAAGCTTCAATATAAAAATCTTCTCCCAGGCACGGTCTTAAACCTGCGAAAGAAGTTATAACATCATTTTGACTAAGAGACGGAATTATTGTTTTTCCAGAAGAAAGAATTTGCTCCAGATGTTTCGCCGTTGTGGAAAAATCATTTTTATCTTCGCAGGCATCGGCAGTGGGACCTACAAGCGCGGTGCCTTCCACTGTAGGAATTACAAGCATTCCTTTTGATACCGGCGTTGGAACCGGAAAGACTACTTTTGACGGACATGATTTTGTCAGCCTGTCCAGTAAAAAATACTCTCCCTTTCTTGCGCTTATTTTAAAATCTTCCGCGCCGAATATTTTAGAAACTTCGTCCGCGAAAAGTCCCGCGGCGTTTATCACATAACGCGCTTTTATCTCCCTTGGCAAGTCTTGTTTGTTTTCTTCAGCGCGGATAATCCAGTAATCGCCGTCTCTTTTCGCTTCGTTTACCTTAAAGTTTGTGTAAAGGCGGACGCCGTTTTTTAGCGCCGATTCAACTAACGCGAAGACAAAACGGTACGGCTCAATTATTCCGCCGCCGGGAGCGTAAAGTCCTCCTGCTACATCGGCAGAAAGTTTCGGCTCAAGTTCAAGGATTCTGCGGCGCGAGCAGAGTTCGATGCCTAAACAATCGTTCTGTATTCCCTGAAGATACAAGTGCTCGACAACTTTCATTTCATCATGATGAAGAGCGGCGACAATTATACCGCATCTTCGGAAAGGAAAATTTAATTCTCTTCTTAACTGATCGAACATCAGGCTGCCCTGAATCTCCAGCCGAGCTTTTAAATATTTTATGTTATGATGAAATCCGCCGTGAATAATTCCCGAATTGGCTTTGGAAGTTCCGAACGACACATCGGCGGATTTTTCCAGAATAACGGTTTTTATTGAATAAGCCGAAAGACGGCGCGCGATGTTCGCGCCGGAAACTCCGCAGCCGATTATCGCGGCATCGAATTCAAATTCCATATTTAAATGATATAGCCAAACACCGGATAATACCATATATTATATATATGGAAAATTTAAATAACGCAAGTCTTCGTCAGAGAAAAAGACTTTTTATCAGCAGGAAAACAAGCGCAAGAGAGAGGGAAAAACTTATTTATCTGGCTCTGGAGAATGAATGCAACACTGTTGTTTTTTCCATGAGCGATATTTTTTTTAAAAATAAAAACGCGAAATATATCAAGCTGATAAAAAATCACGGTATGCACATTGAAGCGGGCGGCAGGGATTTTTCGCTGATGCTTCCGCGTAAACTTTTCTTTTTAAACGGCGACATGTTCCGTCTTGAACAGGGCAGGCGGAAAATGTTTCATCATTTCTGTCCGACAAATCCGAAAACAATTGCGGCGGTTTCACAGAATGCGCATGATTTATTTACAGGTATAATGCAGAGCGTAACGCCTCTGCGTGTTTTTCATCTTCTGCCTGATGAAGGGTTCGAAAACAAATGGTGCGCCTGTCCCGCATGCCGCGCTTTCAGACCCTGCGAACAGTACGTCATTGCCGCCAATACAGTCGCGGATGTGCTTGCGAAATTTGATTCCGAAGCGCGGCTCGGTTACATCGATTTTAATACAGAGCCAGATGCGGCAGGCGTAAGCCCCAGGAAAAATATGTTCAGTACAGGGACAGCAAATTATTAATAAAACAACCGCAAATATATCATACCGGTCTATCATGGAGAAATTTATATGAAAAAAATCCGGCTGCTTATTTCAATTTTAATATCCGCAATGATGCTTTCTTGCGGATTACCCGGCGATGTTAAGAAATTAAATGAAAAAATTGATGATCTGACGATGCAGTTGGATCAGCGTCCGGACGCGGCTGTTGTGGAAAATATTCAAAAACAGGCGGCTCAATATAAATCCGAGAATGAAGAGCTGAAGACCGAAATACAGAATCTACGTTTAGAAAACGAAAAATTAAATACCAGAATACAGGATTTAATTGCCAGAAGGGAAGCGCTGATCGGACAAATAGATGAATTGCTTCGATGAATCTTGTCCGAATAATTGACCGGGTTTTCGAACAAGTCCAATGCGATAAGCATAAATAGTGCGTGTAAGAAATGTTGTTCCGTCAACAAAAGTCATTTCATCGCAGTTTTTTTGATCGATCGTAAAATGTTTTTAATTTATCCTGCGAAACAATATCGGTTCTCATATTGTTCAAAAAAATTGGAAAAGGTTCGATATACAATAACTTTCCATTCCGGTACCCCAGGCGGATAAAAAGTCCTTCATCGCCTGTGTAAAAACCGTTCATGCGTCCGAAAACATAATTTCCAAGCGACCAGAACACAGGCTTTCCAAGCACCCATTCAAATCCCTGCACAATATGCGGATGAGTGCCTATGACAAGATCGGCGCCCGAAGCAATCAGGTCTGTATACATTTTGCGGGTTGCTTCATCAGGCTCTGCAGACCACTCAATTCCGCCGTGAAATAAAATGACATTTAACGTTCCGGGTAAAAGTTTTTGTTTTATTTTGTCGATGCCGCCTCTTTGCGCGTGTAACATGCCGGCGCGCCCTGGACCTGCCGCTGCGTTTACTCCGTCCCATCCGTTGTTTTCACGCGGAAAAGAGGCAATGCCGAATACGCGGACTTCATAGCCATCCTTTTTAAAAACAACCGGATTGGAAGCGGCTTCATCATCAATGCCCGCTCCGGCAATTCCTATGCCTGCCTGATTCAGATTGTAAAGGCTGTCAAGGAAAGCCTCTTCTCCGTAATCAAAAACGTGATTGTTCGCGTGAAGAACTGCGTTTATACCCGCGTTTGTAAGAGCCTGCGCGATTTCCGGAACAAACCTGAAAGTAAATGATTTAGACACTCTCTGCCCGCGCGAGCTTATTACTCCTTCAAGATTTAAAAGCGCGATATCGGAAGAGGCGAGCATTTCCGCTGTTTTTCCGAAAATCCCTGATGGTCCTTCATTTAAAAGAATTTCCGACGCTCCGCGTTCGAGCATCGTATCTCCGCCTGCCGTAATCCATATCAATTCAGGCACAGGCTGACATAACGGCTTTGGAGCGGCTTTAACAGTATTTATTATAATATTAATTTTATCCAGGAGCCGGTTTTCAGATTCTATTTTTTCGTCTATCCGTAAACGAATGCCCGTTACCTGAACAAGCGGATAATCTTTATCGCCCGCGGCAAGGCTGTCAACTTTAAGAGCTGTAAACGGCGGCATTAATTCATCTATTTGAATGAGCTTTTCGCTGCCGTCAAGACATGCCGCTAAAGATGTGTTTGTGCGTCCTGCCAAAAAATCATCATGCGGTATTAAAAATTTTCTTGATATGATGATATCTCCGGCGGATGTTTCATATTCCCAAGCTGTAAAAAATTCAATATGTATGGAAGCCTGTTGGCTGCCGGAAAGAAGCTGTAAATTATGCGCTGATAAATCCTCGCTGTTTAAAATTGATTCTAAAAATTCTTTTTCCGCCTCATATTCAAAGCCGCTGTTGATATAAATATAATCAATTGGAGGAGGACTGCATCTGTAAAAGTAAAAACAGGATAAAATCAGTAAAATTAATTTTTTTGCTGCTTGTTCCTTTATTACTCTGGATGCAGTAATATAATTTTTCATTTTAACATCAATTTTGCATGTATTTGAATTTAAAGAAATTTAAATTAGGAGGATACCATTGCGGATCTATTGCGATTCCGTCATAAAGCTCAAAATCATCCATCGTTCCGAATCCGTTTTGCGCTTCATTGTCAATAACAAGATCATATTCGATACTCATCTGGGAATATATATTTCCTTTTTTATATTCATTTTTTATTTTTATTAAATCATCGTTACTTAAATATTTTTCGATAAAAATATAGCAGTGAACATACTTGCCGTCATCTTCAACAGGAGATACTGTTAAAGGCTCGCTCATTTTTGAAATTGATATTTTTCCTTTTTCTTCCGAGTAAACCCGGTTAAATCCGTTAATCGAACTTCCGTTTTCTTCCGCCTCTTCATTAAGGTATACATAAATGTTTACATCATCTCTTTTTAACAAAATTTCATAACCGCCGATTAAAATACTGCCGCCTCTAAAATCAAATTTTTCAACATGATAATCTCCCATATATTGAAGCGGAATGCAGAAAAAAGAGCCATTTTCATTATTTATCATAAATATTGATAAAGTATTGTTCAGCGAAAAATCATATTGACGCTCCGCCGCGCAGCCTAAAATAATAATTAACACCACCGGAGCTAAAAATAATTTGCAGATATTTTTTATTCTTTTCATGAAATTATTATAAAGAAATATTATAAAATAGTCAATTTCATATATCGCATTAAAGTATTAAAACAAAAGCGCCGATTGTAATCAGCGCTCCGCCGATGATTGTCTTTAATGTTACAGCTTCTTTTAAAATAACAAACGCCATTACCATTCCGAAAACGATGCTTAATTTATCTATCGGTATAACTTTTGACGCGTCGCCGATCTGCAAAGCCCTGTAATAAAAAATCCATGACAATCCTGTCGCGAGTCCCGATAATATCAAAAACAAAATATTTTTCTGGCTGATGGCTGCGATTTCATTATGCTTCCCTGTAAAAAAAACAATTGCCCATGCCATGACCAAAACAATAACCGTTCTGATTGCGACTGCTAAATTAGAGTTGATATTATTAAGCCCTATTTTAGCGAATATTGTCGTTAATGCCGCGAAAACAGCTGACAACAGAGCGAATAAAATCCACATAAAATAATTTTATGCGGATAGTTAAAAACTGTCAATTGAGGTTGTTCCAGAACAAGAATAAATAATTAATAACATAACCGCCAATATGACGGCTGCACGCAGCCTTGGCGGCTAGAATGGCTGAAGGCATGACACGGGATTAGCGACGAGTCCGCTTGTTCGTTTAGGCAGCTATGCTATATTTTTTATTTATAATTTCTATTCATTATTATAGCTAAGCGGATTTACATACATATCTTTCTTTGTCGCAGCCATAGACGCCGCCAAGTCTGTGCGCAGCCGCCATATTGGCAATTTTTTTACAAAAGTTTTTTCAAAACATCAGTTAATAAATTGTAAATATATTGCCAATATGGCATACGCGGAAAGCATTAGCAGCGTCTGTGGCAGCGTTAATAAAAGTTGTGTTACCAAATCCGCTAAGCATTAAAACTGTGCGACAAAATTATATATTTAAACGCCGTACAGCCGCCTAAACGAAGTAGCGGACTCGTCACTAAACACTGTTAAAAATTCTGCCATTTAGCTGCCAAGGGTTTCCGCGTATGCCATATTGGCGGTTATGTTTTTAATTATTATAAATTGATTTTACAACAACCTTTATTAATAATTGGATGGTACTCATACGTGAGATGACTGCGCCGAATGAGGTTATTGTTCCTCTGTCATAAGTGAAAGAATCGCCCATCGGACTCTGCCTGCTGAAATTTACTCCAGAAAACCAGCCGGAAAAACTCATGTTTTTATTTTATTATTCTTTAAATTAGGAGCCTCTTGCGTTATAATGTTTGTACGCGCGGGCAAGCATCACTAAGAAACATGCTTTGCGCAGCGCTGTTTTAGGAGGTTACAATGGATGATGCCAATCTAACAGGAATGAGCCCTGAAGACGCAAAAGAATATATCTTCAATTTTATTTCAACGCTGAAAATCACCGAAAAACAAATTCAGAGCCTTGACGATGAAATCAACAAATGGCAGTCAAGGATGGATATTGCCGCTTCCAAAGGTCAGGCGGAGCTTGCGCAGGAAGCGGAGAAAGAGAAAAACAACTTGTTTGAAAAACAATCAACACTGAGAGCGGAAGCAGATCAACTTAAACTGCAAATCGAAGAAATGAAGCGTCAGCTTCCGATGCTTGCTTCCCGCGAGCGGAGAATCGATCCCGATCTGCTAGAACAGGAACTGCTGATGGCTGCAGGTTATATGCCCGGCGATGAAGAAAAAATTCGCGCCGAACGCCGGTTTAGAGAAATGGAAAAAGCGCAGGCTGTGGATACTGCGTTTGAAGAACTAAAAAAAAGGTGTCAGTCACCATAATTAATCGAAAATGCCGTGCATAAACTGGTGAACAAGCTCTTTTATTGTTTTGTCGTTTAATTGCACGGCGGCTCTGTCCTGTTTTACGGCGTTTGAAAAAAACAAGCCGATATATGAATTTATCGTTCCTAAAAACGACCATGTTAAAGTTTTACTTTTTCCTTTTAAATTACCGTGCGCTTTTGCCATGCTCCGAAACATATTGTCGATAATTTCAAACTGAGTAAAATGATATTGTTCGACAATTTTGAATACCGTTGATGATGACGACATCGATAAATTGGAAAGCATTATTCTGAAAAAAGCCTCATTTTTTTTGCAAATGAAAAATACACGTTGGTTACTCTTGTAAGCGTCGGAATAATATCAATATCGTAATTTTTAGGATTTGGATCATAAACGGCGGTTTCTGTAATTTTATTATTTAATTGCTCATAATGAATTTTACAGACAGCGTCAAATAATCCTTCCTTGCTTTTAAAATAATATTTTAAAATAATAATAGAGAGTAGGCTTTGTAATGCCTGAGACTTCCGTAAGTTCGCTGACAGGAACGCCTTCATATCCTTTTGCGGAAAACAGCTCAAGAGCCCTTTCCATTATTGTCTGTTTCACCGCTTTAGCCGCGCTTTTGTCATCCACATTATCAACATATACCGTACGGTATATTGAGTCAACGCCGCTTGACAAAAGATTATAAAATTTATAAAATACAAAAACATATAAGCTTTTTTCAAAACCCGGTTAGTTATGAAAAAAGCTCAGAAAAAAACGCCATAAATGCCGGTTTTTTCATAAAATTTAAGGTAGCTTTTTCAAAAGCTGAAGTTTTGAAAAAGCCTCATATAAAAATCTATTTAAAAGGAGGATACATAAATGCGAAAGAGGGTTCTTCACTTAAGCTGAAGCTGCATGTGCCGGTCAGCCGCTGTCGTTAAGACGGCATACCTCCTGATTCAATATCAACGGTAAATTTTAATCGAACATGTAGTTTCCTCAAATTTTATTACATTAGGGGAGAAGTATGTTTATTAAAATGTTCAAATTCGATCATTTTTTAATTTTAAGTTCCAATAAAATTGGATATCACAATAACTATTACCTGGAGAAAAATCCATGACGCTACCTTGGAAAGGCGGAAAGATAGGGCTTGTCGCAGCCGCCGCCTCAGACAGAAAATTTCGTTTCTTTATTTGCTGCGCCGCGACATTGGGAACTGTGGCTTTCGCGCTGATCAATCCGCAGATAATCCGCTTTACAATCGACTCGGTTATCGGAACAATTCCGCTTGAAGCGCCGGCGTTTGTAAATAATTTTGTAGAATCTATCGGCGGAACCATTATGTTACGCGAAAGAATCTGGATATGCGCGCTCTTAATCGCCGCGATGGCGCTCTGCGCGGAGCTTTGTAATTTAACGCGAAATTACACAGTCGCAGAAATGGGCGAGACAATCGCGTGGAGGCTTTTAAACACAATTTACGGACACATTCAAAAACTTCCTTGGAACTGGCACGTTAAATGCCAGACAGGAGATATAATTCAGCGCAGCACAACGGATGTTGATAATGTGCGCGGTTTTATTCAAAACAATTTAAGCGAACTTTTCAGAACCGCATTCATTTTTGTTTTTTCCGTATTGATGATGTTCTCCATGGATGTTTTTATGTCATTCATCGGACTGTCGCTGATTCCCGTGATACTCACCTTTTCGATTCTTTACTTCCGCCGCGTCAGCCGCAAATTTGAAACGGCTGAAGTTACGGAAGGACAGATGCAGGCTGTAGCGCAGGAAAATTACACAGGCGTGCGCGTTGTCCGCGCTTTCGGACGCGAAGCGTGGGAGATGAGAAAATTTTCAGAAAAGACGCAGCAGCACGCCAACAACTGGATCAATATCGGCAAGATGCTCGGTCTCTTTTGGGGAGCGGGAGATGTAATGAGCGGTCTTCAGCTAACGGTAATAATTGCGGCGGGAATTTTCCGCTGTGTTAACGGAGACCTTACTCCGGGAACATTCCTCGCTTTTTATTCCTACAGCAACATGATGATCTGGCCTGTCCGCCAGCTTGGGCGCATAATTTCTGATTTGTCTAAAGTTCTTGTAGCAACAGGACGCATCCGCGAAGTGCTCGCCGCCGAACCTGAAACAGATCCGCCTGACGCTCTTTACCCGGAAATTAAGGGAGAGATTTGTTTTGACAATGTAACTTTCGCTTACGGAGACGCGGAGCCTGTATTACGCGAAATTTCTTTTACGCTGAAACCGGGCGAAACCCTTGCCGTGCTCGGCGCGACAGGTTCGGGAAAGTCGTCGCTTGTTCATCTTCTAAGCCGTTTATACGATGTTGATGAAGGAAAAGGCGTTATCAAAATTGACGGTATTGATATCCGTAAAATCGCGCGGTCTCATCTGCGGAAAAGTATCGGGCTGTGTCTGCAGGAGCCGTTCCTTTTTTCCAAAACGATCCGCGAAAATATAAGCGCTGCGCACGGAAGTATTACAGCCGAGGAACTGCAGAGCGCAGCTTCTACGGCGATGGTGCATGAAACAATAGAGGATTTCGCTGACAAATACGAAACAATTATCGGCGAGCGAGGCGTTACGCTTTCCGGCGGACAGAAACAAAGAGTGGCGATTGCGCGGATGCTTGCAGGTAGCTCGCCTGTAATGATTTTTGACGACAGCCTCTCCGCTGTTGACACGGAGACAGACTCAAAGATTCGCGCGGCTTTGCGGCAGCGCGTAAAAGACGCGGCTGTCATTATAATTTCGCACAGAATCTCAAGTTTAATGCAGGCGGATAAAATTCTTGTTTTAAAAAACAACACTGTAGAGGATATCGGCTCTCACAAGGAACTGATACAAAGAGAAGGCACTTACCGCCGTATTTATGAAATGCAAGCCGCGGGTTTAAGCGGCAGTGACGCTGAAGGAGAAAAAAATGTCTGATTATGAAGCAGAAGATATTGATTATAACAAACCCATGTCATTTAAGATATGGAGTAAAATGTTTCCTTTTGTTATACCGGAAAAGAAAAACCTGATCATTTGCGCGATACTGATGGTATGCGTCGCGTTAACCGACATCCTTTTTCCGCTGCTTTTGGGTTACGCGATACGAAACAACATCCAGCCGCGGGTTCTTGACGGAGCGTGGATATTGATTGGAGCGACCGCTTTACTTATTACTTTCCAGGGAATCGGCACAAACCTTTTTGTGTCGATAGGCATTAAAGCGGAATGCGGAATGAGCCGCAGCATCAGAAACGCCGTGTTTTTTCATCTGCAGAAATTAAGCCTTTCTTACTACAATAAATTTCCGGTCGGCTACCTCATGGCGCGGACAAATTCGGACACAGGCAGAATCGGGGATTTAGTCGCATGGGGGCTTATCGACTTTACATGGTCGTGCATTTACTGCGTGGGAGCTGTCATATCGATGTTTCTGGTTCACTGGAAACTCGCCCTGATTGTCTGCGCGACAATTCCGCCTCTTGCGCTTTTAACATGGTTTTTCCAGAGCCGCATTTTAAAAGTAAATCGTTTAATGCGCAAAGTAAATTCCAAAATGACAGGCGCGATGAACGAAGGCATTGTCGGCGCGAGGACTGTAAAAGTTCTTGTCGCGGAAAAACAAAGCCACGGCGAATACACAAAAATTACAAGCGAGTACCGGAAACACGGCACTCACATGGCGCGGCTTCACGCGGTTTTTATACCTTCGATGCTTTTTATAAGCTCTCTTGCTACAGCCTCGGTTTTAAGTTACGGCGGATGGGAAATTGTCGCGTTAGGCGCGGACCTCGCCGTTCTTGCGATCTTTTTGCAGTACGCAGGCGGCTTCTTCTGGCCGATTCAGAATATTGCGCGCATTTTTACCGATTTTGTTTCTACCCAGGCGAATGTTGAGCGCGTAACGGGACTTCTGGAACAAACGCCCGGCATCACAGACAGACCGGATGTTCTGGAAAAATACGGCGATGTTTTCGAGCCGAAAAAAGAAAACTGGGAATCTGTTAAGGGCGATGTTGAAATGCGTGATGTGACATTCTGCTATCCCGGATACAGCAAAAAAATTCTTGAAAATTTTGATCTTAAAATTCCCGCGGGAACATACACGGCGATTGTCGGAGAGACAGGAGCTGGAAAATCCACATTTGTAAATCTTGTCTGCCGTTTCTTTGAGCCGACAACGGGGCAGATTTTAATTGACGGCAGGGATTACCGTGAGCGCAGTCAGCACTGGCTTCACAGCGCGTTTGGTTATGTATTGCAAAGCCCTCATCTTTTTTCCGGCACCATCCGCGAAAACATCCGTTACGGCAGACTGGACGCCACTGACGAAGAAGTTGAAAACGCGGCAAAAATTGTTCACGCCGACAAGATCATTGAGAAGATGGAAAAAGGCTACGACACCGAAGCAGGCGAAGGAGGCGACAGGCTCTCTACAGGAGAGAAACAGCTAATCTCATTTGCCCGCGCTGTTCTCGCAGACCCGCGTATTTTTATTCTTGACGAGGCGACAAGTTCCGTTGATACCGAAATGGAAATGCTGCTGCAGGAAGCCATTCATAAATTGCTGGAAGGACGAACCAGTTTTGTAATCGCTCACAGACTGTCTACAATCCGCAACGCCGATGTCATCCTTGTAATGGAAGAAGGAAAAATAATTGAACGCGGCACTCATACGGAGCTGATGGAAAAGAAAGGACACTATTTTAAACTTTATACACAGCAGTTTGAAAAAGAAGCGGAAGAAAAGATTTTGATGGAGTGAGGCGTGAAATAATATTTATAATTTTATTCAATTAGGGCAGACAGCTGACAGCACGCCTGCCCTGAATAGATGTAAATTTTACACAGCCGTTTAACAGTTATGTTACTATTCTCTAACCTCTATCTTTCATCGGCACATAATGCTGCTGTTTTGTTACCGACTTGTACGCCGGACGGATGATCTTGCCGTTGTTTACAAGTTCTTCGAGCCTGTGCGCGCTCCAGCCTGCAACGCGCGCTACGGCGAATAACGGCGTGAAAAGTTCTTCGGGTAAATCAAGCATGCTGTAAACAAAGCCGGAATAAAAGTCGATATTCGCGCTGACGCCTTTGTAAATTTTTCGCACCTTGCCGATTATTTCCGGCGCAAGTTTTTCTACTTTTGAATAAAGCATGAACTCTTCGTTTCTGCCCTTTTCTTTTGCAAGCTGCTCGACAAACTGACGCAGAATGGTCGCGCGGGGATCGGAGAGCGAGTAAACGGCATGACCCATTCCGTAAATTAAACCGGAGCGGTCAAACGCTTCTTTGTTTAATAATTTTTCCAGGTAGACGTTTATCTCGTTATCATCGTTCCAGTTGGAAATATTTTCCATCATGTCGTGGACCATCTGCACAACTTTGATATTCGCGCCGCCGTGACGCGGTCCTTTAAGAGAGGCAAGAGAAGCGACAACCGCGGAATATGTATCGGTATGCGATGATGTAACAACGTGATTTGTAAATGTAGAGTTATTGCCGCCGCCGTGTTCTGCGTGAAGAACAAGGGCAAGGTCTAAAATCTTCGCTTCCAGGTCTGTATAACTTGAATCGGGGCGCAGCATGTAAAGAATGTTCTCCGCGATGGAAGCGCCTTTCAGCGGCGGATGGATCATCAAACTTTTGTTTTCGTGGAAGTGCGAGAATGATTGATAACCATAAACAGCAAGCAGCGGAAACTGCGCGATTAAGTTGATGGACTGGCGCAGAACATTTTCGACAGAGATGTCATCTGGATTTTCGTCAAACGCGTAAAGGGTTAAAACGCCTTTTGACAGCGAGTTCATCATGTCCTTGCTGGGAGCGCTCATGATCGTGTCACGCACAAAATTTTCCGGCAGGGGAGTCTGCTCTTCGATTAAATCCACAAATTCGCCGAATTCTTTTTTATTGGGAAGATGCCCGAATAAAAGGAGGAAGCACGCTTCTTCAAAGCCAAACCGTTTTTCGTTTAAAAAACCGTTAACCAGTTTCTCTATATTTATGCCGCGGTAGTAGAGTTTGCCTTCGCATGGGACAAGATCGCCGTCTTCTATTACATAAGAAATAATTTCGGAAATTTCCGTTAAGCCGACCAATACGCCTTTTCCGCTTATATCCCTTAAGCCGCGTTTTACTTCATACTTTAAGTAGAGTTCGTTTTCGATCATTCCATGCTGGAGCATGAGTTTTGCGTACTTCTCGACAAATTTATTTTTTTCTTCGTTATTCATGAGGTAATTGTACTCTCGTTTTCTGATTTTTGCAATAATACAATTTTGGCTGAAAAAGCCAGAAAAAATACCGGAATCAACGCATAAAAACCGCTTGATATAACAAGAGATACATAAAATTGATATGCGTCGGTTATGGAATCTCCCTTAATTCTTGTGCCGATGATAATTCCCGTAACCGCGTTTATTATTATCAGAAGAAATCTGAATTTTTCGCAGTTGGAAAAAAATCCGGCGGATTCATTAAAAGATTCATAAAAATCAACTTTCTCCTGAATACTCGCTTTTCTTTTATCCGCTTCTTCTTCCGTTATTGATCTAATCTGATACTCGGAATCGACAGCGGTAATTTTTTCATGTCTGCTGTCTAAACAGGAACCTGCGGATATTCCGGAAATACTGCAAATTTTATTAACATATTTAAAAAAAACAAAAATGACACATGTGATAAAAATTATTAAAATAGCGGTAATTATTACTGTGCCGGATTCTGACAGCGGAGAGGCGATAAATATAATCAGCATACTGTTAAAATGCTCTCCCAATGATAATATTTGCCGCGTAACCAGAATGTTAATCGCAAGACCGAAGATCGCCATATATAATAAATAATTTGAAAACACAGAGTAATCGTTATCCTTTTTTCTTAAACGCACGTCAATAAACAGTAAAATTGACAAAACAATATTAAGCAGTATGACAAAATCCGTAAACCGCGGCGGAATTGGAAACATTATCACTGCCAGTATCAATAATGTTATTGAACTGTAGCTTAATGTTCCGGATAGATTTTTATTTACTGCCATTTTTTTTCATTATCCTTATAGCTGGACTTGTTCATAAACCGGAGTTTCCTGATAGTTTAATCTTATATTTACCACTCCCAGCTTGCAAGTCTTTTTCCGAGCGCTCCCGATAAAACAGAGGTAACAAACGATTTTGCTTCATTAAAAGATTTGTTGTCCATTGAATAACGGTATATCTGCGATGATTCAAGCGGCTCAACTGTTAAAAGCCATTTGCGGCAGCCGGGGTTTAGCCGCAGGAGCGCTGAAGCGCGGGAAGAGGGAGCCGAAACATTGGGCGCGCAATTATCGCATAGCGCCGAGCCGTCCTGAAGGTTGAAATATAGCGGTGTGTTGTTAATTATCTGCCCGCAGTCCGCGCATGTTTCTATGTTTGGCTGTATTCCTAAAATGCGGGACCATCTCCATAAAAAATGTATTAACAGTCTTCCGCATAATTCTTCGCCTGCGTTTTCCATGGTATCCAGTGTTTCTGCGGTCATTCCTAAAGCGGTTTCCCAATCGCCGCCTCCGCCGTGAGTTGAAAGAACTGTATCGGCTATTGCGCAGGCCGCCATCGTTCTGTCGTAGAGTTCCCTTAATCCTGCTCTCCACGACCGGACGTCAAAGTCGCTTAGTTTTGCGTAATCTTTTGCTTTATCGCGGTACAGCCAGACTTTTCCCGAATTGTACGGCGCGGAATGTGCGCGTAACTTACTTTTCGCTCCGCCGAACACTGTCGCTTTTATTATGCCTTCTTCCGCGGTAAGTAATGTAACTTCGCTGTTAGCCTCTCCCGAAGCCCTGCACCTGAGAACAATCGCCGTGTATGCCGCAGTTCTTGTCATGAATTAATTTTAACTTATTATCATGATTAATACTTGCTTAATATCTCATTAATTTCGTCTATTATCTCACTCGTTGACTGGTCTATTTGTGTTTTTATTTGTGTCTTTATTTGTTTTTTCATTGAGTTTGGAAGACGCGGGAACAGCTTTTCTGTGTCTGATACAGGGGTATTGTCTGTTTGGCTTTTAAAAAAATGATATGGTTCTACCCGCAATGCATAAGCTATCTTTTCTATCATATCTATAGACGGGAATCTTCGTCCAATTTCAATATCTCCTATATAACTGGTTGCTGTATTACAGTGCTCTGCAAGTTTCATCTGTGATAACCCTTCATTCTTACGAAATTTTTTTAAATTTTGTATAAAAACCTGTTTTAATGACATTCTTATATGCTAATAGCCAAGTTATTCGTTTTTCAATCATCAAAGAGACGTATAAAATTTGTTTACAAATATCAGCGTATAGCTTATAATGATAGTATTCAGTTATAGTTTGAGGTATTATTTTTTGAAAACTATTTTTGTGGTAGATGATAATAATATTATTCTGATGACAGCGGATGAAATATTATCGGGTTCATACGATGTTTTTACTTTTGCTTCTGTTACGACAATGTTTGAATTATTAAATGATATCAAGCCGGATTTGATACTGCTTGATATAATGATGCCGGAAATTAACGGGTTTAGCGCCATAAAAAAGTTAAAAGCTGATACGCGGTATGCGCAAATTCCGGTTATATTTCTGACGGGCAAGGACGACGCGGACACAAGAGCCCAGGGGTTGGAAGCAGGCGCACTGGATATTATTTTGAAACCTTCTCTCGGAAAGGTTCTCCTTAGTTGTATTAAGAAGTATTGTTAACCAAGCTCTAAAGCGAAGACTTTGCTTTTTCTGCTCTGATCATAAACCTTGCGTTTTTGTTCGGGGAGGCTGTCTACCGGCGCTTCCTTAAAGCCAAGCGACTCGAACCAGTCCTGGGATTGAGTTGTCAGTACAAAGACCCTGGTCATTTTTGCCTTTTTTGCTTTTTCGATAAGATAGCCGACTATTTTTCTGCCTAAACCTAAATCCGTGTAATTTGGATCTGTAGCTACCGCGGCGATTTCTCCCTGGGATTCACCACGGTTATGAAGCGCGCCGCAGGCTCTCACCGAACCGTCAATCTCCAGGACGGAATAATCAGCCTTTTTTTCCTGAATCTGTTCGGGATTCCGCCTGACAAGAATGCCGTTTTGCATCAGTGGTTCCATCAGCCTGAGTACATCAGGCAAATCTCTCGAATGGAAGTCGCGGATAGAATCGTATTCATCGGCGTAAATCATCGTTCCAACGCCTAAATTGGAATACAGCTCTTTCAGCACAGCGCCTTCTTCCCTTCCGTCGATTACATGAACACGATGGACGCCTGCCTGACTGGCTTTTAAAGCCAGCTTGAATCCGCGCAGGTACTGGAGGCGGGCGGCATCAATATCACCGCTTTTTGGATCATTATTCAGATCGATAATCGACTGAGCCTGCGCAGGCGTCAGCCGCACTAAACTTCCGTCGGGGCGTTTTTCGAGGTTTTCCGGTATGTTTAGGATTTTAACGCCGGAGGCATCATTCGCGCAGACAATAAACAATTTTTCCGCACCCAGCGTTTTGGAAACGGAGAGAGCGATTTCATCGCTTGGCACATTGTACGGTTTCCCCGAAGGGCTCCAGCCGATGCAGGGAAGGATTGGAATCATCCCCAGGTTTAAAATTCTTGTAAGCGAATCTTTGTAGATTTTATCGACAGTGCCCGTGTGTTCGGTATCAATGCCGTTTATCACTCCCCTTCCTCTCGCCCTTACAAAGTTGCCGATAAGCGCGTCGACTCTGCTCCCTGAGAGCAAAGTCATAAAGCGGCTTGCGACATTAAACGCCGCCATTTCGACATAGGAAATTGCCTGCGATGTTGTTACGCGAAACGGAAGATCAAGGGCGGAGCCGTTGTTTGAATCCCATGAAATATCAATATCATGCTGCTTAAAAACCGTATCGATATTTTCTTTGACGCCCGGAACAATTATCACCTTAAAACCGGTTTTTGCAAGTAATGCAAGGTCTTTAACAAGACCCGGAAAACCGGAATCTTCGGTTACCGGATAATCAATTTTAAAAACCATGGTAGAGCCTTCGAACCGGCTCTGATAATGAAAAACCTCTCTGATTAAATCTACCTGCGAATTTGTGTCTATATTCATTTCTTCATTCTAATAAAGCAGGCAATTACTGGCTAGTAGTAAAAAGAATAAGGGATGGGAAAAGCGAAGGCAGGAAGCGTATGGTTTTGTCAACAAGAAAAGATTATGAATAGTAAAAATTTTTTACTATTCATTCCTGATTTTTAAGGCTAAAGGTAAATTATCAAATTCCGATATTAATAATGAATCTGGATAATTTTTTTGGTGCTTTGTTAAAGTATTTAAAAGAATTTTTCCGGAAACCTCACCCTTCCGGGAACGGTGGGTCGAGGGTTCTTGTTTTTCGGCAAAATTGTTTTGCAGGAAAACACAAATGGCACACCGATATTTGCGTGTTACGTGAATATCAAACAATGATGAATTTTTTCTTTTGAAAAAATTCTACAAACAGAAAAAACTGCAAAGCGGTTTTTTTAAGATGAGAATCCCGGAATACATGTTATTGGAACCTGTGTTCTTAAAGGATTCTTTTCACGGCATGGAAGCCGCGGCGATAATTCTGTCATGGACAGATAAGCCGAAAAAAGCCAAAGGAGTGAGTATATGATTATCAATCACAACTTAAGTGCAATGTTTGCCGACAGGTCCCTCAAGGTTACCCAGAATTACCTGGATAAGAATATGGAGAAGCTGTCGAGCGGCATCCGCATCAACCGCGCCGGTGATGATGCTTCGGGATTAGCAGTATCAGAAAAAATGCGATCTCAGATTCGCGGTTTGAATCAGGCATCACAGAATGCCCAGAATGGAATTTCATTCATTCAGACTGCCGAGGGTTACCTCCAGGAATCCCAGGACATTCTTCAGCGTCTCCGTGAATTGGCTGTACAGGCTGCGAACGGTATTTATACCGATGAAGACAGAATGTACATTCAGGTTGAGGTTTCTGCTCTTGTTGACGAAGTCGACAGGATCGCATCTCACGCGCAATTCAACGGAATGAATCTGTTAACCGGACGTTTCGGCCGGCCAATCGGCGAAAATGTGATTACAGCATCCATGTGGCTCCATATCGGTGCAAACATGGATCAAAGAGAACAAGTGTTTATCGGCACAATGACATCAAAGGGTCTTGGTATCCGCGTTGTCGGTGACGATACCTTCATTTCACTGTCCGCACCGGACAGCGCCAACCGTGCCATTGGAACTCTCGACAGAGCGTTAAAGATCGTCAGCAAACAGCGGGCCGATCTTGGCGCCTATCAGAACCGCCTTGAACACGCAGTACGCGGCCTCGACATTGGAGCAGAAAACCTGCAGGCATCAGAGTCCCGTATCCGCGATACAAACATGGCGAATGAGACAGTCGCATACACCAAGAACATGATTCTTACGCAATCCGGTACAGCTATGCTCGCGCAAGCTAATCAAAGAGGTCAATCGGTTCTTTCGCTTCTGCAATAACAACGCACGAGTTTGCCGTTCGCGGCAAACTCACAGAACTTTGCGCAGCAAAGTTCAAGCAATGTTAGTTGCACGTCTCTCGGAAAGGCGCCTGACCATCCAGTTAAAAACTGAGATGGTTAGGCTTCTTTTTTTATTAATGTGTTATTATTTAAAAAGGAGATTTTAATGAAAAAAATATTTTTATTGTTTGTATTGACAGGTTTTGTTTTAACAAGCGCTGCGGCGCAGAATGCCGCAGAGATAACTTTTAATTTTACGCGGCAGACAGGCTCGGCTAGTAATCAGTATGCAGTTTGGATCGAGGATTCCGGCGGAAAGTATATTAAAACTCTTTATGCAACGCGATGGACTGCGGCAGGCGGCTATAGCCGAAGACCGGCTTCGATTCCAATCTGGATAAAAAAATCGAATCGCGCGGAGATGACTCAAGCTCAGGTTGACGCGGTAAGCGGCGTTACTCCGCAGACAGCGGCGCAAATCTATACATGGGACGGCACCGACAGCAGCGGTAAAGCTGTACCGGCAGGCAATTATGTGCTGTTTCTTGAAGGCACTCTGCGATGGGAAAACCAGGTTCTTTACCGCGCACCGTTTGCGCTTGGAAAAGGTGCCTCAGCCGTGCAGGTAAGCGCTGAATATGCAGGCGATTCAACTGCCGAACACGGAATGATCCGCGATGTGAAGGTGCGGACTCTTCGGTAATTTCATATATTTAAATTATATACAGCCAAGACGGGGAATCGAACCCCGGACCTGCACATTACGAGTGTGCCGCGCTGCCAACTGAGCCATCTTGGCATTCATCGCAATAAACGATGTTCATACAGTATATAATTTTTATTTCTGTGATTCAAGCAACGGCCGCTTTATTGTTGTTTTATAAAATAAGCTCTATCGCGCCTTTTGGTCTTATAAATAATTGTGTTACGGATCCTGCGCCGAATATTTCTTCGATGCAATCGCGGTAATCGTTTATGGCGCTGACCGGAATATACGCCTGAATTGTTCCCGCGAATCCGCCTCCGTGAACTCTGCATGCGCCGGCGTTTGAACATTTACTGCTTAAGAAATCTTTTGTCAGCGATAACGCAATTGTCATTCCCTGTTCCGCAGTATTGTTAGGTGAATAAACATTTTGTAAAAGTTTCCAGGATGAGTCTCCTGACTGATTGACCAGCTTTAGATAATAATAAAATGTATCCATCCTCGCGGCATCCGACGCTTCTTTTCCCATTATCTGCAGCGCTATAGACATATCATACACTCTTTCATTTTCATCAAAGTAATGAATGGCGCGAAGCAGCGCTCTGTCTCCCAGCTTTTTCCGCAACTCGATGGCGCGGTAAAGAACAGCTTCTTTATTCAGTTCCCTAAGCACTGTCTTGCCGTAAAATGCGGCGACCGACTTCATCTCTGAGGGAATTGAAGCGTAATCGGCAGTTAAATCCGCATGGCTGCCGCCTGTATTCACTACGCATAAAACAAAACCCGCGGCGGCAAGATCAAAGTTAATTTGTTTTAAAACAGGTTCATCATCAAATTCAAAGTCGATGGCGACGGCGCCGCCCGAAGCGCATGCGGTTTGATCCATCAGTCCGCAAGGTTTTCCAAAATAGACATTTTCCGCGATTTGTCCGATTTGCGCGATTTCAAGCGGAGTACGTTTTCCCCCGCCGTACAATGAATCGAAAATTTTTCCAAAAAGCACTTCTACTGCCGCCGAGGAAGAAAGCCCAGAGCCGGGAAATACAATCGAGTCTGCGTTAGCTGAAAATCCGCCGATCTTGCAGCCCCTTTTATGAAATTCGGCGGCGATTCCACGGACAAGTGCTTCGGTGGTTCCTTTTTCTTCCGGTTTCGGCTCCAAATCCGGGTCTCCGTATGAATCTGTCAGTTTTACTTCTACATCGGGAAATCCTGTAGATCTAAAGAACACGATATTATCTTTTCGTTTTTTTACAACAGCGGCGCTGTCCAGCTGAATGGATGCCGCCAAAACTTTTCCGCGGTTATGATCGGTGTGATTACCGGCAAGCTCGGTTCTTCCCGGCGCGCTGAAAATCCGCAAGTCTCCCCATTCATTGCCGTCTTTCAGCATATCTGTAATTAATGCCGCATAACGTTTACGCGCAGCTTCAAGTCCGCTCCCGCCGTAAAGCTCTGTAAAGATTTCTGCCGCTTTTGCCGAATTTAACTTTTCTGCAAGTTCCTTCTCGTTCATAATTTTTCCTGTTTACTCGCAGCTAAAGCAGCGCGCGTATTTTTGGTTTTTAGGTATATCGCCAGATAATCAATAAAAGATATAACCGCCAAACAGACAGATAAAATAAAAATCACCAGCGAGCCTGTTTTAAAATACGGCAATAGAATTTCGCGCGCGTTCATTATCTGCGTATTTGCGGCTGCAGGAATAAATATCAATCTTTCTAAACTTGCGGCAAGCAGAGCGGTTCCTGCGGCGATGATGTAAAAAACAGTTTTTACCTTGCCGCACATACGCGCGCCGAGAGTTACGCCTTCTTTAAGCATAAGATTACGCAGAAAAAGAATTGCAAATTCGCGGTAGATAACCAGCAGGAATAAAATTACAGGGAAGATTCCTTCGCCCCAGATGCCGTCGATTATAAAGCATAAAAAACAGGTTATCTGCACAAGCGTATCTGCGAACGGATCGAAGAGCTTCCCAAAATCGCTTGTCAGGTTCAGCTTCCGCGCCGCAAGTCCGTCAAAAAAATCGGTTATTTCGGATATTATAAAAATCACCCAGAGAACCGGAATTGCCCAGAATGCGCCGGATTTTGGCAGTAAATAGATTATTAAAAATGCCGGTGCGAGAATAATGCGGAACAAGGTGAGGATGTTTGCGAAGTTCATTATACTATATTTTGACTTGTATAACATTTTATGTCAATTACATAAAATTGAAAATTCAGCGGAAACAAGCGTTATTCTGTCATCTAATAAATGAAAAAAATTCTGATCCGGCTTGTCATGACAGGTAAAGAAAAATTTTATCTCGAACTCTTAATTTCAAGCAGTACCGGAATCATCGAGAAACCCAGGTCTCTGCGAATCCTGTTTCTTAAATACGAAACATAAGAATCACTTACAGCCTGAATGCGGGAAGCGAAAAAAATAAAATGAACAGGATTAACAGATTTTTGAATAGCGTATTTAATTTTAAACCTTGTGCGCGGACCGGAGGGCGGCGGACTTTCCTGCAGCCATTTTTCCAGAGCCTGATTGAGATGCGAAGTCCCTATTTGCGTATTTAACTGTTTATACATCTTTACCGCGGTATTTAGAATTTTATCAACGCCTGTTCCGTCTTTAGCGCTGACAGGAATTATGGGCGCGTATTCCATCTGTCCGAACTGAAAATGAATCCTGCTCTCCGCGTCCTTAAAAGTATTTTTCTGTTGAGGCATCGCGTCCCACTTGTTTAAAGCCATAATAATGCCCCTTCCCTTGTCGTGAGCGAGAGCGGCTATTTTTTTATCCTGATCGGAAAGTCCTTCCTGCGCATCGATCATCAATACGGCAATATCCGCGTCATTAATTGTTTTAATAGCGCGGTTAACAGAATAATACTCGATGCTTTCCGTCACCTTCGTTTTTCGCCTGATTCCGGCAGTATCCATCAGCAAAAATTCCTGCGACTTCCAGATAAAACTTCCTTCTACAGTGTCTCTTGTCGTTCCCGGAATTTCGCTGACAATCGAAGCGTTACTCGATGTAAGCCTGTTCGACAGCGTCGACTTGCCTGTGTTCGGCTTTCCCAAAAGCGCGATGCGAATAATCCTCTTTTCATTTTCGTTATGCGAAACATCTTCTGTTTTGGAAAAATCAAGACGTTTTAAAATTTCCTGCTGAAGCTCGCCGATATTATCGCCGTGTTCCGCGGAGATCATTAAAACTTTATCAAAACCGAAGGTGAGGACATTCCAGGAGTCAGCCTGCATTCTTCCGCCTTCTGTTTTATTTACAACAGCGATTAACTTTTTTCTGTACGGACGCAGAATTTCGATTAATTCTTCATCTTCGCTTGTTATCTCTCCGGCTTCAAGGAGAAGGACGATGAGATTGGCTCTCTTTATTGTATCGAGAGTTTTTTCAACAACCAGTTTGTCAAGATCATTGCAGTCCGCAAGTTTAAAACCTCCCGTGTCGATTAAACGAAGAGGTATTCCGTCGATTAGGCAGTCAGCTTCTACAGGATCGCGCGTAACACCCGGCGTGGGATCCGTAATCGCTCTGCGTTTTCGAAGCAGGCGGTTAAAAAGCGTTGACTTTCCGACATTGGGACGTCCTGCAAGCACAACTGCAGGAAGATTTTTATATCTTTTATTCGGCTCCATAACGCCGGAAGTTTCGTTGAAAAAAATGCTGTTTTCCGTCATATCAATTTACCTTCTTCCTGATCACATTTATTATGCCTTTTAAATTTTTGTCTCTGATAATTACAAGCATCGCAAGCCCAAGCAGTATGTAAAAAAATGCGTTAATTGCCAAAGGAGCGCCGCAGGCTATAAGGCGGCTGTGCCCGGCAAAGATTTCGCGTAACACAGGCGATAAAAAATAAACAGGAACAACCGCAATTGCCGATAATATCAGCATTTTTAATGAATACAGCAGAGAAGGAGCGATAACGGAACCAATTTTAATGTTTGGATTCTTCCTTAAAAAAATAAAAAGCAGAATTGTATTTACCGCGCTTGCGAAAGACAGCGCGAAAGCGATTCCCGCGCCGCGGAAACGTCCTGCAAGAATTGCAGCTAACGTAATATTGACGGCAAACGAAATTAATCCCGCGATAGTCGGGGATTTAGTGTCGCTCTGCGCGTAAAACGCCGGAGCGATGATTCTGTTAAGCGCAATGAATAAAAGACCGGGCATGTGGAAAGTAAAAGCCGCAAGGGTGAGCGTAACAGAAGTTTCATCGAAACTGCGGCTTTGGAATAAAAGCCGTATCAAATTCTGACCTTCGGCAAGCGAAAAAAAAGTAATTGGAATTGTTATAAGCGCGATTATATTTATGGAAGAAACCAGACGTTTGTTAAAAATTTCCCACTGCGAAGTTTTCGCGTACTCTGTAAGATTCGGCAGCAATACTGTTCCTATCGATACAGCGAACACTCCCAAAAATAATTCCTGCAGACGCAGCGAATACTGAAGGCTCGACACAATTCCTTCGCCGGATCTTCCCGCAAGCGCCGTAGAAACCAGATCGTTTAATTGATAAGCCGCCATTCCGATTATTGTCGGCGCGATTAAACGAAGGACTTTTCTCACTCCCGGATTGTTAAACGCTCTTTTTAATCCGGTAATAAAAAAAGCGTGTCCTTTTTTTATAATAAAAGGCAGTTGAATCGTGGCTTCCAAAAATCCGCCTGTCAAAATTCCAATCGCCATCGCGCGGGCAGGATTCGCGGTGTAAGGACTCAGCGCGTAAGTGAATATAATGGTAACAATGTTTAATAAAATCGGCGCAAGCCCGGACGGAGTAAAAATGTGAAGGCTGTTCAGCACTCCCTGAAACAGGGCGGCAAGCGAAATAAATCCAAGAAACGGAAACATCACTCTGGTTAACAGAACAGTTTCATCAAATTCTTCAAGCCCGAAAATTTTTACAAGAAAAGGAGCGGCAGCGATACCCGCGCAGACCATTAATGTTACAAAGAAAGTAAGAAAGGTGAACATGCAGGACAGGAACTCTTTTGTTTTTTCGCGGTCGGCTTCCAGCAGATGTTCTTTGAATGTTGGAATAAAAGCGACCGAAATGGAACCTTCGGCAAAAAGGCGGCGGAAAAGGTTGGGCAAAAGAAACGCGACAGAAAAAGCGTCGGACAGCGCGGTAGTGCCCAAAAACCGCGCCTTAACCATCTCCCTTACAAGCCCGAGAACGCGCGATATCAATGTTAGCAAAGATAACGCAGACCCGTGCCGGACAAGAGAAGCCGCTGTTTGAGGTCTGTTTTCAGTTTCCTTTTGCTTCTCCATGATTCTTAAGATTAAACTTTCCGGAGGTTAATTTCAACCTTTGTAATTAGTGAAAAAAAAGCGAAGGCGTTTAACCTTCGCTTTAAAATTAACGCTGATGGTGATTATTTCAAGCCGATAAATTCTACACTATTCATTGTAAATGTTGCGTTTCTTGTTCCCCTGGGGAGAGTAACAATGATAAGAATCAGTTTTATATCCTTCTTTATAAGACTGGGTATGGTTCTTGGATTATAATTGTAAAAGGTATGAACCATATCCGCAAAATCAGTTTCTACAGGACCATTTGTAATGCCTTCATATTTTGAAAGAGTGTCCGGACGTTTTGTTCCTCCCGGATATCTCGACCATACTGCTCCGTCGACAAAAGCGGCATACCACATTACATCCGCCTCCGAGCTGATTGTAAAATCAATTTTTAATTTGTCAAAATCGGCTCCAGGTTTTCCGCCCCGAAAATGAATTACAATTTCGTTATCTCCGGCTGATAACGCTATTTGATTATTCCTGGATTTGGCGCCTTCAGTACCTTTGGAAATCTGCCAAAACTGATCTTGTGCAAGGATTCCGGCAATCCCGGTTACTGTCAAAATCATAATGACAAACAGTAATTTCTTCATAAAATCCTCCATAAAAAATTAAAATATCAGAATACAAATAATGTGAATTATATAACTATTATACCCGTTTTTTCCTTAAAATTCATGAATTAACAATAAAAATACATAATAAAAATTATTTTTTTGTCAGTTTTTTTATTGAACTTTTTTTGTTCTTTGTTTATTATTATTTTTATATATGTTGAGGAATGGGAATGTTATTGAATGATTCCGGCGCTTCCCAGGCAAAAAGCGCCGCTTTTGCACTTGCAGCAGGCTGGGAAAGTTATATGAAAGATACAAGCGATAAGGTTAACAGCTGCTTGAGCGAAATGAGAAAAACCGCCATTGATGTTATAATTCAATTTAAATATGCCGATGATTCTGTTTACGACAGTCTGGAAAAATCATACATCAACAATTTTTTAAGCGCCGAACCTGATTACGATGAAATAAAAAAAACGCTCGATGCTTTGGCGGCAATAAACACAGACAAGGCAATTAAACTGCTTTTTATTTTTTTGCAGGGGCTTCATCAAAAAAAAAGTTTAGGCAAATGGAGCAATAAGGAAGCCCAAATTTTTCCGTGGATTGTCAGTAATCTTGCGATAACCAAAATAAAATCAACAAATATTTGGAACCTTCTTGTCGCAATCTACCGCGCCGAAAAATATTCAGAAGAAGAACGTGAATACGCAAGAGAAGCTCTCATAAAAATCCGGGATTCTTCCGAACATCCTGAATAAAAAAAAGCTGCCCTTGCGTGGACAGCCTTTTTATAAATATTCCTGTATATAACCATTGAGTTTGTCATACCGCGAAGCAGTAAGACAAACTCACAGGATTACTAAAAATTGCCCCGCAATTTTTAGTAATCCATTCCTCCCATACCGCCCATTCCGCCGCCTGGCATTGCAGGAGCTTCTTTCTTTTCCGGTATGTCTGTGATTGCACATTCTGTTGTTAATAGCAGGCTTGCGATCGATGCCGCGTTCTGTAATGCGGAGCGCGCGACTTTTGCCGGGTCTATGATACCGGCTTTCATCATGTCTACCCATTCCATTTTGGCGGCGTCAAAGCCGACATTTTTCTTTTCGTTTCTGGCTCTTTCGGCAATAACCGCGCCGTCAAGACCTGCGTTCTCGGCGATCTGGCGGATCGGCTCTTCAAGCGCGCGTTTGACGATTTTAAAGCCGACTTTTTCGTCATCGGTAAGACCGGAAGTATCGGCTTTATCAAGAGCGATAGACGCCTGAATTAACGAGACTGCTCCGCCGGGGACGATGCCTTCTTCGATTGCGGCGCGTGTTGCAGATAAGGCGTCTTCTACGCGGTGTTTCTTTTCTTTCAGTTCAACTTCGGTAGCGGCTCCTACATTGATAACCGCGACGCCGCCTGCGAGTTTCGCAAGGCGTTCCTGCAGTTTCTCGCGATCGTAATCGCTTGTGGTATCTTCAATCTGCGCCTTAATCTGTGAAATTCTGGCGTTGATTTTTTCTTTTTTGCCTGCGCCGTCAATAATTGTGGTGTTATCCTTATCAACTTTAATGCTCTTTGCCTTTCCAAGATGTTTATTGATGTCGATATTTTCCAGCTTATAGCCAAGCTCTTCGGAAATAACTTCGCCGCCTGTAAGAATGGCGATATCTTCAAGCATTGCTTTCCTGCGGTCGCCGAAACCGGGCGCTTTTACCGCGCAGGTTCTAAGCGAGCCGCGGATTTTATTTACAACTAAAGTTGAGAGCGCTTCGCCGTCGCAGTCTTCTGCGATGATTAACAGCGGTTTATTGGTCTGGACAACTTTTTCAAGCATGGGGAGCATATCCTTCATGTTGGAAATTTTCTTGTCGTGGATGAGAATCAGAGGATCTTCATAAATACAGGTCATTGTATCGGGGTCTGTAACAAAATAGGCTGATATATACCCGCGGTCAAACTGCATACCATCGACATCTTCTATTGTGGTATCCATTGTTTTGGATTCTTCGACCGTGATTACTCCGTCCTTTCCGACTCTTTCCATCGCATCGGCGATTATATTGCCGATTTCGCTGTCGTTGTTCGCGGAAACTGAAGCAACATGAGAAATATCTTCCTTGTTGTTTTTTATATCCTGTTTAATTTTTTTAATTTCTTCGACCGCGATTTCTACCGCTTTATCAATGCCTCTTTTAAGTTCGAGCGGAGTCATTCCGGCTGCAACCGCTTTAAGACCTTCTTTTACAAGCGAATAAGCCAATACTGTAGCTGTCGTTGTACCGTCTCCCGCGACATCATTTGTTTTTGTGGCGACTTCCTTTAAGAGCTGGGCTCCCATATTTTCATACGGATCGGAAAGTTCCACTTCTTTTGCTACAGAAACGCCGTCTTTTGTTACAGTCGGCGCGCCGAACTTTTTGTCAAGAAGGACATTGCGTCCTTTGGGACCAAGGGTTACTTTAACAGCCTTGGAAATCTGCTCAACTCCTGAAAGCAGTTTACGCCGAGCATCTTCGTTGAACATCAACTGTTTTGCCATATTCGTTTCTCCTAATAATTAAATAATTTGTCAGTTCTTATAAGAACTAACTTTAAGTTACCAAAAAACTGTAATATAGGCAATAGGGGACAGAGCAAAGTAGGAAAATATAACGTTTTGTCAACACATTCAGATTGTAAACTTATATTTTTCCCTTTGTCTTTACTCTTTGTTTTTCGCTCTCCCAGTTCCCTATTTTGCCAATGCAGCCACCAATAACTCTGCCAAAGCAGCCGCTTCTCCCTCGTTTAGCGTAATTCCCTTGCCCATTTTCTCATGATTCGGCGCCCAGTCTCTAATATCGAGTTTTGGCGCCCTGCCGCTCCATGAAACGAGGTTTAGCTCTTTTTGCCAGCCGCTTTTTTCTGATGAAATAACGCCGAAATGCTTTGTAATTTCAAAACTAAAATTATCCATAAAAAACCGCCTTTTTTTATAATATGAGGCTTTTCCAAAACTTCAGTTTTTGGAAAAGCTACCTTAGATTCATAATATAAAAATATATCATGTACTGTAAAATAAATCAGCTTGATAAAACGTTCTATCCATTATATAATCATACCGAAGAAACCAATTTCTGTTCTCAAATAAGGAGAAACTTATGAAAAAAAGTGTCTTTCATGTTTTATTTATATTGATAATTGTCTTATCAATATTTATTTCCTGTAAATCAGCGCCGCCGAAAGTTGCTGAAGGACAGCAGGGAACATTAGGCTATGTCACAGCCGCTCGTCAGCGCGCAATTGATTTTCAATGCCCTGATTACTTTCCAAGCGAATGGGAAGATCTCGAAAACCAATATAACACCATTAGTTCAAAAAGTCCAAAAGCGGAGGATTATAACGCCTTAGCGGCATCCTATGATGAGCTTCTTAAAAAAACGGTTCCATTATACGCGCAAGCAAAAGAAGATGAAATAACGGCTGCCAGGGAACCTCTTATAAGTTCAGGTTTTAGTCAATATTTTCCCGAATATCTAAAAAAAGCTGATGATATGGCGCTCGCCGCGCAGGAGCAATATAAAGCGGGTGATTATTATAAAGCAAGAGATACAGCAGCCGCGGCGCTGAAAGAATACGAAGACCTGCAAACAGCCAACAAAGTTTTTCTTGCCAGGCAGCAAATCATCGATCTTGGTTTTTCTCAGTATGACGAGGAAAATTTCGCAGATGCGGATGAAATTGTAAAAGCTGCGATAGCGGATTATGACGCCGGTAAAAAGGAAGCCGCTTTTGAAAAAGCGGAAGACGCTCTAAATCGTTACAACACTGTAATTTCCAACGGATGGACAGCTTATGCGGCTGACAGAAGGGCAATTTCCTCCAAAGAAAGGGAACTTGCCATTGCCGAGAGAGCGAATATAGCTTCCCGCGATTCTTTCCGCGAGGCTGAGGCGGTTTATATAAATGCCGAAGAGCTTTTTAAAGACGGAAAATATGATGAAGCCGCAGTTGCTTTTACTCAAGCGGAAGCCAGGTTTGCCATTTCCAGAATTGAGACCGAAGAAAAGCGCATAAAAGCCGAAGAAGCAATTAGAATGGCAGAAGAAAGAATCGGAGTAAGCAGTGAAACAGCCACAGAAGCCGAAAAGATAATTGAAGGAGGTCCAAGATGAGCCGCAGGATTTTTCTTTTAGCTTTAATATCTTTATTTGTTTCGATATCTGTATTTGCTTTTGATGAAGATGAAGAAGAAGCCGCCTCTATTCCACAGAGTATCAGTAATAATATTTATTATCAGCAAAGCCTGCATTATACAAGGTTAGCTTATGAAACTTATGAATCAGGCGATTATGAAGCGTCAGCTGGTTTTGCCCAGGAAGCGGTTCGTTTTACGCAGCTTTCTGATCAATATGTTTCGTCGCAATTAATCAGTGAAGCAGAACGCCTTAAAAACCTTGCCGAAAAAAATAATATAATAGAGAAATTCCCAAATAATTATAATGAAGGTTTATATCAATATGAAACAGCGGTAGTAGCTCATTCCAATGATTCATGGGAAGAATCAATAACCGCCGCAATTAATGCCATCGAAATTTTCGGAGTATTTGAAGCAACCGGCGTACCGGGAACCGCTAGACCCGGAACCTCGAGCGGAACTGCGGCAGGAACTTCAGGAAGCGGAACAAGCGGCTCAGATGGCGCAACAGGTTCCGGACGACAGTACACTGTCAGGACATGGGTAGTAGAAAGAGATTGTTTTTGGAATATCGCCGGATACCCTTGGGTTTACGGAGATCCGTGGCAATGGAGAGTTCTCTACGAAGCCAATAAATCAAAATTACCGGATCCCAATAACCCAGATTTAATTGAACCCGGTATGATTTTAGATATTCCAGACTTAACTAACGAAAACCGTCAGGGTATGTGGCGCCCGTAATTATTTACTATTAATGGGTACTGACTTGATGATACAAAGACAGAGCAGTGCCCATTAATGCATGAACATAAGGAGCGCGTCCCATTCCCTTTATTACTTCATCAGCGTTAATCAAAGAAACTTCGACATACTCGTCAGCATCAAGTTCCTGTTTGCCGTCGCCTTCTAAATTTTCTGCGAGAAAAAAATGAACCTTATTTGACATTATCGCCGGGTTTGGACTAAATTCACCTATCTTTTTTATCTTCTGCGTTTTGTATCCGGTTTCTTCAAACAATTCCCTTGCCGCGGCTTCTTCAGGATTTTCTCCAGGCTCAAAAACGCCGCCCGGAAATTCCAGACTTAAACATTGAGAGCCGTGCCGCCATTGCCATACCATAACAAATTTTTTCCCAGCCTCTGTTTCGATAACAGGAATCACAATAGCCCAGTCTTTCGCTTCAATTACCGAAAATGTATGCAAGTTGCTATCAGTTTGCGCAGGGAACTTCGTTGCATGTTCCGGCGGTTTGCAGTAAGACTCCCAAATGGAAAATATATTACAGTCAAAAACTTTTTTTCTGCCTTCTTCTTTCCATGTTAAGTGCGCTTTATCCATGGTTGTTATTTTATCAAATATATCAGTAAATAGATATATGGAAAAAGGTAACTGCCAATATGACATGGATTTGACGCCGATTTTGCTTTCCGCGTATGCCGTTTAGTAGTGCCTTTTTAATTAAAATGATATAATAAACCAATGAAAGCATATCTGGACATAGTGCAAAAAATTCTTGATAAAGGTTTCCGTAAAACCAACCGCACCGGTGTCGATGCACTGACTATCGCGGGGACTATGTTTGAGCATGATATGGCGGAAGGATTTCCGCTTTTAACTACAAAAAAAGTTCCTTTTAAAATGGTGAGATCCGAGCTTGAGTTTTTTATCCGCGGCATTACCGACAAGGAATGGCTGAGGGAGCAAAAAAATTCCATCTGGGATGAGTGGTGCAGCCCTGATGTTGTTCCATACGGCAACGATGAAAAAACAAAAGCAAAAATGATGAGCGAACGCGAGCTTGGTCCGATTTACGGCTGGCAGTGGCGCAATTTCGGCGCGAAGTATGTTGCGCATAACGTTCCGCCGGAAGGAAAGGGCGCCGATCAACTGCGGAATCTTGTTCAAACTCTTAAAACCGATCCCGATAACCGTCGCATGATTGTAAGCGCATGGAATCCGTGCGATTTGCACCGCATGGCGCTTCCGCCCTGTCACTACAGTTTTCAGGTGACAGTCATCAACGGCAAGGTTAATCTTCTTTGGAATCAGCGCTCGGTGGATGTCGCCCTGGGGCTGCCTTTTAATATCGCAAGTTACGGCTGCCTTCTGCATCTTCTCGCCAAAGAGGCAAAACTGAGCGAAGGCAGGCTTATCGGCTTTTTGGGCGACACACATATTTATATCAATCATATAAACGCGCTGAGTCTTCAGCTGCTGCGCGAACCTAAAACGCTGCCGCGGATAAAGACGGAAAATTTTACTTCGATATTTGACTGGCATTATAATGATACAGCAGTTGAAAATTACGATCCTCATCCCGCGATTAAATTTGAGATTGCGGTGTAATTATTACGGAGCGCTGAATGATTAAAGATCAGGAGATAATTATTATAGCGGCGATGGCGGAGAATCGTGTTATTGGGAAAGACAACGCAATGCCGTGGTCGATTAAAGGCAACCTTGCGCATTTTAAAGAGATGACGATGGGTTCGCCCTGCATCATGGGAAGAAAGACATGGGAGTCGCTCCCTAAAAAGCCGCTGCCGGGACGGCTCAATATTATCATCTCTAAAACAATTACAGCTAACGAAGCTAAAATCTTTTCTTCGTTAACTTCAGCGGTTGAATTTTGTTCAGGTTATAAAAAAATATTTATCTGCGGCGGCGAGTCGATTTATAAACAGAGCATGGCTTTGGCTGATAAAATCGATCTTACCTTGATTCCGGGGCAGTATGAAGGAGATACTTTTTTTCCCGAGATAGATGACAGTTGGATAAAAACCGGCGCTGTCAATTATGATGATTTTTCCGTTATAACATATATAAAAAATAATAAGGAGTGAATATGAAGCCGGTTCTTGTTGTGCTTGCGGCAGGTATGGGAAGCCGTTACGGCGGACTTAAACAAATGGATAAAATAGGGAAATGCGGCGAAGTGCTGCTGGATTATTCCGTGTTCGATGCCGTAAAATCGGGATTCGAAAAAATTGTGTTTATTATCCGGCATGATATCGAAAAGGATTTTCGCGAGCTTGTGCTTTCGCGGATGGAGTCAAAAGTAAAGTGCGAGCTGGCTTTTCAGGATCCGGACAGTTTGATACCGCCTGATGTTTTCCGCGCAGCGCAGGAAGCAGGGCGCACAAAACCCTGGGGAACAGGACACGCGCTGCTGTGCGCGGCGGATAAAATTGACGCACCTTTTACAGTTTTAAACGCCGATGATTTTTACGGAAGAGAGGCTTTCGCTGTTATGGGTAAACATCTGTGCGCAGTTGATACCGGAGAGGCTTCCATTGTTCCCTATAAACTCGATAAAACTTTAAGTCCCGTGGGAACTGTAGCGCGCGGCGTTTGCGGCGTAACAGGCGGTTTTCTTACAAGCGTAGATGAATTAACAAGCATCGAAAAAAAAGACGGATGTATTTTTAACACCGCGCCGGACGGCTCTGTCCGTAATCTTACGCCGGAAACTCCGGTTTCGATGAATTTCTGGGGATTTTCACCTGACATACTTCCGGCGTTTAAAAAATATTTTGAGGATTTTTTAAAAACTTTTTCCGCGGATGTAAAGGGACAGATAAAAAGCGAATGTTTTATTCCAAAGGCTGTAGATCATTTTATAAAGCAGGGGATTTGCAAAGTAAAAGTTCTGTCCGCGGATTCTGAATGGTTCGGCGTAACCTACAAGGAGGACAGGGAAGCCGCTGTTAAAAAGATCGAGGAGATGTCGGCAAAGGGAATTTATCCTTCTCCGCTTTGGTAAAATTATGGAAAGCAAAACAGATGATAAAACAGAACATCTGACTCAGGCAGGGCAGAAAATTAAATTGAAAAATTCAATCTTTGACTGGATTTTAAGATTTTTTAAAGGCGCGGCAATAGGAATGGACTTTGTTCTTCCTGGGATAAGCGGAGCGGCGTTAGCTGTCGTTTTTGGGCTTTACGAGCGGATTGTTTCGTTTATCGCGAATATTACCAAAGACTTTTTTAAAAATGTTTGGTTTTTTATTCCTGTCGGACTTGGAGGACTTCTCGGCATTTATTTAATATCGCACCCGATAAGTTTCTTAAAAGAGAATTATCAAACGCCGTTTTTATGGTTTTTTGTGGGCGCGATTTTAGGCACAATGCCGGAACTCTGGAAAAAATCAGGAGAGAAGGGAAGAAAGCCTTTTCATATTGTTTTGTTAGCTGCAACTTTTATTCTGGGAGCCGTCGTGTTTCTTACAACGCTTGGTCAGACATTGGGTTTTGAACCAAACCCCGTAACGGCGTTTTTCGTAGGAACTGCGGTCGCTTTAATTATTTTTATTCCGGGATTCAGCTCGTCAACTTTTCTATTGCTTTTTGGATTGTACGATAAGGTAATTCACTCATATAAAAACTTCAGCGAAAATTTATCGTTTTTAATTCCGTTTGCTGTAGGTATGATTATTTTTGTTTTTCCGTTCTCAAAAGGCATCGAGTTTTTGATAAAAAAATTATTTACAGGCTTTTATCATGTTATCATGGGATTTGTTTTGGCGTCCGCTGTTCTTGTTGCCGCAATCGCTTCGGGATGGAAACAGCCCGAAGGCTATTACAATTATCTGCAGATAGGAACAGCCGCATGTGTAATAACTCTGTTAGCCGGAGCCGCTTTTTCATACTGGATGTGCAGACTCAGTAAAAAATACGAAAGGCTTTAATCCGAAGTTCCTTTCATTAGTGCGTCAATTATTGAAGGATATTTGATTGTATTGTTTCTTCTGTCCAGAAGAAGAAAGTGATTGTCATTGCCGTTATCCCACCAGACGCACGGGATGCCTTTGCTTTTTGCGTATCTTACAGAATATTCAGCCCATATTGTTCTTGTTTCCGTATTATTTTTGTTTAACGCTCCAAACTCGCCGATTACAACAGGAATACCCTTGCTTACAAAAGCCGAATACGCGCGATCTACCGGATCTGTAATTGGAAAAATATCATCAGGGTTATCGACACTCCATTTGTCTGTAGAGCCTTCGGTTCCGACAGGTTTTGTGTTAAGCGCAAATCCGTTCGGCTCGTACGCGTGAATGGAAGCGATTATTTTATTTTGCGCAGTATCTGAAGGAATTATCAAATCTTCAATTGCGCATTGCCTTATGGAAGCGGCGTAAGTGTTTATCATCAATATGCGCCTGCCGTTATTGCCGCCGCTGTTTCTTACCGTATCGACAAAAACCTGATAATGTTTATTTAAATTTGCGCGCTCTTCAGATGTGCCGCCTTTCCATTCAAACTCGCTCTTTATTGTTCTGGGTTCATTTAATGCTTCCAGAATTAAATTTTCATCGTAATCCTTAAACGCAGCCGCTATCTGCTCCCAGACCTTTTTAAATACAGCAAGCGATTTTTCAGTTTCCGCATCTGTAAATTTAAAAATACTTTCGTCATGATGTGTGTTAAGAATGATTATCATATTATTATCAACCGCGTAATTGGCAACTTCCGTTACGCGATCCATCCAGTCTTTTCTGATATTAAAATCATCATCAATGGTTTTGCACCATGTTACAGGAATTCTTATTGTGTTAAATCCGGCGTTTTTTATTGTTGTAATCATTTCTTTGGTTGTAACCGGATTATGCCATCCTGTTTCCATTTCCCAGACAGTCACATCTTTGCCGGATAATTTTGGATAAACGACATCCAGGGTATTGCCTAAATTCCATCCGACTTTAATTTTCGCAGTTAATTCCGCCGCGCTTAATTCATTAAATTGTTTGTTCATAATTAATGGATTATATGCGTTAAATAAAAAATAATCTACTTGACGCACTTGTTAATCCGATAGTTCCCTTTTATAATGTACATAATAATTATTATTGGAGGGCAATATGCCGGAATTAAAAGGTTCAAAAACTGAAAAAAATTTAATGGAAGCGTTTGCGGGCGAATCCCAGGCGCATGTGAAGTATCAATACTTCGCTTCCAAGGCTGAAAAAGAAGGCTATCAGCAGATTGGCGCAATTTTCCGCGAGACGGCGCTTAACGAAAAAGAACACGCAAAGATATGGTTCAAATTTTTACACGGCGATGATATTCCTGTAACAACCGAAAATTTAAAAGCCGCGGCGGAAGGTGAAAATTTTGAATGGACAGACATGTACGCGGGTTTCGCGAAGACAGCGAAGGAAGAAGGCTTTACGCAAATCGCCGCTCTTTTTGAAATGGTAGGAAAAATCGAAAAAGAGCACGAAGAAAGATACCGCAAACTGCTTGCTAATATTAACGGCAGCATCGTCTTTTCGCGTGACGGCGATCAAATCTGGCAGTGCTCCAACTGCGGACACATTGTTGTCGGCAAAAAAGCGCCGGAACTTTGCCCGGTCTGCAAACATCCTAAAGCTTATTTCCAGATTAAAGCCGAAAACTATTAATATATTTTGCCGGATAAAGAAATAAACACCCGCGCTATTTGCGCGATGTCGGGCGGCGTTGACAGTTCTGTTGCCGCCGCCCTTATGCTTGAACAGGACTATCAATGTACGGGCGTAACGCTAAAGTTATACAAAGACGGCAGTGTCCAGTCTTCATCTGGATGCTGTTCGTTAGCTGATGTTAATGACGCAAGGAATATCGCTTTCAGCCTTGGAATGGATCATTATGTTTTAAATTTTACAGATGAGTTTGACAAGTATGTTATCCGCCATTTTATCGAAACTTATGAAGCCGGCGCTACTCCAAATCCATGTATTGAATGCAACCGCCATATAAAATTTAACCTGCTGCTCCTTCGCGCATGTCAGCTTGATTTCGACCTGCTTGTTACAGGTCATTACGCGCGAATAACGCGCGACAGCTCAAGCGGCAGGTATCTACTGCGAAAAGCGTTAGATGAAAAAAAAGATCAAAGTTATGTGCTGTACTGCCTGACCCAGCAGCAGCTTCAAAAATCCTGCTTTCCGCTTGGAAGCCTTACCAAAAACGAAGTCAGAAAAATAGCCGAAGCCAAAAATTTTGTAAACGCGTCTAAAAATGAGAGCCAGGACATTTGTTTTGTGCCTGACGGAGATTACGGCAATTTTATCGAAGGATACACAGGCAAGACATATCCGTGCGGAGACATTGTCGATTTGGATGGAAATGTGATGGGCAGGCACAAGGGTCTTATCCGTTACACAATCGGACAGAGACGCGGACTTGGAGTTGCGGCTAACACACCGGTATATGTCGCGGCAAAGTCTACAGCCGCCAACACCGTCACTCTCGCCTCGGAGGATGCTCTTTACAGCAAATCGCTGACCGCTGATAATATCAATCTTATTTCCTGCGCGGATTTAAAAAAGCCTCTTCGCGTAATGGTAAAAACGCGTTATCTGCAATCAGCTCAAAGCGCTGTCGCAGAACAAACAGGCGAAGATATTTTACATATTGAATTTGATTCGCCCCAGAGAGCGGTTACGCCGGGGCAGGCTGCGGTAATGTATGACGGAGATATTGTTGTCGGCGGCGGAACGATTCTATGAGCCGTCCAGCATCGCAGTTAGTGTCGGAAACGAAATCCAAAGCGTAACAGGATCGCTTCTGCGCGTATTTACTTTAAGATGAACATATCCGCCGGGTAAATTCCAGCAGGTTTCATAAACGCGCATCTCCCTTAGTAATTCCTCATAACGTCCGGCAGGCGGAGGAGGAGTCGGACCTATCATCGCCACTAGCTCTTTTTGAACAGAGTCATAACACTTCATTAAATCTTCCAAACTGCTGGTATTAAAATAATACGCTCCGCCTTCAAGTCCGCTTTTTGAAAAATACGCGACCATGAAGGCGCGGAAACCTGCCATCGGCACATTTTCGTAAATTAACGATTGAATTCCGCTGGATTCTTCTATATGAGCAGGGTTTCCCATCCTTGCTTTAAACGCGTCAAGGCTTGTTCCCCATGAAAAATTATGAAAAGATACGACAGTTTCATCCTGCGCGAACAGCGCCGCTGTCATTAAAAACGCGATAATAATAAACGGCATCTTTTTCATGATATACCTCTATTTTATTATCGGAATAAATACACAGTTAATTAAGATTATGACGGCAATTTTTTCTATTAATATACTACTGCTGCGCCGGCAGGAAGACTGTTTTCAATTTACTTCGCTGCCGTAAATTCCAAAAACCCGCTTGTAATACAAAACGCCAGATAGTTCAAAAGATTCTTCCGCGAATAAATTGAGCTTTTCCCAAAACATGGTTAGTTTTGGGAAAGATCAATTAACCATTCTGCGGTATCTTGGGTATCGTTGCAAAGCCGCGTTCCAAATCGGTATCGTTCGGAATATAGTCATTCATCGTTTTGTTGTTGTAAGACTGATAAGCTGTCATGTCGAAGAAGCCTGTTCCGCTTAAACCGAAGAGGATTACTTTTTTCTCGCCTTTCTTTTTACATTCAAGAGCTTCGTCAACGGCGGCTTTGATTGCGTGAGAAGATTCCGGCGCGGGAAGAATTCCTTCGGTTTTCATGAATTTTACAGCGGCGTCAAAAACATCATTTTGTTTTTCAGAGCGCGCTTCCAAAAATCCATCGTTGTAAAGTTTTGACAAGGTGGAGTTCATGCCGTGATAGCGAAGACCGCCGGCGTGATTCGGAGACGGAGTGAATCCGTTGCCGAGAGTTTTCATTTTGATAAGAGGAGTTGTCTGAGCGGTATCGCCGAAATCGTAGGCAAAACGTCCGCGGGTAATTGACGGGCACGACGCGGGTTCTACCGCGATAAATCGCGCGTTTGATTTTCCTGCCAATTTTTCACCCATGAACGGAGCAATCAATCCGCCGAGATTTGAGCCGCCTCCTGCGCATCCGATGATGATGTCAGGTTTTACATTGTATTTATCAAGCGCGGCTTTTGCTTCCAATCCGATAATTGACTGGTGAAGCAGGACATGGTTAAGCACGCTGCCTAGCACATAACGGCACTTGTCGGTTTTTACAGCGGTTTCTATCGCTTCGGAAATCGCGCAGCCCAGTGAACCGCCTGTATTGGGATCGGCTGCAAGAATTTTTTTCCCTGATTCTGTCGTGCCGGAAGGAGAAGGAATTAATTTGGCGCCGTATGCTTCCATCAGCGCTTTGCGGTAAGGCTTTTGCTCCGAACTTACTTTTACCATATATACTGTTAAACCAAGCCCGTAAAAAGCGCACGCCATCGCCATTGCGGTTCCCCATTGCCCGGCTCCTGTTTCTGTTGTGAGGGAGGTAAGTCCTTCTTTTTTTGCGTAATACGCCTGCGGTCCTGCCGAGTTTAGTTTATGGGAACCGGATGTGTTAGTGCCTTCAAACTTGTAGTAGATTTCCGCCGGAGTATCCAGCATCTTTTCAAGGTAATATGCCCGGATAACCGCGGACGGTCTGTATGCGCGGTAAAAATCCAGAATATCATCAGGAATCGGAATCAGGTTTGTTGTTTCGTCCATTTCCTGTTCGATTACACCATTGCAAAAAACAGGCGCAAGATCACCGGCTGTAACCGGCTGCAGAGTTCCAGGATGCAGCATCGGCTCCGGTTTATCTTTCATATTCGCTCTAAGATTGTACCAATGTTTAGGCATCTCATCTTCCGCAAGATAAATTCTTGTTGGGATTTTTTTTGTCATTTTTTAAGTCTCCTAAGATTATATTTTACCTTGATATTTAAAGAGAAGCAATTATATTTGTGTCAGATTAAAATACCGTATTCAAATATTATTACAAATATTTAAAGATATTTGCTCATGATACCTTTAAAAAAGTACACAACTTCAAAATATAAACATATTGACAAATAATGCGTATTATGCGTATAATGGATAATGCTGTTAACATATCCGGCGGTTTTTTATGAAGGTGATGGCGGCTTTGCCGTAGAAGTTCCCGATCTTCCAGGCTGTACTAGCGGCGGCTCTACGCTCGCAGAAGCGATCCTAATGGGTACTGATGCGGCTTCGGGTTGGGTTCTCACAGAATTAGAGGACGGCAAGGCAGCGCCTGCGGCTAGTCCTATAAAAAAAATAAAACCGGAAGCCGGCGGCTTTATCAGTATGCTTGTATTAGACATGGACGCATACGCCGAAAAATACGGCAACAAGGCAGTAAGAAAAAACCTGACTATACCGGCGTGGCTCAACACTTTCGCCGAATCAAAACATATAAATTTTTCCAGGGTCTTACAGGATTCATTAACAGCAATATACCAGAAAGAAATGGCAGGATAGATCGCGCGTTATGCGCTTTATTTAGCCGGTTAGGTTTAATCAGGAAAATCGAATAAATGCCGGCGATGAGACTCGAACTCATACCCCATTGCTAGGAGGGGATTTTAAGTCCTAATAACATCGGCTCATTATGCATTATTAAGAATTATTATGCACCAAAGTATGTTAATTTACAAGCTATGTAAGAGTATATTAGCGTATTAAAGATTATTATAAATTATCAAGATTTCATTTTTCTGGTGTCGTTTGAGGTGTTATTAACTCTGCTATTCGCACTTCGCATAATTGACGGTTAGCGGCATTAAAACGCCGCCAACCTACGCAATTATGCAAAATGCACGTTCTTCTAAAAATTCCATAATGAAACATTTAACCGAACCGTGAAGCAAGTGGGACTATTTCACTTCGCTGCGCTGCGTTACACAGACCCACGCTGGAAGTGATGGCGTTGATCGGAACGGTTTACTACTTGAAAAAAATAAATTAATAAAAAAGTTAAGAAAGCCCCGTACGGGGCTCAAAAACTAAAAAAGGTATTAAACTGCGACAAAGCCCTGTAAAACGCGACAGCATCATGCATAGATGTGTTATAGGGCATTTCTGAAAACATCATAGATAGCAAAAATGAACATTCCCTGAACTATGCTTTTTTATATCAAAAAATAA
>Ga0209755_10001154_pt1 | contig 43342 bp, 36 predicted proteins | sample TergutCo191P1_FD_187301 | JGI IMG/M metagenome (GOLD analysis project Ga0209755, IMG submission 187301) | Cornitermes sp. P1 segment gut microbial communities from Petit-Saut dam, French Guiana - Co191P1 (SPAdes) (version 2) | ecosystem: Host-associated > Arthropoda: Insects > Digestive system... | reverse complement strand
ATTTGTGTCATCTCTATATGCTTGTCTACTAGCATTATCATAATGATTATGATTAATTGAATTGATGGTAAAGCGGTTTAGTTATTATATAATAGGCGGAAACCAGGAATGGTATTGTTAGCAGTATTAGCATAACGACCGCCAGAAGTACCGACATTCACGACGTGATAACCAACCACACCAGCAGAGCGTAACCAAGAATGATTATTGGTAGTTACTTCATCATCTCTTACTGCTATTCGGTCAGTATTACTATAATGATTATGATTAATTGAATTGATGGTAAAACGATTTTAACAACACAATCATTATAACTTATGTTATAATATTAAAGTTAAAAAGGATTTGATATTTATGAACAACACTCAATTAAACGAAAGACAAAAAAAGATTAGAAACTTTTCAATCATTGCTCATATTGATCACGGTAAGTCAACTTTGGCTGACCGTATTTTAGAATTAACTAATACAGTAGCAACCCGTGATATGAAAGCCCAACTTTTAGATTCAATGGATTTAGAGCGTGAGCGCGGAATTACGATTAAACTTAATGCCGTTGAATTAACTTATAAGGCAAAAGATGGTAATGATTATATTATGCATTTAATTGATACTCCTGGGCATGTTGATTTCACTTATGAAGTATCACGTTCATTAGCCGCTTGTGAAGGAGCGGTTTTAGTTGTGGATGCTGCCCAAGGCATTCAAGCCCAAACGCTGGCTAATGTTTATTTAGCTCTTGATAATAACTTAGAAATTATTCCTGTCTTAAATAAAATAGATTTACCATCGGCTGAGCCTGAAAAGGTGCGTAAAGAAATAGAAGATGTCATTGGGATTGCCGCAGATGATGCAGTATTAGCCTCAGGTAAATCAGGATTAGGGGTTATTGATATTTTAGAAAAGATTGTTACCGATATACCTGCTCCTCAGGGAGATGCTAATAACCCATTAAAAGCGTTAGTATTTGATTCATATTTTGATGCTTATCGTGGAGTAATTCCATCAATTAGAATTGTTGATGGCTCTATTAAAAAAGGTGATATGGTCAAGTTTATGGCCTCAAAAGCGATATATGAAGTTATTGATGTTGGTATTTATACTCCAACTGAAACTAAGCGTGATATCTTAGGGCCAGGTGATGTTGGATTTTTAACGGCCTCAATCAAAACAATCGGTGATGTGCGAGTGGGTGATACCATCACATGGGCTAAAAATGGGGCAACAGAGGCATTACCAGGTTACCGTACAATGAATCCTGTGGTCTTTTGTGGACTTTATCCAATTGAGCCTAATAAATATGAAGCATTAAAAGATGCGTTAGAAAAATTAAAGTTAAATGATGCTTCTTTAATTTTTGAACCCGAAACATCACAAGCATTAGGCTTTGGGTTTAGGACTGGCTTTTTAGGATTACTACATATGGAAATTATTCAAGAGCGTATTCAAAGAGAATTTGATATTGAATTGATTGCTACGGCGCCATCAGTAATTTATCATGTTTATAAAACTGATGGTCAAATGATTTTAGTTGATAATCCATGTTTATTACCAGATAGTCAAAAAATAGAATATATTGAAGAACCTTACGTTAAAGCAACCGTCATGTGTCCAAAGGACTATGTTGGTTCAGTAATGGATATTGCTCAAAAGAAACGTGGTATTTTTGGTGATATGAAATATCTTGATCAAACAAGAGTCGTTTTAACTTATGAATTACCACTATCTGAAATTGTTTATGATTTTTTTGATAAATTAAAATCATCAACCAAAGGTTATGCTTCATTTGATTATGAATTATCTGACTATAAACAATCAAGACTACAAAAAATGGATATTTTATTAAATGGTGAAGTAGTGGATGCTTTATCGGTCATTGTTCATCGTGATTTTGCTTATCATCGTGGGAAAGCGATTGTTGAAAAACTAAGAACTTTAATTCCACGTCAAATGTTTGAAATCCCTGTTCAAGCCGCCTTAGGCAATAAAATTATTGCTCGTGAAACGATTAAAGCGATGCGTAAAGATGTATTAGCTAAATGTTATGGTGGCGATATATCACGTAAGAAAAAATTACTTGCTAAACAAAAAGAAGGTAAGAAAAAAATGAAATCAGTGGGCTCAGTTGATGTGCCACAAGAAGCATTTATGGCAATACTTTCTAATAGTGATGATTAAAAAGGATTAAAATTATGATTAAAAAATGTGTTATTCCTGCTGCTGGTTTTGGAACAAGATTCCTGCCAATCACTAAGGCAGTGCCCAAGGAATTATTGCCAATCATTGATAAACCAGCCTTAGCCTATATTGTTGATGAGGCAATTGAGGCTGGTATTGAAAAGATTTGTATTATTATTTCATCAATTAAAGAAGATATTAAAAGATATTTTGGTGATAATGTAGTTTTAGAAAAGTTCTTATCAAATAAAAATAAGTTTTCTGAATTAAACTATATTAAATCACTTTACAAAGAAGTAGAAATTACTTATGTTTATCAAGAAGAACAATTAGGATTAGGTCACGCCATTTTACAAGCCAAAGACTTTGTTGGTAGTGATGATTTTGCGGTTCTTTTAGGTGATGATGTATATGTTGCTGATCACTGTGCTATTGGTCAATTAATAGAGGCTTATCAAAAAGTGAATGCTACTATCTTAGGCACACAAATTGTGCCTCTTGTAGAAGCTTCCAAATACGGAGTTTGTATTCCCAAAGATGTAAACAATCCATCAAACATAATTGAATTAGCAGGAGTAGTGGAAAAACCCAAAAATCCACCTTCACAATCAACTATCTCAGGTCGTTATATTTTAACTAACGCGATCTTTGATTATTTAAGCACTCAAACTAAGGGTGCTGGTGATGAGATTCAATTAACGGATGCTGTTTTACGATTAATGGGTCAACAAAAGGTATATGCTTATAATATTTTAGGCAAACGCTATGATATCGGTTCTAAAATAGGTTATGTTGAAGCGATTATTGATTTTGGTTTAGCACGAGAAGACCTTAAAGTTGAAGTTGAAAGCTTGCTTCAAAAGAAGTTGTCAAATAAATAAATAAACTAAACCGCTTTACCATCAATTCAATTAATCATGATCACTATAATGATAATGACCGACAAGCATACAGAGATGATGGATTAGCATCTCATAGAAACTATTGGTTACGTTCTGCTGGTTCTTATACTGGTGCTGGCAATCCCAATATAGGCATCCGCCCATCATTATGAGATAAAAGTGTGTTTAACTTTTACTTGACATAATATAGAATATATTGTATAATTTAATTGGACTTACAAGGTTTATTAAAGGAAAGAAGCAGGGACGGCAATCCCTGCTTCTTTTATAAAAAACGAATAATGACGGACCTACAAGATTTGACAATAATTATTTATTGTCTTTGTCGTTATCTCTTGAAATCAGATATAGTATTATTACTAATACAATCAAGAACTCCAAAAGTACGTACCTCCTGTTATCCGCCACTAAACCTCCCCGAGGTCTTTGACATATAATAAGTCCTTTCATTTGTTCGTTTTACCACCCTTTTGAGGTGGCTTTATCATTATATACATGGCATAATAAAAAATCAAACACACTTTTATCTTATCGTTATCAGAACTAAACCGCTTTACCATTAATTCAATTAATCATAATCATGATAATAGTGGCCGACGAGCACTAAGAGATGATGATGGTGGCACAGAAACTGCTGGAAGAAATTATTGGCTACGCTCTGCTGGTGGTACTGGTGGTCCCGTCGCGGTTGTCTGGACTAATGGCCTTCGTCTTGCTTCTTCTGCTGGCCCTACCTCTATCGGTTTCCGCCCATCACTATAAATTAAGTGATTTATGCAACTATTTTAGTAATTTTTGTATTTTTTACAGCATTTCCGATAATATGTTAAATAAAAAATGCTATAATACAAATAGAATATATTTTGAATTAATAAGTAAAGGAGATCTCCATGGTAACTACATTTTGGTTATTAACATTATTGGGCTTTGCTATCCCGATGTCAATATTCTTTTTACCACCGTGGGGCGCATTTCTTTGGACAGCAGTAGGAGTAGTGGTTGCTTACGTATTAACGTTTGTGATATTTGCGATGATCCATCCGTTTATTTTTAGACATACTAAGTTATTATCAAAGTATAGAGGATATATGATCCGTTCAACAATTTATTGGGTTAATCGCTTTATTCTTAATGCGAAAGTTAAATCAATTGGTAAAAAAAATATTCCCAAAACTGGGCCAACTGTTTTATTTTCTAACCACAAATCTTTTATTGATCCGTTAGTTTTAATTGAATCAATTCCTCGTGTTTCAGGGTTTGCTCCTAAAAGTTCTTTATATAAAATACCAATTTTAAGAACTTGGTTAGAAGGAATGCATTGCCTTAAAATTGATCGTCAATCAGCCAAAACTACGGCAATGAATATGGTTAAAACTATCAAAGACATTAAAAGTGGTTATCTAGTATCAATTTTTCCCGAAGGAACTGCTCGTGATCGTGACTCAGAAGATATGGCTGCTACTAAGGCAGGAGCCTTTAAGGTAGCAGTTAAGTCACAAGCCACCATTGTTCCCGTGACCTTAATTGGTACAATCGGTACGGCTCAAAGGTTTCCTCTTAGAAGAAGTCGAATCAAAATTATTTATCATCCTGCCATTAAATATGAAGACTATGCTGATATGAATACAGCCCAAATTGGTGACATGGTCTTAGAAATAGTTAATCAAGGGGTAAAAAACTATAATCAAGAGTGAAAAATCACTTTTTAATAAAAAAATAAAATACTAAGGAGTTTATATTATTATGCACACACACTATACATTGCTGGCAACTGCCACTTTAATCCCCATCGCTTTAATGGTCGCATTTATCTTTTATTACTTATTAAAGAATAAATCTAATGGTTGGAAATTATTGCCAATTAGATTAGTCGCTATCATTTTAGTGGCTGCCGAAGCCTTCAAGCAATACTACTCATATACTAGTCCAGAAGGTTATAATTTATGGCATTTACCACTGCACATTTGCTCAATTTTCATCTTATCACTACCAATAGCGGTCTTTACTAAACAAAAATCAAAAGTTAGTAAAGTGGCTTGGGCAGTGAGTATTTCAACAGGTATTATGATGACGATTGGTATTTTAGCAGTACCAGAAGTGATTATTGGTTATGCTACGCAAGCATTCTTTGATGGCAGTGCTTCAATTTTAGATTATCATTCGGTTGGTTTCCATTATATAATTGTATTCTTTGTGTTCTTAACAGTCTTATTAAAAGTTTATAAGCCAACTTTCTTACAAATCTTAATAGGTTCAATTGTTTACTTACTTTATGCTGGTTTAATGGTAACAATGGCTATTGTCTTAGATGTGAACTTTGCGATGTTATTAGAATTCCCAGCAGTACCTGCAATTGATGCTTTACGCAGTGATTTAGGCTTATGGGTATTCCAAAGTGTGATGGTAGGTAGTTATGTAGCAGCCTTTATCATATGTGGTCTTTTAATGAAAATTATTAGTGCCTTCGGTAAAAAGGCACCAACACCAGCGCCAACCCCAGTAGAAGAACCAGCAAGTGCTTAAAATATTAAACTAAATTAATTTTATAATTACTAAAAGGGAACAGTTATATTTTGTTCTCTTTTTTGTTTTTAAGGGTTATTAATTAAATATTTTTAAGTAGTCTTGTTTAACGTAGTTAAAAATATGTTATACTAATTATATTAAAATTAATAGAGGTCTTTATGAAAACGAATCACACACCAATGATTAAACAATATTTAGAAGTGAAAGAAAACTATCAAGATGCCATCCTTTTTTGGCGTTTAGGTGATTTTTATGAAATGTTTTTTGATGATGCAGTGGTGGCCTCTAAGGTTTTAGAGATTGCTTTAACGAGCCGTGATAAAGTTAATAATATTGCAATGTGTGGTGTTCCTTACCATGCCGCCAAAGTTTATATTCAAAAGTTAGTAGAAAAAGGGTTTAAGGTTGCGATTGCTGAACAAGTAACAGAAGCTGGTAAAGGTTTAGTCCAAAGAGAAGTAACCCGAGTAGTAACTCCTGGGATGATTGTTGATGACGGTATTATTGCGGGGGCCACTAATAACTATTTAGCTAGTATCGCTTTTAATGAACAAGGTTATGTAATGTCTTATTGTGATATTACTACTGGTGAATCATTTGTAGTTGATACTTTAAGTTTAAGTGAAGTTATTAGTCAAATCACTTCCTTAAACATTAAAGAGATTATTTTAGAAAATAAATCTGATAAAGTATTACTTGACTTTTTACGTGACCAAGCCATTTTAACCACGATTAACCCACATAGTTTAGAAGACCATAAACTCATTAATAACTTAAATAAGTTTCAAAAAGTGGCAGCTTTAAGATTACTTTCTTACTTAAATGAAACCCAAAAAACTGCTCTTTCACACTTTCAAAAGTTTATTGTTGTCTTAAAAGAAAATTATATGAAAGTAGATTTTCGGGCTGATCGTCATTTAGAAATTACCCAATCAGTTTATAATCAACACCCAAATACTTTACTTTATCATTTAGATAATTGTCAATCATCAATTGGTTCACGTAAACTTAAACAAATTATTAGTAACCCGATCATTAACATAGAAGAATTAAATCAACGTTATGATATGATTGATTTATTCAAAAACCATGAACAATTAGCCGCTATCATCAAACAATTAGCTTATGTTTATGATATATCAAGAATTGTTGGACGAATTAACTATAATAACATTAATGCCAAAGATTTAAGTTTTTTACGCTCAACTTTACACATTATTCCTGAATTAAAAAGTTTAATTAAAAATGATAATCCTTTAAGTGAAAAATTAATTGATTGTTTAGATGAACATCAAGCATTAAATGAATTACTAACTAACGCTATTGTTGAAAGTCCGCCTTTAACCATTAAAGAAGGTGGTATGATTAAAGAAGGCTTTAATGCCCAATTAGATGAGTTGATTGATATTGCTGTTAACGGTGATACGTGGTTAGAAAAATATGAAGCAGCCGAAAAAGAACGTTCAGGTATTAAAAACTTACGAGTACGCTATAATCGTATTTTTGGTTATTTTATTGATATTCCTAATTCATCACTGCATTTAGTGACCGATGATTTAGATTATATTCGTAAACAAACTTTATCAAGTAGTGAACGTTATGTGACAACTGTCTTAAATGAAAAAGAACAATTACTGCTAAATGCTAAGGATCGTGCTAATGCGTTAGAATATAACATTTTTAATGAAATTAAAACCCAAGTAGCCCAACATATCGTGTCCTTACAAGAATTATCTAATCATTTAGCTTTAATTGATGTTTATACAAATCTGGCGATGATTTCTGTGAAATACCGCTATACAAGGCCTAAACTTACAACTGCTCGTTTTGTGGATATTGTTAATGGCCGCCATCCAGTAGTGGAAAAGGCAGTTAATTTTGTGGCTAACCACATTGATATGCGACCGAATGAATTATTTTTAATTACAGGTCCTAATATGAGTGGTAAATCCACTTATATGCGAATGTTTGCTTTAATTGTGTATATGGCTCAAATTGGGTGTTTTGTGCCGGCTGATCAAGCAGTTTTACCAATTTATGACGCAATCTTCACCAGGATTGGTTCATCAGATGATTTAGCTGGTGGTAAATCAACTTTTATGGTAGAAATGTTAGAAGCTAATATCGCGTTAAGTAATGCTACTGATAAATCATTAATTTTATTTGATGAAATCGGCAGAGGAACAGCCACTTATGATGGACTGGCCTTAGCCCAAGGGATGGTAGAATATATTCATGAGCATATTAAAGCTCAGACTTTATTTTCTACGCACTATCATGAATTAGTGATCTTAGAATCAAAGTTTGCTAATATTGCTAACCTTTATGTTGAAGCCAAAGAACAAAAAGATGAAATGGTCTTTTTACATCAAGTTAAAAAAGGATCATCTTCACGCTCATATGGGATTCAAGTCGCGGCTTTGGCTAATTTACCAGCCCCGATTATTAATCGCTCTAAATATATCTTAAAAAAATTAGAAAATAAAACTACCACTGTTGATTTATTTAGTCAATTACCTGCCGAAGAAGAGGTAAGTCATAATTATCAAGATTTAGTGGATGCCTTAAAAGGCATTGATGTTGATCATTTAACGCCAGTGGATGCGTTAATGCGTATCAAATACTTACAAGATTTATTAAAAAAGAAAGGGTAGTATGCCAAAAATTATTAAAATGGATGACCATTTAGCCAATTTAATCGCTGCTGGTGAAGTGGTTGAAAGACCAGCCAGTATTATTAAAGAACTTTGTGAAAACTCAATTGATGCGGGTGCTACTCGCATTAAAATTGAGGTTTTTGAGCAAGGTTTAGGAAAGATTATAATTACTGATAACGGCATTGGCATGGATAAAGAAGACCTACATTTAGCAGTTTTATCACACGCTACTTCTAAAATTCACTCAGAACAAGATCTTAACAACATTTTAACTAACGGATTTCGGGGAGAAGCATTAGCATCAATTGCTTCGGTGGCTAAAATTAAGTTATCTTCTAGAATGAAAGACAGTGATGCTTATTTTGTTTTATATGAACAAAACCAATGTCTTGATGAAGGTTTAACCACTTTACCCTTAGGCACTAAAATTGAAGTGATGGAAGTGTTTGCTAATGTGCCTGCTCGCTTTAAGTACTTAAAAAATGAACAATATGAAAAAAATCAAATTATTAGTGTATTTGAAAAGTTAGCATTATCTAATCCGAAGATCGCATTTAGTCTTTATTTTGATGATAAGCTTTATAAAGAAACATTAGGTAGTCAAGAATCATTATTAATTGAAACAATCTTAGGTAAAAACATTTATCAAGATTGTATGTTATTTGAAGAAGAAATTACTAAGGTAAAAGCTAAAATATATTTAGTATCACCTTTTATATCAAGGGCTAATCGTAAATCAATTCATCTTTTTATTAATAATCGTCCGATTAATAATTACGCTTTAACCCAAGCGATCATTAATGCTTATGTGGGTCTTTTAATGACTAATCGTTATCCGATAGTTTTAGCCTATTTAGAAATAGATCCGCAGTTAATTGATGTTAATGTTCACCCGCAAAAGTTAGAAGTAAAGCTGGCTAATGAGATGATGTTAGCTTATAGTTTAGAAAGTAAATTAAAAGACTTTTTACAAAGTAATTTCAAAAAACCCCTGGCAGCCCCAGTGGCTAAAATAAATGCCATTAAAGAACAACTAATCCTAGATGCGACCCAAGGTGCTTTGACTCCACCCACAAAGGCAGTTACTCAGCCAATAGAAGTTAGTCCTATTGTCCCTGAAATTAAAGTAACCATTAACGATAACCCGCTAGGCTTAGAATATATTGGTCAATTTAGTGGCACCTATCTTTTATTTCAAGGACAAAATGGCCTTTATTTAATTGATCAACATGCGGCAGCCGAAAAAGTAAAATATGAGCATTTAATTAAATCTTACTTAGAAGCTGATTTTAGTCAAATTAACCTATTATTTCCATTAAGTCTTAATTTAATGAGTGAGGATTTAAGAATAATAGAAAATAATTTAGATCTTTTTAACCAGTTAGGTTTTAAGTTTGAAAAGGCCTTACTAAGTGCTTATCCAAGTATTATTAATGAAAAAGATTTAGAATTAGCCATTGAATCAGTCATTAATTTAATTAAAGCCCAAAGACCAGTAACCCTTTACGATTATATTCAAGACTTAGTGATTAATGTTAGTTGTAAACGTTCTGTAAAAGCCAACACTTTCCTTTCAAGTTTAGAAGTTAAAAAGTTAGTAAGTGATTTATTTTTACTGCCTAATTATATGACCTGTCCACACGGACGACCAATTATTGTTAATCTATCCTTAAAAGAAATAGAAAAAATGTTTAAGAGGATTGTCTAAATTGAAAAAAGTTATTTGTATAGTTGGCCCAACAGCCTCAGGCAAAACTAATCTTTCATTGGCACTGGCCAATATTTTCAGGACAGAAATTATTAATTGTGATTCAGTCCAAGTCTATCAAGAATTAAATATTGGTTCAGCCAAAATCACTTTGTTAGAACAACAAAACATCAAACATCATTTACTAGATATTGTTAGTGTTGGCACTGATTATAGTATTTATGATTTCCAAAAAGATGCTCGTTTAATTATTGATCAAATTAAACTGCCTATTTTAGTTGGTGGTTCAGGTCTTTATTTGAAATCAGCTCTTTTTAATTATGACTTAAAAAAGCGCACTCAACAAGCTTTACCATCATTAGATGAAATGATTACTGCCTTAAAACTTAATTATCCCAATCAATCATTAGATTATGAAAATCCTTACCGTGTTACATCTTACTACCAACAACATATTCAAAACTTTCAAATTAATACTAACCAAGGCAAAGATGAACCCCTTTATGATATTTTAACCCTATATTTAGATATTGATCGCCAAACTTTAAGACAAAGAGTTAGTCAAAGAATTGATTTAATGTTAAATCAGGGTTTAATTGAAGAAGTTAATGATTTACTTAAAAAAGGTTATGACTTAAATATTATTGGTTATAAACAAATTAGTCGCTACTTAAAAAATGAAATCACTTTGCAAGAAGCCAAAGAACTAATCATTAATGCTACTATGCAATATGCTAAACGCCAAAAAACATGGTTTAAGCATCAAATGCCAACTATTAGTCTTAATGCCTTAGATCCTGATTTGATTGATAAAAGTATTAAAATCATTAAGGAGTTTATTAATGAGTAACCAAAAAATATATTTAATTGGGATGCCTAATGCTGGTAAAAGCACGATTGCCAAAAGTTTAGCCAAAGAATTAAACTACGACCTTTACTGTTTAGATGATATTATTACTGATCGCACTAAAATGTCAATTAGTGAAATATTTAAGCATTATGGTCAAAGTTATTTTCGCCAACTTGAAACCCAAATCTTAAAAGAAATTGATGCCCTTAGCGTTAATTTAGTAGTTGATTGTGGGGGAGGAATTGTTGAAAAGTTAGAAAATAAACAATATATGAAGGGCTTAGTTATTGGGCTTGACCGTAACTTAGAGGACCTTAAAAAAGATATTAATGTAACCAATAGACCACTCTTACAAGAAAAAACAATAGAACAAATAAAAGAAGAAAGAAAGGAAAAATATTTGATGTTTGCTGATGTTTTAATTGAAAATAAAACAATTAATCAAACTCTACAACAAATATTAACAATAATTAAAAATGAAAATAATTAAAATATTAAACGGCCCTAACTTAAATATGCTGGGGTTTCGTGATAAAGAACTATATGGTGATTTAATTTTAGAACAAATCAATGCCACAATCGTCCAAAAATATACCCAAGTTAAATTTGAGTTTTTCCAATCAAATCATGAAGGAGAGTTCATTGATTTTTTACAACAAACTCACATCTCAGGGTATGATAATGTTTTAGGGGTGATTGTTAATCCAGCTGCCTTAACGCACACATCAGTGGCCATTAGAGACACATTAGAATTAATGACTTGTATCAAGGTTGAAGTGCACTTGTCAAACTTAACCACCAGAGAAGCATTTAGACAAGTTAATTTAATTAAAGATGTAGTAGATGCTCAATTTATGGGTAAAAAAGAAGTAAGTTATTATGAGGCAGTAGAGTTTATTTTATCTAAATCAAACCTTAATTAATAATTTTTTCTTAAAAAACATCAACAAACCACTTATAAAACAACTTATTAATCACTTTCCTTATAACTTATGTTATAATAGTTAAGGTAAAATAAAACTTTAAGGAGAACCTCTTATGGTATCAACAAATGAATTCAAAACTGGTATGACGATTGCTTATGAGGGTAATATTTATCAAATTATTGACTTTCAACACGTAAAACCTGGTAAAGGTGCCGCTTTTGTCAGAAGTAAATTAAGAAACTTACGCACTAATAATGTTTTAGACATTACTTTTAATGCTGGGGTAAAAGTAGAAAAAGCTCAAATTGATAAAGAGCCGATGCAATACTTATACGCTGATGGTGAAAACCATATTTTTATGAATATGGAAACGTATGAACAAATTGAAATTCCTACTGTGCGTGTAAAATATGAACTAAACTTTATTAAAGAAAGTGATCAAGTTGAGGTAATGTTTTATAATCAATCAGAAATCTTAGGGGTTATTATTCCTGAAAAAGTGTCATTAGTAGTTGCCGAAACAGTACCTGGTGCCAAAGGCGATACTAAAACTAACGCATCAAAAGATGCGATTTTAGAAACTGGTTATTTAGTGAAAGTGCCACTTTTTATTGACCAAGGTGAAAAGATTATTGTTAATACTACCACGGGTGAGTATGTACAAAGAGATAATAAATAAAGGTTAAGGCCTTTATTTTTTGAAAAAATAACATTTATGTTATAATAATGATGGTGGTTTATAAATGGAAAGACTTAACAAAATATTAGCAGCCTCTAATGTGGCATCTCGCCGAAAAGCCGATGAACTTATCTTAGCTGGTCGTGTTAAAGTAAATAATGAAATTATTACCCAGTTAGGTCATAGTGTCAAAAAAAGCGATGAAATCTTAGTTGATGATCGCCCCATTAGTAAAGCCAATTTAGTTTATTTTCTCTTAAATAAACCAAGTGGTTATTTATCCACCACCAACGATGATAAAAAGCGTCGTAAAGTCACAGACCTTTTTAATGCCAAAGATGTGACAGAAAGATTATATCCTGTGGGTCGTTTAGATTATGAGTCAGCAGGAGCATTAATTATGACTAATGACGGCAGTTTAACTAAACATTTAACTAATATTAATACGTTAATTGAAAAAGAATATTTAGTAAGAGTCAAAGGTATCGTGATTAAAGAAAAGATTAGACAACTAAGAAAAGGCATTTATATTGGTAAACAAAAACATTTATGTGTGCCAGTGTTTGTGGCGATTGAAGAATTAGATAAAGTCAATCAATCCACCTTAATTCGTTTAGTCTTATCGGATGTTAAGAATAAAGATATCAAACCAATGTTTCAAGCATTAGGTCATGAAATAAAAACTTTAACCCGTATTCGCTTTGGTGATATCACCTTAGATGGGGTTAAACGTGGATCTTATCGTCACTTAAAGATTCACGAAGTAAAAACATTAAAACAAACAAATGGAGGCTATTGTGGAAAAGTTTAGGGTTGCTATTGACGGGCCAGCAGGGTCAGGAAAATCAACGATCAGCAAGATGGTGGCTGATGAACTAGGATTTACGCATATAGATACAGGAGCAATGTATCGGGCTGTAACCTTGGCAGCAATTCAAAAACAGGTGGACTTATATGATGAAAAATCATATGAGTTTTTAGAAACCACTACCATCGCTTATGAAAACAATAAAATCATGTTAAATGGTCAAGATGTATCACGCGAGATCCGCTCACCAGAAGTGACTAATAATGTTTCATTAGTTTCTAAGTTTCCTTATGTTAGACAAAAAATGGTGGCTTGCCAACAACAAGTCGTGCAAAGTGGTTTAATCATTATGGATGGCCGTGATATTGGCACTGTGGTTATTCCAGATGCAGAAGTTAAAATATTTTTAACGGCTAACGTTGTGGAAAGAGCCAAAAGACGTAAACAACAATTATTAAAAAACGGTGTTCAAGAAGATTTAGAAACCGTGATTCAAGACATTAAACTGCGTGATGAAAAAGATTCATCAAGAGCAGTTGCCCCACTGATTAAAGCAGATGATGCAATTGAAGTGGATACCTCAGATATTACGCTTGAACAAACCATTCAAGCAATCATAAAATTAATTAAAAGTAGGAAGGTGTAGTATGGAATATCAAGATTTAAGGTTCCCTAAGGTACGTGAAAAAATTAAAGGAGTAGTAGTTGATGTAAAATCCGATCGGATTTTAATTGATCTAAACTCATACACAGAAGGAGTTCTTTATTTAGAAGGATATTCTAAGCCTGCCCCAAAGAGTTTCTTACCAATTATTAAAGTAGGCGATATAATTGAGGCACAGGTAACAAAGGCTTCTGATGGTGAAAGAAACCAATCATCAGAGATCTTATTATCAAGGTTGCCAATTTTAAGAGATTTATCTTTACAAAAGTTAGAAACTGCCTATGCTAATAAAGAAGAAATTACTACCAAAGTAGTTAGTAGTTTAGATAAAGGGTTAGTATTAAGTTATGAAGGTAATGAATTATTTTTACCAGTATCATTACTTGATCGTGAATTAATTGATAAAAAGGATGCCTTAGTTAAAAAAGACTTAGTAGTAGTGATTGAAGAAATCCGTAAACAACCACGTTTAAGAGTGGTAGCGACTCGTCGTCCAATTTTTGAAAAAACGCGTCAAGAAGCGATATCAGCTCGTAAATTAGCCAAGGATACAGAACTAGCAAGCTTCTCAACAGGTCAAGTTATTGAAGGTACTGTTGAAAAGTTAGAAAATTACGGAGCATTAATTAAGTTTGAGCATAATGTCGGAATGTTGAGGCTTTCACAAGTATCACATCACCGTATTGATAAAATTACGGATATGCTTAAATTAGGTCAAAAAATTAGCGTTAAAATTATTAAAATTGAAGGTAATAAAATTGATCTTTCATTAAAAGCGTTAATTAAAACTCCATTTGAAGTTTATTCAGAAAACCATAAAGTTGGTCAAAAAGTAGTCGGAAAAGTTGTGCAAAAAGTGCCATTTGGGATCTTTATTGAACTAGATAAAGACGTTCAAGGCTTACTGCATAAAAATGAAATCTCTTGGAATCCCCAAGATAATACTTATGACTACATCCATATTGGTGCAGAAATTGAATTAGTGATCTTAAATAAAAATGTTAAAGATAAAAAGATCTCATTATCTAAAAAAGTTTTAGAAGATAATCCTTGGGCATCAGCCGATGTTAAAGTTGGCCAGTATTATGATGTTTTAGTAACAGAAATCACCAAAGATGGTTTGAAGGTTGCTTGTCAAAGTATTGATGGGTTTATCAAAAACAGTGAAGCATCAAGTGATAAAATTAAGTTAGAAGACTATTTTACAGTGGGTGATACCATTACTGCCAAAGCGATTAAGTTTAATCGTGAAGATTGGATCTTTGATTTGTCAGTTAAACAATATCAAAAAGATCAAGAACGTAAAGATTTTGAAGATTACTTAAAGGAAAATCGCGAAGATAAGCCAATTACGATTGGTGATATTGTTGATTTAGATATTAAGAAAAAGTAAGGAATTAAAGTTATGCCATTTACAGTAGCAATCGTTGGTCGTCCTAACGTTGGTAAGTCAAGTTTATTTAATCGGATTGTTGGTGAAAGAATTTCTATTACTGATGATATGCCGGGTGTGACACGTGATCGTATCTATGCTCAATCAGAATGGCTAACGAAAAAATTTAGTCTAATTGATACAGGGGGCATCGATATTGTTGATGTGCCCTTTTTAACGCAAATTAAAATCCAAGCTCAGATTGCTATTGATGAAGCCGATGTCATTATTTTTGTGGTTGATGGTAAGGTTGGTTTAACTGATGCGGATTATGCGATTGCCAAAATACTTTATAAATGTAGTAAGCCTGTAATTGTGGCAGTTAATAAAATTGATGATAAAGCTTTACTGGCTAATGCTTATGAGTTTTATGCCTTAGGCTTTGATGAACCGATTGCAGTTTCAACTTTACACGCTATTGGTGTGGGGGATTTATTAGATAAAGTTATTTCGCATATGACCGAAGATCACGAACCAAAAGCTGATGATTCAGTGAGGTTTGCAATAATTGGGCGTCCTAATGTCGGTAAATCAAGTTTAGTTAATGCCATTTTAGGTGAAGAACGAGCAATTGTTTCTGAAATATCAGGTACCACTACCGATTCAGTGGATACAACCTTTGTTTATCATAAACAAAAATATACTGTCATTGATACAGCAGGTATTAAAAAGCGTGGTAAGATCTATGAAAATATTGATAAGTATTCAGTTTTAAGAGCACTAAGTGCATTAGAACGTAGTGATGTTGCTTTAATGGTCATTGATGGTCATCAAGGTATTATTGAACAAGATAAACACGTAGCAGGTTATATTACGCAAAACTTTCGAGCTTGTGTGATTGTGGTTAATAAATGGGATATTGTTACCAAAGATGATAAAACCATGAAAAAGTTTGAAGACTTAGTGCGTGAAGAGTTTAAGTTTTTAGATTATGCCCCGATTATATTTTTATCAGCTAAATTAAAACAAAGAATTAATACAGTTTTCCCAGCGATTAATTTAGCTTATGAAAACTTTACTAAATCATTTAAGACCTCAGTCTTGAATGAAGTTTTACACGATGCAGTGGCCATGAATCCACCAGCAGTCTTTAACCAAGGTAAAGCGAAGTTTAACTACATTACCCAAGTAGCCACTAAACCACCAACCTTTACCATATTTGTTAATGATTATAATTACATTCATTTTTCATATGAAAGATACTTACAAAATCAATTTAGAGCCGCCTTTGAATTAGAAGGAACCCCAGTGAAATTTGTTTTTAGAAAGAAGGAACGCGATGAAATTTAGTATTTTAGGAGCAGGCTCTTGGGGCACTACATTAGCCCAAGTGTTAGTTGATAACGGTCATGATGTCTTACTTTATGACATTAATGAAGATACCTTAAAAGCAATTAAACAAGGTTCACAACCCCTTTTAGATTATCATGATTTACCCCCAATGAAAACCACTAATAATCTTAAAGAATTAGTTGGGTTTTCCCACTATATATTGATTGCTATTCCAACGGCATATATTCGTCAAACATTAAGTAAAATTAATCCTTTATTAACGACTAAAACCCACTTTATTAATGTTTCAAAAGGAATTGAACCAGAAACCTTAAAACGTGTTTCGGAGATTGTTATAGACGAGATTAATGAAAATGTAAGAGGTGAGTTTTGTTTATTAGCAGGACCTTCACATGCCGAAGAATTAATTTTAAGGCAATTAACAATGTTAACGGCATCTTCTAATAATTTAGAGTTTGCCAAAGTCGTACAAAACGCTTTTAACAATGCTAACTATTTAAGAGTTTATACTAATAATGATTTAATTGGTTCTGAGATTGGCGGGTTTGTTAAAAACGCCATTGCCGTAGCCGCAGGGATCTCCACTGGCTTTGGTTATCATGAAAATGCTAGGGCCGCTTTAATCACCAAAGGCATTAAAGAGATTATGGATATCGTTGATTTTATGGGTGGTAAAAAAGAAACAGTTTTTGGTTTAACTGGCATTGGTGATTTGATTGTTACTGCCTCATCAGAGCATTCAAGAAACTTCAAAGCAGGGGTTAAAATCGGCCGTGGCGAGAACGCTGATAAGGTCCTTTTAGAATCAAAAATGGTGGTTGAAGGGATCAGATCAATCATCGCAATGAACTTTTTAGCTCAAAAAAATAACTTAGATTTACCAATCATTCAGACCTCTTATAAGGTAATAAAAGGCATTTTTACGGTCGAAGAAGCCCTAAATTCGCTATTATCACGTGAATTAAAGTCAGAAAGCATAACATTTTGATTAAAATATGTTATAATATTATTAACTAGTATAATTTAATAAAATTAAGGAGAAAACTATGAACAAGACAGAATTAGTAGCAGTTGCGGCTGACAAAGTTAGCCTAAGACAAGCAGATGTTGAAAAAGTATTAAGTGCGGTTACAGATGTTATTTTAGAAACATTATCAAAAGGTGAAAAAGTAGTAATCACTGGTTTTGGTACTTTTGAAGTAAGAGAAAGAATGGCAAGAAATGGTAAGAACCCACGTACTGGTGAGGCTATTACAATCCCAGGCCAAAAAACACCTGCCTTCAAAGCAGGCAAGTTATTAAAAGCGGCAGTTAAGTAAAACATCATAAAGATAACCTCGGTTATCTTTTTATTTGAATGGATGGAAAAATCATGACAATATTTCAAATGGCAATGGAAGATAATGTTGCTGGTATTAATCAACATTTAACAGACATTAATATCGTTTGTGAAGACTCTAAGTCTTTACTACATTACGCAGTTTTAGGCTCAGCCCATAATGTAATTGACTATTTATTAGTTAAAGGGATTGATATTAACTTAAAAGATAAAAATGCAGAAACAGCTATTTTTGATTGTGCAAGAAAAGCGAAAGTTTTGATTGCTAAAAAGTTGATCTTAAAACACGCTAATATTAATGTAGTCAATAAGATGAAAGAAAGCCTTTTACACTTAGCTTGTAGTAAGGGTAATTTAGAAATAATTGAGTTGTTAATGGATGCTAAAATTAAAGTTGATATGATAACCAAAGATGGTAAGTTACCAATTCATTATGCAATACTGGCTGGTAATTATAATATTGTAGATCAGTTATTAAAAACTTTCTCACTTTCTAAGTTTATGGCTGATCAAAATAATAATACATTGCTGCATTATGCAGCAATGACTTCTAGTTGTAAAATGATTGAATTATTTATTAATCATAAATTAGATCCTAATGCCTTAAATAACCAATTAGAAACACCCCTTTTTATGGCAGCTAAATCAGGCACTTATGATACTAACCTATTATTACTTAATCATAATGCTTTATTAGAATTAAGAAATATTAGATTTGATAACGTGTTTAATATTGCTAATTTCAATGAAAATTATGCTGTATTAAATTTATATGCTGAATATCAAACTCGCACTAAATATATTAACTTTGTTAAAAATAACCCCTATGTTGTAGCAATCCTTAACAATGATATTTTACAAGTTAAAAACTTACTTCTTAATAAAGTAGAAGTAGATAACCCATACTTAGGACTATCTCCACTTGATTACGCGAAAAAGTACCAAAGAAGTGAGATAGTACAGTTATTGCTTGCTAGCAGGTAAAATGTGACTTTTTAAGTCGCATTTTTTATTATCAGAACTAAACCGCTTTACCATTAATTCAGTTAATCATCCCCATAGTAATGAAGGCCGAGAAGCATTAAGAGATGATAGCCATAATGCCACAGAAAATTATTGGTTACGTTCTGCTGGTGTTGGTCAAACAGATGCTTTCCGCACCATCGCAATTATTTTTGCTTTTGGCACTCGTTATGCTAGTATTGCTTTCCATAGCGCTCTTGGTATCCGCCCATCATATATTAACATGAAAAAAAGCAGGAAACCCTACTTTTGTAAAAATGTTATACTATTATACTCGTGTATAAACGGTTAAATCCCAACGATCAGTTCCACCATCATGACGGAAAATTAAAGGGCTCATAATTAAGGCTTGCTTAATAACTACGCTCAATAAACGGCTGGCTTCTGCACGATCGCCACACGCTCTTGAAATTGGCTCATAAATTGTTTCTTCCCAATTTGATGGTACTAAGTCTTTGGCAGTGAAAGTTTCTTTACGATTGACAGTTTGTAAAGTTGCACTAATGATTAAAAACAATTCCTTAGCAGTCAATTTATCAAGATACTCCATTTTAGTACCTCTAAAATCTAAATCAGTAATTAGTTTTCCAGCTTTATTAATTAACATCTTGTTATCACACCCTATCGGGTTTCCTTTCATACGCTTAATATTATACTTGATTTTATACTATTTAAGTATAATTTTTAATTTTTTTATGATTTTATAATATGAAATAGATATTATTAATTAATAGTATTCTAAAAGAGGCTATACCTCTTTTAGAATAAGATTACAATAAAAATCCTACAAATGATACAATGAAAAGTCTACAAATGATACAATGAAAAGTCTACAAATGATACAATGAAAAGTCTACAAATGATACATTGGCTTAATTTCTGTTGAAGGAGTTAGTCTTTTTTGTTTATAGATATGGGCTTATTAAATAATAATATTAACTTTATTATTAGTGTATTAATTGAACTCTTTTTATGAAAATATAGTAAAGAGCTTGACAGTAGTAGGATATATTTCATCTATAAATTAATATTAAACATTTCTTTTCTTTTTAAGTCTAACAAAAACTTTAACAATCTCAATAACTAATACAGGTGTTAATGAAAATCCTAAAACTATTAACCATTGTAAGCCGTTTAAGTTAGCTACACTAAATATATCAGCCACAGGTGGAATTAATACTACCCCCACAGTTAAGATCGCACATATGATAAAGGCACCATTAACATACCAGTTTTGTTTTAACTGGAAGATTGAATATTCAGAACTGCGGACATTAAAGGCGTGAAATAATTGAGAGATACCTAAGGTTAAGAAGGCCATTGTTCTAGCAGTGGCTTGATCGTTAGTAGTAATATAACCAATTGCGTAAGCCACAAAGGTTAATAAACCAAACATCACACCTTGCCAAGCAATACGCCAACCTAAACCACCGGAAAAGATTGATTGGTTAGAATCTCTTGGGGAATGTTCCATGACGTTAGGTTCTTTTTGTTCTAAGCCTAAGGCGATGGCTAATAATGAATCAGTGACTAAGTTAATCCATAAGATTTGAGCGGCTGTTAATAAGTGATTATCACCACCCCAGCCAGCAGCAGCCATTACGACAATTCCGATAGTCATTGCTACAATCTCGCCAATATTAGAAGATAATAAGAAGTGGATGGACTTAGTCAGGTTAGCAAAAATAGTACGTCCTTCCCCAACAGCATCAACGATAGTAGCAAAATTATCATCAGTTAACACCATATCAGAAGCACCCTTAGCCACCTCTGTGCCAGTAATGCCCATCGCAATCCCAATATCGGCTTGTTTAATAGAAGGAGCATCATTAACTCCGTCGCCAGTCATGGCGACTACTAAGCCTTTGGCTTTCCAGGCTTTCACAATTCTTACTTTATTTTCAGGCGATACTCTGGCATAAACCCTAATAGAATCTAATTTTTCCATAAACTCATCATCAGATAATAAATCTAATTCTTGCCCCGTTAAAGCAATCTGCCCATCTTCAATAATATTTAAGTTTTTAGCAATCGCGACCGCAGTATTTTTATGATCCCCGGTAATCATAATAGTTTTAATGCCAGCATGCTTACAAGTTTCAATGGCCGCTTTAACTTCTGGTCGTTCAGGGTCAATCATGCCCATTAAACTTAGTAAAGTTAAATCAGTTTCTAAATCATCAAATGATAATTCAGTAATGTTATCAGTATTTTTAATTTCTTTATATGCCACAGCTAAAACCCTTAAAGCTTGATTAGCCATTTGGATATTAGTATCCTTAAAGCTTTGTAGTGTAGTTTTTTGGTTGTAAATATTAGTAGTTTTGGTAAAGATTACATCAGGTGCTCCTTTGACGATGGCATAAGTTTTACCGTTATATTGATTAACGGTAGTCATCAGTTTTCGTTCAGAGTCAAAGGGTAATTCATGGATTCTTTGAAAATCATTAATAATTTGTAAAGGATCTAAATTAAGGGCTAAGGCTAAATCCATGAAAGCAATCTCTGTGGGATCCCCAATTTTTTTAATATTATCTTGATCTTTAATGATTTTAGCATCATTAACTAAAACCCCTAACCCAGCAGCAAACTCTAAATCTTGATTCAATACTGTATCACTATTAATTTGAATAACTTCATTATTAATAAACACTTGTTGAATAGTCATTACATTTTGGGTTAAAGTGCCTGTTTTATCGCTACAAATAATTTGCGTAGAACCTAAGGTTTCTACCGCAGGTAGTGTACGCATAATCGCTTTATGCTTAGCTAAGTTAGACATCCCTAATGATAAAACCACCGTGACAATCGCAGGTAATCCTTCGGGGATAGCGGCCACCGCTAATGAGACAGCAAATAAAATATTATACATCCAATTAAACTCTGACATTGGATTATTACCAATTAAATGAATCATTATTTCTAATAAGAAAATAGAAGATACAATAATTAAAGCAATCACTGCTAATATTTTACCTAACTTAGAAATATTTTTTTGTAAAGGCGTGCTTTCATCTTTACTTTCTGAAAGCATCGCCGCAATCTTACCAATTTGCGTATCCATCGCAGTTTTAACAACTAAGGCCTTACCGCGCCCATAAGTTACCACTGTTGACATATAAGCCATATTAAAACGATCCCCTAAGGGTATTTCAACCCCAATTAAAGGATTACTGACCTTTTCTACTGGGACGGCCTCACCAGTTAAAATAGATTCATCAATGCGTAAATTAACTGATTCAATAATTCTTACATCAGCAGGCACATAATCACCAGCAGTTAAAACTACTAAATCCCCTACTACAATATCTTTGACATCAATGACGGATTCAACACCATCACGAATGACAGTGACATGAGGAGAAGATAAGGCTTTAATCGCCTCAGTTGATTTTTCAGCCTTATGTTCTTGAAAGACTGAAAGTAATGCATTAATTACGACAATAGAAATAATTAAAATCCCATCAGTGGGGTTACCATCACCAGATGGCAAGTAAGCCATGACAATGGCTAAAATGGCCGCAATTAATAAAATAATAATCATAAACTCCTTAAATTGAGCAGCTAGTTTCATTAAAAAGCTTTTCTTTTTAATTTCATTTAATTTGTTTGGACCATTTTTTTCTAAACGAAGATTAGCCTCTTGAACTGATAGACCTGTTTGTTGATCAGTTTCAAGATCCAAAGCTACCTCCTCATTAGTTTTTAGATAAACTTTTTTAGTAGTTTGATCTGGGTTTTGCGTGTTTTGATTTTCTGACATAAAGATGCCCCTTTCAATAAATAATGCCTTATTAAAAATAAAAAGACCTAAGACAATAGTCTTGAAGGTCTCGTTACAAGTCTTTGCTTGTGAATAGCCGGATCAAGTGATCGTATTGACGACTAATTCTTTGGGAAACTACTCCCCTTCAAAAATATTATACACGTAATTTATTAAAAATTATAATAAAAATAAAAAAATAAATAGTATATAGGCGTTAATAAACAAGCATTAATCATATTTTTCACAAGAAGTATAAACACAAAAATCATGCAAATTGTATTTTTTTTGTTGAAAAATAAGCAAAATCGACTATAATAGTATCGGAGGGGTGCAAAATGTATTCATTTATGAACAAAGTAACTATATCAGGTATTAAAAATCTTAAAAACGAAGTGACACTAGATTTTTATAAAACTAATATGGGACGTAATATAAAATTAAATAAAAATAACATTAAAGCAATCTATGGTGCTAATGGAGCAGGTAAGTCAGCGATAGTGCACGCTTTTGATATTTATGAAGAATTAGTTTCAAAATCAGGCCAACTATTTAGTGAGTCTTTTAAGCAAAAATTAGATGAATTGATTAATCAACAAACTAATGTTTTTACAATTAAGATTAATTTTGTGATTTATAATGAGCGTAACTTAATTGAGGGTGAATATATCCACGAATTAGTGATTGCTAGAACGCAAAATGATTTTTTAATTCACAGTGAGACATTATCACAAGTAAAGTCTAGAAATGAAAGAGTTATTATTAAGGTAGAAAAAGGCGAAATTAAAGTTAATCGTTTAACTAATGAATTAAAAGATGCCTTTTTCAACCAGTTACGCCAAAGAAGTGTGGTAGATTTATATGGGGATATGGTTGTAGATAATAAGGATATTGATGATGAAGATCAAGACAAACTAACACCTTTTTTAATGTTTGCTAATGACTTATATGTTGAAACAGTTGATGCAGATAATCATTTTAGTTTTGTTTCAAGAGTTCATCACACCAAAAACGAAGAAACTTGGTCAAAGTATATTGCTGAGTTTTATAAGTGGTTGAAACAATCACGTCAAGAGCCTTTAAGTGAATATACTTACTCAATTTCAGAAGATCAAAAAAATGAGTTTCAAAAATATATTAACAATTTAACTAGATTTCTTAAAATATTTAAGCCTAATTTAGTAAAAATTGATATAAGCCATGAAAGACAAAACGGCAATAGAATTAACATAGAACCATACTTTGTTTATAATGATGCCAAAATCCATATTGAGTTTGAAAGTGCCGGCATTAAAAAACTGACTAAACTATATCAGTTGTTTTGTTATAAAGAAGCAGGCAAAATTATTATCATTGATGAGTTTGATGCTAACTTGAATGATGTTTATTTAATTAAATTACTACAATATTTTAATGAATCATCAATCGGACAAATAATTTTTATTACGCATAATGTCAGTCCAATGGCAGTTTTAGCCAAAAATAAAAACGCCATTGACTTTACTACACAAGATGGTAAAGTTACTAGTTGGACTAAAAGTGGTAATTATTCGCCGATCAATATTTATCAAAAGGGTTATATAAGTGGTTTGCCTTTCAATATATATGAAACTGATTTTGAAGATATTTTTAATAATTGATAATACTTAATAAAAAAAGCAGGAAACCCCATAAAGGGATTCTTGCTTTTAATTTAATAAAACTTAAATATAGTGTTTACACTCCGCGAGCGCCAATAGGCCATTGATTAGTCAAAAAGTCTAATAACCCCTGTCTATTACCAGTTACTGTAAAATAAACAGACACCATATTAAAATGTTGTGATATAACCAAAGAATGATTAGTGCCAGACAATAAATCATTAAAGTGATCACTAATGTCTGGTTTATGACTTTGAGCCTCAGCAACATCGGCGAAATACCCCACATAAGCCACTTCAATTGTCACCCTTGCATTACCCAATTCATCAAAATTATCAGGTAATAAGCTTGCTTCAATAGCGGTATTATTATTGAATATATTAGCCGTCCATCCCTCATCTCTAAAACGCACTAATTGTTGGTTAATATCGCTATTAGGGATAGTGACCCACGCAGGAGCAGAACCACAACCAATTAGTGACACAGTTAATACCACAGCTGTAATTAATAAAAGTAATTTAGTTTTCATAATATCCTCCTTCAATGATACCCACTTTTATTTTACTACAAATTATCACAATTGATTATAATTACTTAAAAAAAGAAACATCAATTCCCCAAAACAGGAATTGATGCCCAGTAATAGTAAGATTTTAGCCATTCAGCAACAATTGAAGAACTTAAATGATAAGCTAATCTTTTAATATTATGACTATTGTAATTACTACTATTAGCTGCTAAGCCAATAGCGTATTCTTTCGTAAAATCATTTAAGATCTCACTAAATATTATTTGATCCACTAAAAAGTTTTGTGGATCAACACTACGGGTAAAAGTAGGATACATTATTGCTAAAATTGAACCCTGTTCTTGAAAGGTTAAAGCCATTGTTAAAGGATCAACTCGTCTAAATACTAAGTTTAAGGGATTACTAATAATATTATCAACTGTGACAAATGGATTTATTTGGTCTAAAACGATCAATTCTGCTTGATGTAAAAGATGAAGACTTCTAGCAAAGTTCATATCATCATTAATCATTAAAACAGTAGTATCAGCACTAATATCACTAATATTTTCAAAAATACCTGAATAAAGTGAAAGTTTAGCGTGATATACGCCAGTAATAAAACGTAAATCGCTATTTGAAGCGGTATTAAACTGATGTAAGAAGTGTTGGTGTTGGATGAAGTTAGCATCTAACTCTTGCATACTTAAAGCCATATTAGCTAGTGAAAAGTGAGTAAATTGTCTAATGTCAAGTTCAATGCCTTCCTCTAAAAGAGCAGGTCTTATTAGTTCTAAAATCTCATTGGCTGGGGCAAAAGAGACCCCAATGCGGATCACATGCTCTTGTGTGTCCCTGCAAGCAAGCATCCCCCCACACAATAATAAACAAATTAATAAATATAACTTTTTCACGCTTTATTCACCAACCTTGCTAAAACAGTGCCAATAATTTGAATTAAAGAAATAACTATTATCATGACAATTACCACTAACCATAATAATGACCAGTTCCACGCTCCTGTTAACTGGTTAATAACAATCGTCCCAATCCCCCCGCCATTAATAATGCCCACAATCATTGAATAAGCAATCAAGGTAATCACTAAGTTAGTAATTGATAAAATTAATGCTGGCATTATTTCGGGTAAGATTATTTTATAAAATGTCTTAATTAAGCCAAAGTTTAGGCTAGTGCCTAAACAATAAAGTTCAGCATCAGCACTAATGAAGGCATTCTCACTTAGGCGTGCCATGATACTAAGACCAATAATACTTAAAGAAAAAATTGAGGCAATCATCCCAAAGCCAGTGCCAAATAAAAAGTGTGAAACAGGGATTAAAATAATCATTAATAAAATAAAGGGTACTGAACGAATAATATTAACAATAATAGTAACTATCCAAAAAAGTGAAGAATTAGGCACGTAACCGTCACGTTTAGTCACCGATAAAATAATTCCTAAGGGAACACCGATCATAATACTAAAAGTAGTAGATATTAAAACCATTAAAAAAGTTTGTCCTAACGCATAAAAGATTTGTGAGTAATATTGAACTAATGCCTCAATCATAAAGTTCCTCCCAAATTGATAAATAACCACTATTTAAGTCATTAATCTTTTTAACATTATCTAAACGAACAATTTTACCATCGGCTAACCATAATACTTGATCAAATAAAAACTTCGCCACTGCCACATCATGGGTGACCATTACTAAGGTCGTTTGGTGTTGTTCGTTTAATCTTTTTAAGATATTTAAGGTATCAAGCACTACACCAGAATCTAAATTAGCAGTCGGTTCATCAAAAAAAATGATATTAGGTTCTTGCATTAAAGCCCGAATGATAGCTAATCTTTGTTGTTGGCCACTTGATAACTGAGCAGGATATTTCTTAGTCATTTCATTAAGGCCAAAATCGTTTAATAAGTTTAAGGCCTTATTAATACTATCAGGTGTTTTTTTAATGGGCAATAAGGCATTTTGTAATACATTTTTATTTTTTAATAAATTGGCATTTTGAAAAACGAAAGCACTTTGTATGGGTGCTTCATAAATTACATTGCCACTAGAAGGTTTAATTAATTGGGCTAAAACTTTTAACAATGAAGTTTTACCCGCCCCACTAGGCCCCATTATCCCTAAACATTGACCCCTATTAATCTCTAATGATATATCGCTTAAAATTGATTGCTGGTTTAATTGTAAACAAACATTTTTAACTTTAATCATTTTTAACTAATAACCCCACTAATTTAACAACAATCTCTAATGCCTTAGTCATTTGATTAATTGAGGCAAACTCAAAACGGCCATGGAAGTTAAACCCACCAGTGCCTAAATTAGGACAAGGCAGTCCTTCAAAAGTTAAACGTGCCCCATCAGTACCGCCCCTAATTGGTTCAATAATTGGGGTGATGCCACACTCTTTGATTGCTTTTTGAGCTAGGGTGATGATATGCATTTGATCTTTTAAGACCTCATACATATTAAAATAAGAATCTTTAATTGTTAAAGTAGTACATAAATAACCATATTTTTGGTTTAAGTAATCAACAATATTTTGAAAGTCTTTCTTTTTTTGAGCAAACTTTAACTTATCATGATCACGTATAATATATAAAGATGTAGTATTTTCAACGGTTCCACTAATATTGGTTAAATGATTAAAGCCTTCATAACCTTGGGTATTACCTGGTATTTGTAAGGGATTAAGCATACTGTGAAACTCAAAGGCTAAATGTTGTGAGTTAATTAGTTTATCTTTGGCTGCTCCTGGGTGAATTGATTTGCCGATAAACTCTAATTTAGCACTAGCAGCATTAAAGTTTTCATATTCAATCCCGCCAACTACTGAACCATCTAACGTGTAAGCAAACTTTGCCTTAAACCAATCATAATTAAAATGATCAGTTCCGCGTCCAATTTCTTCATCAGGGGTAAAACAAAGATAAACATCACCATGTAAATATTCAGGGTGATCTTGACAATACTGAGCAAACTCCATAATAATAGCAACCCCACACTTATCATCAGCCCCTAATAAAGTATTTCCATCAGTAACAATAATATCATCCCCAATTACTTGTTTCAGTACAGGGAAAGTATTAACATCCATTTGATACTGCTCATTTAACTTAATTAAAGCACCATCATAGTTTTTAATAATGCGTGGATTAACATTAGCCCCAGGAGCATCAAAAGAAGTATCAACGTGAGCAATCAAGCCAATTGGTGTAACGCCCTTAGTATTAGCCTCAATCTTACAATAAACATAACCATATTCATCAATAAAGGCATTATAGCTCATCGTAATTAATTCTTTGACTAAAAGATTAGATAAATCTTTTTGTTTATTAGAAGAAGGAAAAGTAGTTGAAAATGGATCAGATTGGGTATCAATTTTTACGTATTGTAAAAATCTTTTTGTTAAATTAGTCATAAAAAGCACATCCTTTTAATTTTATTTATTTTTATTATACGGCACAAAGCTCAAAAGTTGGTTAAACATCTTAAAAAAATGAAAATATTTATCAAGAAAGTTAAAATTATAATAATTAAATTAAAATTAAAGTTTATCAGTAGATTAAGAAGTATTTTTTGCTTGTTAAAATATTGCATTAGGTCTATATGAAGAAATCTATTTGGTCTATATGAAGCACTTGATGGCCTTATTGACACACTGGGGTTGAAAAATAGCGATATTGGGTGATCTCTTAAAATACTGTCAAAAAACTTAAATCTAAGGGCATTAAATTAGTACTATTTCACCCATAAAGATACAAAAAATAAAAAAATTAGCACTTTACTATTGACAGTGCCAAAATATATGTTATAATATCATTGGCAATCAAAAACAGATAGTGCCAAATGAGGTGTGAAATGCTAACAAACCGACAAAAGTTAATCTTAAAAGCAATCATTGATCAATATAGTCAAGATGGTGTCCCAGTAGGTTCTAAGGCAATAGTTGATTTACCTTACTTAAAGTTTTCACCTGCCACCATTAGGGCAGAAATGTCAGAACTAGAAGAATATGGTTATTTAGAAAAAACACATACATCATCAGGACGTGTCCCTTCAAAACTAGGTTATAAGTATTATGTAGAAAACTTAATTACCCGTGATCAAGAAATTACTTCAATGTTTCCCTTAATTGATGAAATATTTGAATCTAATCGTTATTCACGCACTAATGCTGTGAATCAAGCCTTAGAGTTATTAACTAAATTAACTAACTATACGGCCTTGGCGATTGGTCCTGATACTGATGAATCTAAAATTAAAAAAATTGATTTTATCCCCACCACTAAACATGAAGCCATCCTTTTAATTGTTACTGATCGTGGACATGTCCAACATCAAAGTATTCAATTAGATACTAGCACGTCATTAAGTGAATTAAAAGAAGTGATTTCAACCCTAGATGATCTTTTGAAAAATCAGTATTTGAAAGACGCGATGAACATTATTGCTAGTGAGTATTCAATTTCACAAATTGATCAGTTCATGAGTTATCAAGCTACCTTAGTAGATTCGTTTATTAACGCATTTAGTAAGTTTGCGGCTGACAATTATTACTTAGCGGGCTTAAACAATGTCTTTGGCCAGCCTGAGTTTAATAATGTCACCCAAATTAAAAACTTAATGGAATTACTGGATAAAAGACAAATTGCTAAACTAGTGGGTAATGCGGATACCATTCAAATTAAGTTCGGTAGTGAAGTTTCTATGTTTCCGGTGGATAATATGACAATGATTACTATTCCTTTTGAAACAAAAAACGATCAAAAGGGGCAGATTGCTTTATTAGGGCCATCAAGAATGGCTTATGCTAAGATTATACCGTTATTAGAATATGTTAGTGCTAATATCGCTAAATTATATAACGAAGAGGAGGAAGAATAATGAATGAAAAAGAAATAAATGAAAATGAAACAAATCTAGATGAAACTAATTCTAAGACTAAAAAAACAAAGCTAGAAAAAAGATTAGAAGAACTAGAAGAACATAAAAGACTTTTAACAATTGAGACCTTAGAATTAAAAGATAAACTTTTACGCAATGAAGCAGAAAAACAAAACTTTATGAAACGTCTTGATCAAGAAAGAATATTAGATCGTAAATATGCCGCTAGTCAATTTATTAATGAAATCTTAAATCCCATTGATAACTTGATTAAAGCAGCCAATTTCACTAGTGATAATGCCTTATTAAATAACTTTTTAATTGGTTTTAAGATGATTAGTGATCAATTAGTATCAGCCTTAGAAAACGAAGGCATTAAAGAAATACCAGCTCTTAATTTAGTGTTTAATCCTAATTTACACCAAGCTGTTGAAAAGGTTTGCGATAAAACAAAGGTCAATGGTATTAATGTTGAAGTTTTACAAAAAGGTTATATGTATAAAGACCGTATTTTAAGACCAGCAATGGTTAAGGTCAACGAAACAAACAATAACGAAAATAAAGAAGAAAAAAAGGAGAATTAAAAATATGCCAACAACAAATAAAATTATCGGAATCGATCTTGGGACAACCAATTCAGTTGTTTCAGTGATGGAAGGCGGAGAAGCCAAAGTAATCCCTAACGCCGAAGGCGGTAGAACAACCCCTTCTGTGGTTTCATTCAAACAAGATGAAATCTCAGTTGGTGAAGTAGCAAAAAGACAAATTGTCACTAACCCTAATACAATTGCCTCAATTAAAAGACATATGGGTGATATGAATTATACAGTTGATATTAACGGTAAAAAATATACCCCACAACAAATATCAGCCATGATCTTACAAAACTTAAAAAAGACAGCCGAAGACTACTTAGGAGCAACCGTTACCCAAGCAGTTATTACCGTACCTGCTTACTTTAATGATGCTCAAAGACAAGCGACCAAAGATGCAGGAACTATTGCTGGTCTTGATGTTAAAAGAATTATTAATGAACCAACTGCCGCAGCACTAGCTTACGGGATTGATAAAACTGATAAAGAACAAACCGTTTTAGTCTTTGACTTAGGTGGTGGAACCTTTGACGTTTCAATCTTACACTTAGCTGATGGGACTTTTGAAGTAGTATCAACAGCAGGCGATAACAAACTAGGTGGTGATGACTTTGATGATGCGATTGTTAAATATTTAATTGCTGAATTCAAAAAAGAAAGTTTAGTTGATGTTTCAAAAGATAAAATGGTGATTCAAAGATTAAAAGATGCGGCTGAAAAAGCGAAAAAAGAATTATCAGGGGTGGCATCTACCCAAATATCATTACCGTTTTTAACAATGGGACATGCTGGTCCTGTGCATTTAGAAATGACGTTAACCCGTGCTAAGTTTGATGAATTAACTGCTGATTTAGTTAATCGTTGTTTAGCCCCAGTGAGAAAAGCATTAAGTGATGCAAAACTTAATCCAAAAGATATTCACCAAGTATTATTAGTAGGTGGTTCAACGAGAATCCCTGCGGTGCAAGCCTTAGTTTATAAAGAGTTAGGCAAAGAACCAAACAAATCAGTTAACCCTGATGAAGTAGTAGCGATGGGCGCAGCAATTCAAGGTGGTGTTTTAGCGGGGGATGTAAAAGATGTTTTATTATTAGATGTAACGCCATTATCATTAGGAATTGAAACCTTAGGTGGTGTATTTACTAAGTTAATTGAAAGAAATACTACGATCCCAACTTCTAAATCACAAGTATTTTCAACCGCTGCTGATAATCAACCAGCAGTTGATATTCATGTTTTACAAGGAGAAAGACCAATGTCAGCAGATAATAAAACATTAGGTCGTTTCCAATTAACTGATTTACCACCAGCTCCACGGGGAGTACCACAAATTGAGGTAACTTTTGATATAGATGCTAATGGTATTGTATCAGTGAAAGCCAAAGATTTAGGCACTTCAAAAGAACAAAAAATTACTATTTCTGGATCAGGTTCACTTTCAAAAGAAGATATTGAAAGAATGGTAAAAGAAGCCGAAGAAAATGCTGAGGCTGATAAAGTGAAAAAAGAAGCAGTTGAGGTGCGTAATGAAGCTGATACTTTAATCTTCCAAACTAAAAAGGCCTTAGATGATCTTAAAGAAGAGGTTGTAGATGAAGAAAAAGAAGCAGTTAATGAGGCAATCACTGAGTTAGAAACTGCCTTAGCAGGAGAAGATTTAGAACTAATTAAAGATAAAACTAAAAACTTATCAGACAAAGCCCAATCAATCGCGATTAAAGCCTATGAAAAGGCTTCTGCTGGCCAAAATACAACCGAAGAAAATGCAGATAATGATGGCTCAGTAGATGCAGAATTTACCGAAAACTAAGATAATGTTAAATAGAGGGGCCACCCTCTATTTGACTATGAGGAATAAATAATGGCAAAAAAAGATTATTATGATGTTTTAGGAGTGAGTAAAACTGCTACTCCTGAGGAAATAAAAAAAGCATACCGTACCCTGGCCAAAAAATATCATCCTGATGTTTCTAAGGAAACTAATGCTGAAAGTAAGTTCAAAGAGATTCAAGAAGCTTATGATACATTAGGCGATACTAGTAAGCGTAGCCAATATGATCAATTTGGTCATGCTGGGGCCCAAGGTAATCCGTTTGGTGGTGGCTTTGGTGGCCAAGGTTTTGGTGGTTTTGAAGATATTATTTCACAAATGTTTGGTGGAGGACGTGCCCGTGGTAATCGTCAATCATCAAATGTTGGTGCTGATATGGAAGTTAGAATGACAATCACTTTTATGGAAGCAGTCTTAGGCTGTAAGAAAAACATATCTGTTGATGTGGAAGTTGATTGTAGATCATGTAATGGCACAGGAGCGGCCAATGCCAGAGATATTGAAACTTGTGATCGTTGTCACGGACAAGGTTTTATTAATGTTTCTCAACAAACCATTTTTGGTCGTATGAACTCACAAGCGGCTTGTCCAAAATGTGGTGGCAATGGTAAGTTTATTAAAAACCGTTGTCGTTCTTGTAATGGCTCAGGTCGTATGCGCGAGAAACGCAGTATAGATGTTAATATTCCACCAGGGGTTAACAATGGAAATACTTTAAGAGTAGCAGGTCGTGGTAATGGTGGTCGTAATGGAGCATCGGCTGGTGATTTATTTATTAATTTTAGAGTAACAGAACATAAAGTATTTAAGCGAAATAATCAAGATATTTTATTAACAATCCCAGTATCATTTGCCCAAGCAGCCTTAGGTTGTGAGATTGAAGTACCAACTATTCACGGCGATGTTAAAATGAAGATTCCTGCTGGTACACAGTCAGGAACGACTTTACGCTTGAAAGATAAAGGAACATCATCTCCACAAAGTGGGCGTAAAGGTGATCAATTAGTTACCATTGAGGTTAAAACCCCAACGCAATTAAACGCCGAAGAAATTAAGTTATTTGAGCAGTTAGGTAATATTACTGCCTCTAAAACTAAATCTGGTTGGGATAAGTTTAAGGACTTTTTCAAATAACTTCAAAAAAAGTAACAATTAAATCACATATGTGATAAAATCTTTATAAGAGAAAGATTAACTTGGTTGCCTTTAAATAACGACTCAGAAGTATTAATTCCTTATAAAAAACAAGGCAGACATTATTTAAAGTGTTTGTCTTTTTTGTAAATCATTTTTAAAGGAGGGAAATTAAAAATGAAAAAAACAAAACTTATGATGATGACATTAATTTTGTTGGCTATAATTTTACTTGCAGGATGCAGTTCTAACGATGAGACATTAGAGTTAAACCCAGTTGTTACAAACCAAGTAAGATATGATTATTACAATCAGCATCTTAAACTAAGTAATCCAAACTTTTCGTTTGAGGAATTAGAAGTATCAACCTATTTTGGAACATTTAATGGCTCTGTGGTTATTATGTTTAATACACCATCAAGGCAAATGATCGGCCAAGTAGTTATTGCGAATATAGAGATCAATTTTGCTGATAGTAGGAGAATATTGGTGTGGAATGAGGGGATTTTTTATGGTTTAGGGGATGCTTTTGAAGGTAATCTTTTAACAATTGAAGATATTCGCTTAATTGCTGATATTCAAAATTATAATGTTAATGTTTAGGAGGGGTTATTGAATGAGAAAAACTTTAATGATTTTACTCTTTGTGATGACTGCTGTTTCATTTGTATCAATGAGTTCTAGAGAAATTATATGGGGATTTTCTTTTGAATTGGGTTCATCTGATATTGCAGAAGAAAGAATAAGAAGTGAGATTACTTTGGATGATGATTTTATTGGTGGCGAAATAATGGTAGTATTAAATAGGCAAGCAACGTTTAGATTTGAAAACTATTCTATTGAAAGTTTCCCAGAACTTAGTCTTTCCAAAGTAGAAGATATCACTCGTGAAACTTCAATTCGTGTTGAAGAGCAATTAAGTAAATTAACAGAATATGACATATCAAGAGTAAGAAATAATTCATTAACTATAAATGCTGATTCGAGTATAGAAATTGATAGCTTCCGAAGAATACTGAGACTTGAATTGAAAGATGCAAGTAGGGAAAATACACTAAGAGCAATTAGGTTGTTGGAGCAAAGGGGTGATGTTGTAAGTGCAGAACCGAATTCTTTTGGGAAAAGATTGGCAGTTACTCCAAACGACCCTCAATTCAATCTACAATGGGCAGTTGATAGAGTAGGATTACGCCAAGCATGGGGGCTAACTACGGGATCATCCAATATAAATGTTGGAATAATAGATTCTGGGATTCAAGCAAATCATCCAGATTTAGTAAATAGGGTAAACCTTGGATTAAGTCGTGATTTTACTTTGCCATATCCGCATATACCTAGTTCTGTAACAGACATTGATGGTCATGGAACTATGGTAGCTGGTGTTGTTGGAGCTCAGGGAAATAATGGTATTGGAATCACAGGTGTTTGTTGGGATGTAAGACTCGTTTCTTTGAAAGATGGAGATGATGTTCCTAATGTGGCTGCTGCGACACAAGCAATTATATTCGCAACCAATAACAATATAAATGTTCTTAATATTAGTTCAAGATTCGTAGTTAGCAATGCTATGACAGCCGCTATTAATAATTTCCGTGGAATTGTTGTGGTTGCGGCGGGTAATCACGGAACATATGGTGCCAGTTTTCCAGCAAGTTTAAGTGCAACTAATTTAAGGGTTATTTCAGTAGGGGCATCAGACCAAAGTGATAGAAGGGCTAGTTTTTCAGCCTATTCAAACAGAACAGTTACCATATTTGCACCAGGCGTGTCAATTAGAACAACTATAAATAGTACATACATTACTGAAAGTGGTACTTCTTTGGCAGCCCCACATGTGGCAGGAGCAATAGCCCTAATAATGTCACATAGACCAAACCTTTCAAATCATCAAATCAGAAATGCCATTATAAATTCTGCTAATAGAAATGTTAGTAGTGATATCCAAAATGGTTCTGTTGCTGGCGGAATACTAAATGTTTATGGTGCATTAAGAATTGCTGAGGTTCCAGCATCACAGTCTATTTTGGGTCCAACAACAGCTTCCGTGTTTTCACAAGTTACTTTAACCGTAAATCCAGCATTAAGGCCAAGACATATTGAGTGGAGAATTAACTATAACAACTTAATGTGGTCATATCAACCAGGAAGTAATACAATTAGAATTATAGGGATTATGCCTGGCACATTCCATATAAACGCTATTGTGGATGGGATCAATTTTGTTCATACTATAAGGTTTATATAATTTACAAATAATTAAAGACAATGAAAAGATAGTGGTTAGCATCCACTATTTTTAATTATTTGACAAAATCACACAACATTTTCACTATTTAAGCCATAATTGATATAAATATGTAAAATTATACACAATCACCCAAAGTAAAATCAAGCATAATTGTTGATATTGCGAAATTATCGTAAAAATCACACAACCATTGAATAATCAATATAAAAGGTAGATAATAATAACGCACTGATGGAAAATGTGTTTAAGACTTATTTAGGGAGTGGTAATGATATGAAAAAAATATTAATTGTTAGTGTCTTAATTACTTTATGCTTATCATTGGTAGGAGTTTATGCTTTATGGGTCAGTAAGGTTATCAATGAAGATTTAATTTTTGAAAATAGTTATTTTAGTAGTGGTGATTGGCGAATACCACTTGATATTAATGTTTTTGATCACGATCATAACGTGGTCGATATTCAAACGCGTAATGCTAGTTCATTAGTTTTAACCAAAGATGGTACTATCTTTTCATGGGGTTGGAATGCTGGGGCATTAGCTAGTAATACTACAATGCCTAATTGGACTATTTCTAATTCCCCATCATTATCAGATCTATCTGCTAGTGATCATGGTGAGATTAGAAGAGTTAATTCAATCCCAGTAGATGTTGATGAAGATGATATTAATGACTATTTTGTTACTAAAATTGATGTAGGGCCAGTTAATTCTATCGCCTTAGACGATGATGGTCATGTTTGGTTTTGTGGTCGTACAATAGATACTGGCACACATAGGGATCTAAATCGTTTTATCTATATGCAAATTGGTGATGGTAGTGTGCCAGCAGTAGATGTTGCTGCACCGTCAAGGGCGTATGTGGTATTATTAAGTGATGGGTCAATTTATACTTGGGGTAATGGGGCAAATGGTGTATTAGGGCATGGTAACACAACAAATCAACTCTCACCAAAATTAGTCAATCTTAGTGATGAGTTCGGCAAAATTGTTAAAATTAGTGCTCAAAATGAGGCAGTGTTTGCCGTCACTGATCAAAACCGTATATGGGCGTGGGGACGCAATGATTACGGACAATTAGGTGACGGCACAACTGCTCGTAAAACAGCACCAGTTTTATTAAAAGAAGAGTTTAATAATGAAGAAATTATTGAAATTAGATCAGGACGTCACCACACATGGGTGCAAACCACTAATAATATTTATACGTGGGGTTCGGCTAATGCTGCCTTAGGCAGATCAACAGCAAGAAATGCTAATCGCTTACCAGGAGTATTAAACTTTAATGATGGCGACAATAGCCAAATGGTTAAACATTTTAGTATTGAGCATGATACGGCTTTAATGATTTTAAGTTCATCAACTGATACTAATGCAGTAGTTAAACAAGTAGATAGTAGTGAAAACTGGCAAGTTATTAACCGTATACCTAATAATGCTGCTAATCCTATTTTAGTTTCAGTTGGTCAAACGATGCGAAGAGCAGGTAATACTAGTACTGTGAATAATAATTCCACTAAGCCAATTCAATTTATTATCACTGATGATGGTTTGATGTACAGTTATGGTAATCAAAGTGGTGGGGCGTTAGGTAATGGTAATACCGGAAATACAGCAGATGTTGATATTGAGGTGAAGGTTTGTCACCAAAGTTGGTTAACAGGACCAATTAAGGAAACGCCAATTATGACTTTACAATTATATCAAAATCAAGTATTTACTCAAAGTTTGTTAGAAGAAATTGCTGACAAAGTATCAGATTATGTTGATCTTAATTACCCACATTTAATGTTAGGTGGTATTTATAAAGATAGACCATCAAAATCTAATTATTTAGAAAATCAAGTTGATCCTTCAATCAGTGATTATGGTTATAGTGATCCATTAATTCTTTATTTAGATAGTGATACTCGTGACAAAACTTTCCCTGCTCTTGATAGTTTAATGCCAAATAAATCACTAGACTTATATATTAGAATAACTATACCAGGTGAAAAAATTGAATATTAACCATTATGTTGTTCGTTTAATCCTAAACGAATTAAGATAATAAGTGTCCTCCCTTCAAAAAGTACTAACAGTAGTAGCAGATACCCTATTATTGATAGTGCTTTTTGCTTATAACAATAAGTATTACGACTAGTTAATGACTTTTTTAATTAATATGATATAATCATAATAGAGGTATCAATTTTTTATGAAGTTCATTTTTTCTTACTTAAAACCATATAAAATAAGAGTAACCATTTTAATGATTATTAAAGCATTAGGCACTATCGCAGATTTAGTCTTGCCTTTTTTATTAGCAATCATGATTGATGATTTAATTCCTGATGCTACAAGAGAAAATTATCATTCATTAATTTACTTAGGCTTAATTATGGCAGCAGTGGCTTTATTTGGTTATTTATGTAATATGCGTGCTAATCGTCAAGCAGAATATGTAGCGGCTAATGCAGTACGTGATATTCGTAATGATTTATTTTATAAAGTAGAAGAATTATCAGCCACGCAAGTGGATGAAATTACCACTTCTTCATTAGTATCAAGAATGACAACCGACACTTATAACTTATTTTCATTTTTTGGGATGGTGCAAAGATTAGGTATTAGAGCTCCCTTATTATTAATTGGGGGGATCGCAATGGCCTTTTTCTTAGATCCGATATTGGCTTTATTGATGATTGCTTTACTGCCATTTATTGTTTATATTACCATTAGATTTACGATTAAAGGTCAACCCTTATATCACGATATTCAACTACAAGTAGATAACTTAATTCGCACAGTCAGAGAAAACATTACTGGTGTTAGAGTTATTAGAGCATTATCAATGACTGATTATGAACAACAACGTTTTAATCATGAAAATAATCAAACTGTTAAACGCGAACTTAAAGCCACTATTTTAATGTCTAAAATTAGACCACTAGTTGATACTATTATGAATCTAGGAATGGTGGCAGTCTTAATCTTAGGAGCATTTAGAATTTATAACCAACATACATCAGCCGCCCAAATAATCGCTTTAATTACCTATTTTACGTTAATCTTAAATGCGATGATGTCAGTAACCAGAATCTTTATTCAAACGTCAAGAGCATCCGCTTCCTCAGCCAGAATTAAAGAAGTAATTGATCTACAAGATAATATGTTAAGTGGTGATCAACCAATTGTGGTTGATGAAAACTTACCGCATATTAGTTTTGAAGATGTTTCATTTTCATATCATAATCAAGAATATCATATTGAAAATATCGCCTTTGATTTATATAAAGGTCAAACTCTTGGCATTATTGGGACCACTGGTAGTGGAAAAACTACCTTAATTAATCTTTTATTAAGATTTTATGATCCCCAAGTAGGATCAATTAAAGTTTATGGTCAAAACATTAAAACCATCAAAACAGCATCTTTGCGTTCACATATGGGCTTAGTCTTACAAAATGATTTAATTTTTTCTGATACTATTTATGAAAACATTCAGTTTTCACGCCCTAATATCTTAAAAGATGATGTAGAAATTGCCGCTGAGATTGCCCAAGCCCAATTTATTCATGATATTAAAGAAGGCTATGAACATCATTTATCACAAAGAGGTACTAACATCTCAGGTGGTCAGAAACAAAGATTACTTATTGCCAGAGCCTTAGCAGGTAGACCTGATCTTTTAGTACTAGATGATGCATCTAGTGCCTTAGATTATCAAACTGATATGCGCCTTCGTCAAGCGATTAATGAACAATTAAAAGATACCACTAAAATTATTATTGCTCAAAGAATATCATCTATTAAAGATAGTGATTTAATTTTATTAATTGAAGATGGTAAAATTATCGCCCAAGGCACACACCAAGAATTAATGCAATCTTCAAATACTTACAAAGTATTGGCTCACCACCAATTAGGGGAGGTGAACTAGATGCAACGCTTACCTTCGGCTAATCCCAAAAGTGCAGGCCCTAAGGCCAGTGCCCAAAAGGCTAAAAATACTAAACAAACTTTAAGAAGACTATGGTATTATTTATCATATTATAAAGGACGTTTATTTTTAGGTTTTGTTTTAATGATGATTGCTACTGGCTTATCATTAGTTGGTCCATTTTTAATTGGTCAGATGATTGATTCAATGGCTTATGGGGTTGATTTTAATCGTGTATTTTTATATGCTGGACTTTTGAGTGTCTTTTATATAGTTTCGGCAATTCTTAATTACTTTTTATCAATTGCGATGGTCAAAATTGCACAAAGTGTAGTTTATAAACTAAGACAAGATTTGTTTAATAAATTAACCAAAGTTAAAGTTGGTTTTTATGACCAAAACCAAACCGGTGATATTATTTCTAGAATGAGTTATGATATTGATACAATTTCTACGTCATTAGCGGCTGATTTAATGAGTTTTATTACTGCTATTATTACGTTAGTAGTTTCATTTATTATGATGTTGTTGATGTCACCAATCTTAGTGTTAGTCTTTTTAGTTACGATTCCTTTAACCTTTATTGTTACTAGAATCTTATCAAAGATTATTCGTAAAAAAATCAGAGTGCGTAATCAGCAATTAGGTCAATTAAATGGCTATGCCGAAGAAATGATTACTGCCCAAAAAACTATTCAAAGTTATGTGCAAGAAGAAGCAATCTTTCAAAAGTTTAAGCAACACAATGAAGATGCTGCTAATAAGTCTTATCAATCAGGATATTATTCAACAATTGTAGGGCCAACCACTAACTTTATTAATAACTTTTCTACTGTGTTGGTTGGTACTGTTGGTGGAATCTTAATGGTGTTTGGAATGTTGGCGTTAGGCCCTTTAGCCGCTTTTATGTTATACTCTAAACGCTTTTCAGGTCCGATTAATCAAATGTCTAATTTAGTGGCTGATATTCAATCAGCCTTAGCTGCGGCTGAAAGGGTATTTATTGTCTTAGATCAAGAAGATGAAATTACCCCTATTAGTGAGGTTTTAACTACTGGTATTGAAGATGCTAATATTAGTTTTGATCAAGTGAGTTTTGGTTATAATCAAGATAAGATTATTTTAGATAATGTTTCATTTAATGCCAACAAAGGACAAGTGATCGCCATCGTCGGTCATACTGGGGCTGGTAAAACGACGTTAGTTAATTTATTAATGCGTTTTTATAACGTTAATCAAGGCAGTATTAATTTAGATAATGCCAATATTGATCTTTATGATGCGAAGTATTATCGTTCACAATTTACAATGGTTTTACAAGATACTTGGTTGTTTAAGGGTACAATTTTAGAAAACATTAAATACGGTATTCCTGATGCTACTTTTGAAGAGGTTAAACAAGCGGCTAAAAAGGCAAGGATACACCATTATATTAAGGGGCTTGCCAAAGGTTATGACACTTTAATTAGTGATGATGGTATTAATGTTTCTAAGGGTCAAAAACAGTTATTAATTATTGCCAGAGCGATGCTTTCAAAGGCGAAGATCTTAATTCTGGATGAAGCAACCTCTAACGTTGATACTTACACAGAAATTGCTGTCCAAGAAGCAATGAAAGAACTAATGACTAATAAGACTTGTTTCGTTATTGCCCATCGTTTATCAACGATTAAAAATGCTGACCTTATTTTGTTAATGGAACACGGCAATATTATTGAACAAGGCACTCATCAATCGTTAATGAACAAAAATGGGGCGTATTATCGCTTATTTATGTCACAATTTGATTAACAATTGAACTAAGAAGAGATTTATTGATAGATTTAGCACTTAAAAGATAGGCAATTTGTTCCTCTAAGGCTGTATTTTTAGTGCTTTTTTACAGCACAATGTGGTAAAATTTCCACAACTAACATATAAAAAGACCATAATAAATAAAATAATGTAAAATTACCCAAAGTTGATACATAAATACTAATTATGGTCTATAATATAGGCGTAGAACATATTTACTTGAAGGGGACAGTGTCCAACTCAAGATGAAAGGAAGAAAAAAATGATAAGAAGAAAAAAATTAACGATGGCTTTAATGGCTTTATTGCTATTAGCATCAATCGGAACTGTTGTTGCTTTCTGGGCATCAGGTATCCTGGTTAATGTTACAGACGATGGTAATAATTATATCAACGTTGGAGAAGCGCCAGAAGTAAACACCACATTAGCCATTACTGGTTCTGATGAAGTGGGGGATTTAGTACCAATTAATGTTGAACTTGAAGCAGGTCAAATTAATTATGCGATTATTCCAATCACATTTACTTGGACACAAAATGGAAATGGTGATGCAACTGGTACGCGTGGAAACTTTATTTTAACTGGTTCGCTAGAACTTGATCCACACGATGATGCTGAAACTACATTCTTTGCTACTGACAACGCAGCTTTCCTTGCAGCGATTGAAGCAGCAGGAGATTTATTAAATTATGCGTTTTTACCTACGACTGCAACATTACCAACTCTTACTCACGCAAATCCAACAGCATGGACTGATTTTATTAATGGTACACCAGAAGTAGCTGAAATTCTTTGGACAGAAGATGATTATGAATTACCTGGATATGACTCATCGCTTCATGGTGAAGTAAGAGTACCAGCAGTACCAGCAGTTGATGGTGCAGCAGTAAATTCAATTGATTTAATATTAGGCGATGCAACATACTATACAGTTACGTTAAACTTAATCGTATGGATTTCACCAACTTCTGTTGAAGACATTGATTCTATTAGAGTATTATCACAAGGTGTAATTACTTTATCACTTACTATTACAAGAGGCGCTGTGGCTCCTGACAATGATAATGAGACTATCGTTATAGCACCGACACCGTAAGTAATTAAACAAATCACTTATTTAAGTTTATAATCCTGAAAGCCACCAAATTGTGGCTTTCAGGTTACTACTTAAAAAACATTATTGATTTGGTATTAATGAGTTAATAAAATGACTTATTGCCTAATTAATACCAAATGAAAGAGGTAAAAACTATGAAAATATTTAGATATATATTAACAAGATCTTGGGTACTACTTTCTTTAGCGGCACTTATTGTATTATTTGTAACATATCAATTTAGTGGCATTTTTAGAGACTCAGATTTCTGGTTTGAAATCGGGACTGGCGAAACTGTTATCACTGAGGTATACGGTGGAGGGACTAGACGTCATAATGAAATATTAGTACCACCTAACGTTGCATTAGGGCCAAATCAAACCCATTCGATCGAAATTGATTTTAGAATTACTTGGCGTCCATATGAAGAAGCGCCATTACATGCAGAACTTGAAGGGCAAATTACTTTTGCTAAAATAGATATCTTTTTAAGAGACAGCAATGGTAATCCAACTGATCACTATGTACCAGAGTACTTTGACATTACTATGCCAGATGTTGCTTATATTACAACTAACGAAGAACAAGTATTTACTATTACTATCAGATTAAAGCAGGATTTATCTTCTGCACAATTACAATCAATTAGAGGACAACACATTGGTGTAACCTTTAGTGTGAACATTGTCCCTATAACACCTGGTGGTGGTTCTTAATGATCAAAACAAAAACTACACTAATATTACTTATTTTATTAAGTTTTGTTGGTGTCGTAGCCGCTTACTGGGCGACTACCATTAACGTCGAGGATGCAGGTGCACCCGGCCATATTATTATTGGTAGCGGTGCCACTGTGCATACAGCAACTATTGTTAATCATGACGCCACTAATTTATCATTAGTGCCAGTAGGACAAAT
>Ga0209755_10001153_pt1 | contig 43343 bp, 25 predicted proteins | sample TergutCo191P1_FD_187301 | JGI IMG/M metagenome (GOLD analysis project Ga0209755, IMG submission 187301) | Cornitermes sp. P1 segment gut microbial communities from Petit-Saut dam, French Guiana - Co191P1 (SPAdes) (version 2) | ecosystem: Host-associated > Arthropoda: Insects > Digestive system... | reverse complement strand
AGCAATCGCGGCAGGGATAGAGCCAAACGCCATAATAAATGCCAGCATAGAGGCCACTACCGCCCGCAGACTTTTGCGAGTCGAGTTTTTACTAAAAAACGATTTTTCCATAGAATCTCCTTTCGGTCGAGAATTCAATATTTAATTTCTCATTTTTGCCAAAATCCCGCCTTATGAAAAAGCGCAACCCCCTTTTTAAAAGATTCAGCGCGACTTTAACAAAAATGTAATAATGCATAATAATATACTAACACATTTTTAAAATTTATGCAAGCAAAAATACAGACAAAATTTGGTTAATATTTCAAATCCATATATCAAAATAAGGGTTACTCATTTAACAATACTTCAATAGCAAAGGCGGCGTATAATGCTGCGCCCGCCGGAAATGCGGCCTCGTCTATGAAAAATTTGGGATGATGATTGGCAAAATATTCGCCGCCCGCCGGAGGGCCCGCGCCTATTTCCACAAAACAAATCGGGGCTATCTCGCGATACGCGCTAAAATCCTCGCCGCCCATCATGGGGGTCATCGGGTCAACAATAATATCGGGAGTCGCCTTTTGGGCAGCGCGTTTAAACGTATCAACGGCCACCTTGTCATTTACCATCGAATCATAACCGCGCTCGTAATCTATTTCACAAGTCGCCCCATATGCGGCGCAAATTCCTTGGGTAATCTGGCTAATGCGCGCCTCGATATTATCCTGCACGGCGATATCAAAAGTCCGCACCGTTCCCTTGATTTCGGCAGTATCAGGAACAATATTAAAGCTCGTCCCGCTATTTAGCGCGCCAACGGTCAGCACTGCCCTATCTTTTGCCGCAACATTCCTTGATACGATAAAATTCAGGCTCTGCACCACTTCGCAGGCCACCAGCAAAGTATCGATTCCCTCATATGGCATAGCGGCATGGCAGCCTTTGCCCTGGATTTTTATGGTAAATCTGTCAGAATTTGCCGAAATCGCTCCCTCGCTAACGCCAACATGCCCCACAGGCGCGCTCGGAAAAACATGCTCGGCGAAAAACATTTCACAATCCGCCAAAACCCCGCTGGCCACCAGCTCGCATGCCCCGCCGGGCAGCATTTCCTCGGCGTGTTGAAAAATAAATTTCACACTCCCGCAAAGCTCATCCCGCATCCCATGCAAAACATCCAAAGCCCCCAGCAGCATGGCCGCATGGCAATCATGCCCGCAGGCATGCATCACGCCCGCATTGCGGCTGGCAAAAGGCAGCCCGGTTTCCTCCGTCACCGGCAAAGCGTCAATATCCGCCCGCAGACCAACCACCCTACCCGGCTTGCCCCCGCGCAAAACCGCCACCACCGATGTCGCCGTCGGCCGCAAAATCTCGACCCCCGCATACCCGCCAATCACCCCAGCAATATACGCCGCCGTTTCATGCTCATCATAGGCCACCTCGGGATACATATGAATATGCCGCCGCCATTCCAAAACCTTCGCTACATCAACCTTTTCTAATATATTCATCAAAAAACCTCCCTAATTCCATAGTGCTGCCAATTCCAAAATGCTGCTTTACTACATCATAGGCCAGTTTTGGCTGGCGGAATTGGTCGACTACACCTTTGTTGTTTTTTGTTCTGGGGCGGCGGTCGTACCACTCCTCCTCTGTGACTAGGCAATCGCAAAATTGCCAAATAATGGCGCCGGTGATTCGGGGGTGGTGTAGATAAGCCGCGAGGGTTTCTTCTAAAATGTCGCATTGGCGCTCCTCGCTCCATTTTACCCGCCGTCTGTCGCGGTAGCCGGGGATTGCGCCGCCGCCAAATTCGCTGATAATCACGGGCTTTGCGCCCCCGCCATTGGCATCCGAATATTCCAGCAATTTGGTAACATTTTCCATAGCCGGAATATTTTCATACCAGCCAAAATAGATATTCCACGAAATAATATCCGCCAAATCTAGGGAAATATCGCGGTATTTGAAATGGGTGGCGTATGTCACCGGGCGGGATTTGTCCAGAGCCTTTATTTGCGCGATTTGCCGGGCATAGCAGTCGCGGCCATATTCCGTATTGCTGGCGCATTCGTTTAGCACGCCCCAGATAATAATGCTGGGGTGATTGAAATGATTTTTCACCATTTCGTCAATGCATTCCTCGCATTGCCTGTCAAAATTTGGATTTCGCATTTTTTCCTCGGACAGGCCGCGGGCGTGATTTTCCTCCCAAACCAAAATCCCATGCTCATCGCACAAATCCAAAAATAGCTCGTCATTTGGATAATGGGATGTGCGGACGCAATTGGCATTCATGTCTTTAATCAGCGCGATATCCGTGGCCATCGCTTGCAAATTTAGGCTCATTCCAAAAATCGGGTGGTCTTCGTGGCGATTAAAGCCTTTGATAAAAATTTCGCGGCCATTTAGCAAAATCTTTTCGCCATCCACCAAAACCTCGCGAAAGCCCACCCGCTCTATTAAATCATCAATGGCCGTGCCATTTTGCAAAAGCTGCACATTTAATAGGTAGATATTCGGATTGCTAATATCCCATTCGTCAATATTTTGAATATCGAATATGCCCGAAAAGACCCCATTGCCGGCAATATTTTGACCGGCGAAATCCAGCCTATTTCCGGCAATTTCGCCGCAAATTGCCAAATCCATATCCCCGCCGCTAATATTGCGGACAAAAACCCGCAAATCCGCTTGCCAGCCGCCGGGCGTCTTTTTTGGCACAAATTCAATCCGCTCAATATAGGCATCGCCTAAATATTCACAAACCACCGGCCGCACAATGCCGCCATAGGTATAATAATCATTGGGCATATGCAGGGCGGAATGCTCGCCAAAGGAATTATCTACATCCACGCAAATGGTATGCCAGCCCGCGCAAACCCCGGTAATAACCGCATCAAAGGGGGTATATGCGCCATAATGCTGCGCCACCGCCGCTCCATCAAAAGCAACCCGCGCCGTATGGCTAACCCCCTTGAAAACCAGGCGCAGATTGCAATCTCGCTCTACATAAATGGATTTGGTAAACCGACCCGAGCCGCGATATGTGCCCAAATCCGGGTGCATTTCCCAGCAGCCGGGCACGGGCAGCTTATACTCCCCTCCCCCATCGACAACAAAATCCCAAACCCCGCCAATCTCCGCCGTATTGCGCAAATAATTCGTCCTAAACAACCTAACCATGCTATTTCCTCCCTCTGTTAATAATTTACATCTTTAGTATACCAAAGGCGCAAACAAAAAGCAAGGGAATACTTTTGCTGAATAATCAATCGCTTGAAATGAAATAATAATCTGGCGACAAAAATTAAAAAAGGAGCTGACACCATGGCGAAAGCTGGAATGCGTAGACCCGACCCCAAAGAACCGCACGGAACAGAAAGTAATAAGAAAAATAAATTTCCAAAAAATGATGCGCCGCCTGTACCGGAGGTTCGTAAACAGGTTAAAGACAATTAAATTTTGGGGCGGCAAATGCCGCCCCTTTTAGTTTTGCAGGATTTCTTGTAGTAAATCTAGGTTTTTTAATGCGCCGACAAAATCGAAGCTTTCTACCTGCTTTACCAAAATTGCCGCCTGGGGGATGTTGCGCAGTTCGCCTAGGGCGTTTCGGCTGCTGTTTTTGCGATGTTGCAGCATTGGTTTTATGGCGGTTATGGCCTCTAGGGCTTTGGCTTTGTTGCCCTGTTGCGTTTGTAGTTTTGGTTGTTTTTGCGCCAGCTGTTCGCGGACGCGGTTTAGTTCTAGCTTTAGGATATCCATAGTCTGCGCCTGCGGGGTCTGGCCTTTGATTAGCATATCCTCTATTGATTGGGTCAAATTTTGCAGGGAGGTTTCGTGTATTAGTGCCGCGCGGCTTTTTAGGCTGTGGGCCAGCAGGCGCGCCTCTTTTAAATCCCCCGAGTTTATCGCATCTAAAATAGCCCCATGGGCATTGGCCGATTCCGCCAAAAAATCCGCCTGCAATCTGCCCACCAGCTCCGAATCAGTCTGATAGCCATGCAGTCTTTGCGTTTTTTCGCTATTATCCTCCCGATATTTTGCCGCCTCTGCCAGCACCTCCGGCGTTTGCTTGTCCCGAATAAACCTATTCAAAATCACATTTAACTCTCTTGTATGAATCGGTTTTGATAAATAATCAGCAAATCCCTCGTTTATAAATGCCTCGGCCTGGCCGATAATAGCATTTGCCGTTAGCACAACAATAGGCTGGGTATAGCCCAAATCCTTGATTTTGCGCATAGTTTCCGAGCCATCCATCCGCGGCATCATATAATCCATAAAAATAATATCGTAAATATTTCCAGCCCGCACCTTTTCAATAGCTTCAAAACCACTAGAGGAGGTTTCGATTTGCAAATCATAAAATTCTAAGAGGCCGCGGGAAACATACAGATTTGCATCCACATCATCCACAACCAAAACCCGCCCATATGGCATACTCTCCGGCTCGAAATCAAAACGCTTGCCAACAATAGCCGAGCTGGTATCAAATCGAGCGAGCGCATCAACGGCATCTTTGCCTATCACGCCCTCATCAAAAGTCTTTTGAGGAATATGGACGGTAATATTCGTCCCTTTATTCACCGCGCTTTCCAGCTCGATACGCGCATCCATCGCGCTTGCCAAATTATAAACAATATTCATGCCCAGCCCCGAGCCATGTATGGTCTTTTTATGAGTATGAAAACGAGAATATTCGCCAAAAATCATATCCATTTCCTCTTTGCTCATCCCCAAGCCCGTATCCCGCACAACAATAGTCAAAGTAACATACTCGTCATTTTGCTCATCATGATATCCCGGCGTGGCTCGCATAGAAAGGTCTACCTGCCCCTCGTCGGTATATTTAAAGGCATTAGACAAAAGATTGTTAATAATTTGGCCAATACGGACAAAATCCCCAGAAAGATACGCGGGAATATTTTCATCCAAAGTAACAACAAATTCCACATGACGGCTATCCAAATATGTATAGCTAGTGTTTATGCAATCGCTAATCAGGCTGGCTACGCCATATTTTTCATCCGCCAAAGCAATAACCTGCGATTCGATTTTGGAAAAATCCAAAAGGTCATCCACAATCCGTTTTAACGAATTGCCCGAGCGATAAATCGCATGAAAAGCCTCCTCGATAGAGGGATGCAGATTTGGATTTTTTATATGGATTTCCGATATTCCCATCACCGCCGTTATGGGGGTGCGGATTTCATGGCTCATTCTGGCGATAAAGCGGCCTCTGGCCTGATTATTTTCCTCGGCCAGCTCGGCGCGCTGCCGCTCTCGCTCCCTTTCTTTTGTGCTGGTGATATCCGCGCTATATGTGATAACAGTGCGTTTGCCGCCATTTGGAATACAAACCCCAACCACATTAAAATACACATCATTTCCATCCAAATCTTTTTCAATAAAATCGGCGGAATATGTTCCGCTTTCAAAAATATTATCCAAAAAAGAACACCATACATCCCAATAGGGAACGCCGTCTATATAGACACCAGAAAAGATACCCAATAAATTTTCCGCAAAGTCCTCTTTTGCTTTATAGTCATAAAAATCCAAAGTCAGCTGATTGCAATCAATGCATTTGTAGTTGGTATCCCATTGCTGGATAATCAGGGGCGCGAAATCGATTAGGATTTTGCTGCGCGCAAAGGTTTCGCGCTCTTTTTCCCTAGCAGCCACAACATCGCTCATATCCCGATTGCAGCAAATCAGCATTCTTTCGCCGCCCAAAACAACGGTTCTTGTTGTAATTTCGCAATTCATTAGTGTGCCATCGGCTTTATTATGAACCCAGGAAAAGCGATGGAAATCCCTGCTGCGAGCCTCGCTAATAACCTCGATTGCCTTTTCCATCGAGGTTGTGCCGCAGGGCTGAAATACCGGCGAAAAATCCGAAAAATATCTGCTAAAAAGATTGGGGTCATCTATGCCAAACATTTGTTTAACATATTCGCCGGTACGCACAATTCTATTGTCTTCATTCCATAGAGTAAATACAACCGGGGCAAAATCAATAATGGTATTGGCCAAATTTAGCGCGGTGCGTTCATTTTTATGCATTGCTCTGATTTCGGTCATATCCATGGTATATGAAACCATCATCCGCCTATTGCCATGCATAAAAAATTGATAAATACATTCAACAGGCATAGGCTCGCCATTTGGGGCGGTATGCATCCAATCAAAACGCAAATAGCCCTTTTCCTTTGCCTGATTAAAGCGATGCGCGGCCAGCTCATGCGAGGGGGTGCCGCAGGGCTGTGTTGGAGGCGAAAATTTATAAAGGTCGCGCCCAATCTCTAGGGGGTCATCCACCCCAAACATTATCTTTGCATGGTCATTAACATTATGAATCGCGCCAAATTCATCCCATAATCCAACTACATACGGGGCTGAATCAAAAATAGTCCTCATCAATTCATTTGCTTCTTGCTCTTTGGCGGCGGCGATTTTTTCCTCGCGCAAATCCCGCTCATATGCCACAATCAAAATCACGCCATTATATTCGATTTTCACAACCTGTGAATTCACAGGAAAATCCTCGCCGCCGGGTAGGATATAAACCCATTCGCGATTAGCGACGCCCTTTTTAAATGCCTCATCAAAAAGGTCAGCCCATGCATCAGCAGAGGCCGCGCCGCAGGGCTGAGTTTCCGGATAGTGTTTGAAAACATGGCCAATATATTCCTCTTTGGTATTTAGCCCAAAGGCCTCGAGCAGGTTTTTATTGCAGGCCACCAGCTGCCTATTTTCATCCCATATGCTAACCATAATAGGCGAGGAATCCAAAAGCATAACGGAAAAATCATCAATATCGGCTCGGTCTATATAAACTGATTCCAAAATGTCAAATTTAATAATGCTAATGCCCGAAAGCACGGTAAAAGTAACCGCGGCAAATGCCCCCAAATTTACTATGGGCACGATCGGAGCGACAACATAAACAAGATTGGCGACAACACCCAAAATAGCACCTATCAAAATTAAAGAGATTTTTTTGCGGTCATTTGCGGCGGATATTGCAAATTTATATAAAAGAATACATACTGATGCTAAAATGCATAAAAAAGCATAAACACGGCTGGCAAGGCCAATAGGGCCGTATGTTCTATCCAAAAGGGGGATAAAACCATGCGTATTCCAGTAAAGCTCGGAATAAAAAAGGTAATGCAGGTCGTTTGTCCATACTGATGCCGATAAAATAAATGCGGCGGCAAACAGGGCTATTACTATCCTGCGCGGTATTTTTACATCGCAATATCCGGCGACAAACATCAAGAGGGTTGCTGTAGTGAATGAAAAGCCCATATTTATTACTCGGCGGGCGACGAAAGCGGTTTCGGTAGAGATAGATGTGATATCCAGCAAAAAGCCAAGAAGAAATAAAACCGAGGGCAAAATCATTAAAACAAAGGTGTTTTTTGTTCTGCTTTTGCTGCGCAAAAGAACATAAACCCCCGTGCTCGTCTGAATCACTATAGAAAATACAATAATCAAAGAAAGCACAGCAACAAACACAAGTGCATCCCCCTCGTGTATATTGATTGCAACCCGCGCGGGCGGCCAATGGCCGCCCCTACGGGTTTTATATTACAATTTGAAATACGCGACTAATTGCTGCAGCATTTCGGATTGGGAATTTAGCTCCTCGGCTACTGCCGCCGATTCTTGGGCAAATTTGGAATTGTTTTGCACCGTTGTTGCGGTTAAAAACAGGGTTTCGCTGATTTGGGTTATCATATTCGCCTGGTCTTGGGCGGCGGTGGTGATATTGCCAATCAGCCCCATAACGTCGCCCGCGCTGGACACAATAGTATCTAGCGATGCGCTGGTGGTATGGGCTATGCTTGTGCCTGTTTCCACCCGGGAAATGGATTCGCTTATTAGGCTGGTGGTATCGGCGGCGGCGGCCTGGCTGCGTCCCGCTAGGCTACGCACCTCATCCGCAACAACCGAAAAGCCCCGCCCATGCTCCCCTGCCCTCGCCGCCTCAACAGAGGCATTAAGTGCCAGCAGATTCGTCTGGAAAGCGATATCCTGAATGGTTTTGATAATTTTGGAAATATTATTCGATGATTCTTTGATTTGCATCATCGCCTGTAGCATTTGCTTCATTGCATTATTGCCCTCCTGGGCATTTTGGGTGGATTTGCCGGATAGCTCGTTTGCCTCCATCGCATTTTCCGAAAATTTCTCGGTTTGCTTTTTAATCAAATCCACAGTCGAATGCAGCTCCTCCAAAGAGGCCGCCTGCGATGTAGAGCCATCAGCCAGCTCCATAGCGTTTTCGGTAATGCGCGTAGCTCCATCATAAACATATTTGGATGCCATGGTAATTTCAGACATCGCCTTATGCAAAATATCCGTGATATTATTCATGGCCATTTTGATAGCGGAAAACTCACCAACATAATCCCGCTCGATTTTTCTGGTCAAATCCCCATTGGCAAAATCAGACAGCACTTTGGAGATTTCCTGAATATAGCCGGATAGCACGCCCATGGTGGTATTGATAGAATTTTTTATCATCAAAAAATCGCCATTATAATTGCCCTCGATTTTTTTGTCAAATTTACCCTGCGCCACCTCGGCCATAACATCGCGAATCTCAATAATAGGCGCATCCACAGCCTCGGCAATATGGTTTAGGCCATTTAAAATTTTCAGCCAGCCGCCCTCAAATCCTTTGACATCAATATGAAACTCGAGGTCGCCTTTATCCGCCGCGGCCTCTATCATCAAATCGATATTATGGGTAACATTATTCAAATGCGCCATAAATCTGTCAATCGATTCATTGATAACAACGCGCTTGCCGGGGAATCGCTTGATATTGATATCAAAATTACCATGGCCTAAATCATCCAGGAAATTCATCATAACCCAGGATTCTCCCTCACAGCTATCAACCACTCTGCCAATAGATTTCACGATTTCTTTATATGCGCCATTGTATTTGCTTTCATCTATGCGATATTCAAAATCGCCCATATCGCCATAAATTTTAACAAACTCATTTATATCCACATCAATGTTTTTGATAACATCAATCAGATGGTAAATGTCTTTTGTTAATACGCCCACCTCGTCTTTGGTCAGCCTAGAGTGGTTCATATTCACATTCAAATTGCCCCGCACCACATCCTCGACTAAATGAATCAGCCCGTTAATCGGTTTTGTGACAGCAGAAAGAATCAAAGCAGCGATAATAATGCCAAGGATAACAGCCGCCGCCGCAACAGCAATCAAAATATTGCGCGAGGTAATCGCCTGAGCATACATCTCTTGGTCGACCGTATCCATATAGTCATTTAGGAAATTGAAAAGATTATAAAAATGAGTATATGCTTGGTTTATGGTAGTGCCACCATTTCGGATAACGCCCAAAGTCGCCTGAGAATCGCCCGCCCTAGCATAATTCATTACCGCGGCTATGTATACATCGATATAGCGAAAAACCGCCGTTTCCAGATTTTGCAAATTTGCTAGCTGGAAATTTTCATCGGATAGTGTGAGGGTTGGGTCGTTGTTGATAGATGCCCTAAAGCTTTGGAAATAGCCCACCAGCAATGTGCGCATGCGGGTTATTTCCGTTTGCTGCAAAGCCAGCTCGATATCGCGTATTTCCGGCACTTCGTTTGAATATGCCGAGGCGAGTTTCATCATGCGCCGCGATTCCATTAGGCTAACCTCGATATCGCGCAAAGTAGCATAGCGAGCGGTGGGGAATTGCAAAACATACGAATACCTATCCCGCACCTGTGCTAGCTGCATAGCACCAAAAACCGAAGCAACAATAACCATTGCCAAAAGCAATGCAAAGCCCACTACAAGCTTGCTCCTAATTTTCATGTTTTTTAACAAAGACATTTGGAAATCCTCCTAAAATATATTATTTATTGTTTCTATAACTACCTCAAATTTAAAAGGCTTTTTTAGGAAATCTAGCGCGCCCAAAGCCGCCAGTTTTTCCTCATAATCCGGCCTATTTGAAGACATGGGAATAACAGGGATATGCTTTAGGGCATCATCATTTCTTATTGCCTCCAGCACATCATAGCCCGATAGGCCGGGCATAATCAAATCCAGCATAATCAAATCCGGCATGGCCGATTTTGCGATAGCCAGCCCATCCTCGCCATCTAGCGATGATAAAATATCATAGTCAGTTCCGAGGATTTCATCCAAAACCATCAGATAGGCGCTGGTATCGTCTATTATTAGTATTTTTTTCTTGTCCGGCGTATTTTCCGGTATTTCCGGCGCAGGCTCCTCGTCTGGAATAGCAGGGCTAATGCTATCCAAAAGCGCATCTAGTTTTTCCAAAAATTGGGCATTATTAGCAGAGAGGAAGTCTTTATCCCCTCGCCTTGCCGCTCGCTCTAAATCTCTAGCGGCATCCGCCACCTCCTTAGCACCTATGCCCTCAGCCACTCCTCCGATAGCGTGGGCAAAAATACGATAATTTTTTAAATCTATTTCCTCCGCACAGTGCCGCAAATTAGCAGCTAGGGTGCGGCCGCTTTCATAATAATGTTTTAGGAAAACAGAATGGGTCTGTAGCCCCTGGGATTCTCTCAATCCCGGCAATTTCTTTTCATCGGGAAGCCATTTATTTATAATTTCATTTAAACGACTAGCATCAATAGGCTTTGTTAAAACATCATTTATGCCGCTTTGGCGCAGCAGCTGGGCGGATATGCTATTGATTGTTGCGGTGATGGCGATGATGGGGGTATCGGTATAGCCGGGAATCTCTCGGATGAGCCGGGCGGCCTGCGCGCCGGTGATTCCGGGCATGATATGGTCCATCAAAATCAAATCGTATGCTTTTTGATTTGCGGCTTTATCTTTGGCGGCCTCTATGGCCTCTGCGCCGCTTCTGCAATGGTCTATTTCCATGCCATATGGCTTTAAAAATCCGCTGGCCACAACCAGATTTACATCAACATCATCCACAACCAAAGCCCGCAATCCGGGCGTGGCAAATCCGGCGAATTCGCTGCCATTTTGCCCGCTGGGGCGCGCATCATTTAAAATCTGGGCAACAGGGCGACACCATAGCGGCTTTGCCAAAACCATCCCATCAAAATCAATGCCCCTATCCTCATCCGCAACCAGTATCAATTTCAGTTTTTCATATACGCTAGGGTCTATTGCCATTATTTCATCATAAAAAACCTCGTCAGCAAATATATGGGTAAATTCGCCGCTATATGCCGCATCATAAAATTCGAGTATGCTGGCGGATGTGGTATAGTCTATGCCTAGGTTTTTAATGGTGCGGGTGGCCGAGCCTATATTTATCCCCTGTTTGGAATTTAGCAGCAAAATCCTTTTGCGCTCGGGATGAGCGACGGTGCATAAAGACTTTGCATCCACCGGAATTTCCTGCGGCAAAGCCACAGTAAATACCGAGCCAACGCCAAAACCAGATACCGCGCGGATTTCCCCGCCCATTTGCTCCACCAAATGATTTGCAATAGGCAGACCCAAACCCAGCCCATCGCTGGTTTTTGCATCAAACTGGATATATGGCACAAATAGGCTTTCCATATCCTCTTCTTTGATACCCCGCCCGGTATCCTCGACTGTAATAACAAGATTTGCTAAATTTTTAACAATCTCGCCCTGAATAGTCAAATAAACATATCCTCTATCAGTAAATTTTATGGCATTTGACAAAAGAGCATGCAAAATCTGCCGAATCCTATTAGTATCCCCAATAAGGATATTAGGAATATTGCTATCGACAAACACATGAAAATCCAAATTGCCAATATTTTCCTTTATATCGGAAATAACATCCTCTAGCAAAACAGAAAAAGCATATTCTGATTTTGAGATTTCCATATCTCCGCTTTCGATTTTCTTATAATCCATAATGCCATTTAAAACCGCCATTAGATTTTGGCCCTGGCTTTTTATGGTGGTGGTATAATTGCGGATAATATCGGGCAAATCGGCTTTTAGACCCAGCTCGGCCAGACCCAAAATCGCATTCATGGATGTGCGTACCTCAAAGCCCATTTTATCCCAAAAATCAGAGCTGGCGCGGTTTGCCATGCTCTGCGCCTCTATGCTCACCTGTTTTGTGATATCTGTCAAAAATCCTTCGATTATATATGGCATACCCATGCTATCGGTTTCCGATACGCGATTATGGCATAAAACCAGCTTTTTCTCGCCTTTTTTTGTGATGATTTGAAAAGATGCCTCTAGCGGCGCGCCTATTGCGAGGGTCGCCTCTTTGCGCAGCATCAAATTCTGAAAATCATCAGGATTGATAATATCGGAAAATTTTGCCATTTCATCCGAATCATATCCCAATAAATCCACACAGCCCTCGCTCACAAATACAAAGGGGAAATCCGGGGCTTGATAAAGATATTGAAATGCCACAAGTGGGGATTTATCCACAATGCGGGCTTTATTTTCCAAAGTTAATGGATTCATATGTATCCTCCTTTGCATTAGAATTAGGGCGAAATCAGTTCAGTAATCTTTGCGGCGATTTGATTTAGGGGCAGCTCGAATTGCACAGCGCCTATATCTTTCGCCACTTTTGGCATACCATAAACCAAACAGCTGTCTTTATCCTGGCCTATGGTAGTAGAGCCTGTGCGGCGCATATTAAGCAAGCCCTGCGCGCCGTCTTGGCCTATGCCTGTTAATAAAACGCCAATGGCAGAGCCAGGGGTTTCTTTTACGATAGAATCAAAAAGCACATCCGCCGATGGCGCAACATGATGCACCCGCTCGCCGGAATAGCATTCCAGCTCCAGCGCGCCTAGGCGGCTAATAACCCGCATATGCATACCGCCGGGGGCAACGAACACATGCCCTTTTTGCAATTTATCCCCGCTTTCTGCCTCTTTCGAGGCAAAATGCGAAAGACCATTTAGCCGCGCCGCATATGCCCGGGAAATGCCCGGCTGCAAATGCATAGCAATCAAAATCGGCGGCGACCATGAAGGAAGGCTTGCCAATATCGCCTCCAGGGCATCAAATCCCCCTGTAGACGCGCCAATGGCAATCATTTTACTGGCTATAACGATGCACCCCCTAGCAACGGTGATTGTGAATAAATTCACAATTCAACATCACGACAAATGCGGCGCATCTGCCGTTTCCCTCCTCCTATATTCAGTATACATTATTTTGTCGAAAAAATCAATCACTAATTTCTGTTTTTTTTATCAATAAAAGATGGGTGCTTACCCCTATACCGACGATTGCGAGTATTATTAAAATTAAAAGACTTTGGGTGATTATGGCAGAAATTATCAAGCCCGTCCACAAAAAAGCTATGCTGGCTATTTTGCGGGCATTGCTAATGCCGCGGCCTGTGCGATAGTTTTCGATAAATGGGCCAAATAGGCGGCTTTTGGTTAGCCATGCATTTAATTTTTGGCTGGCGACGGAAAAACATCCCGCCGCCGCCAAAACAAAAGGCGTGGTGGGCAAAATAGGCAAAACAATGCCTATCGCGCCCAATATCAGCAAAACCACGCCCAAAATCCCCAATAGCAATTTTTTTATTTTCATGAGCAGCCCTCCAATAAATCAAAACGGTCGTTATTCATAATTTTATTCCATGCATGGGCAAAATCATTCAAAAATTTTTCCCGGCCATCATCGCTGGCATAAACTTCCGAAATCGCCCGCAGCTGCGAATCCCTGCCAAAAACCAAATCCGCCCGGGTGGCAGTCCATTTTTGCTCGCCTGATTGCCTATCTGTCCCGATAAATAAATTTTTATCAGGCGTGGGCGACCATACTGTGTTCATATCCAAAAGATTGACAAAAAAATCATTAGTCAAAGTTTGCGGGCTATGGGTAAATACGCCATTTGGCGAATCGCCGAAATTATTGCCCAAAACCCGGAGGCCGCCCAGCAGCACCGTCATTTCCGGCGCGGAAAGCCCCAGCAGCTGCGCCCTGTCTACCAAAAGCTCCTCTGGCCGCGCGGGATTTGGCTCTTTGACAAAATTCCTAAAGCCATCATATGTCGGCTCTAGGGTGGCCATGGATTTTGGGTCGGTTTGTTCCTGCGCGGCATCCATGCGGCCGGGGGTAAATGGAATCACCAAATGCGCCCCGGCATTTCGCGCCGCCATCTCGATACCCGCGCCGCCGCCCAAAACAATCAAATCCGCCATGGAAACATGCCGCCCCCGCGCGGCAAATCCCTGCTGGATTTGCTCATATATGCCCAACACCTTTTTCAGGCGGGCGGGCTCATTGATTTCCCAGGAAATCTGCGGCTCTAGCCTGATGCGCGCGCCATTTGCCCCGCCTCTTTTGTCCGAGCCGCGGAATGTGGCGGCGCTCGCCCAAGCGGTGCTTACCATCTCAGGAATGGTCAGCCCGGCGGCGGCGATAGCGGATTTTAGCGCGGCGATATCGCGATTATGCAGGGTATATCTGCCCCGGGGCGGAATAATATCCTGCCATAAATACTGCTCTTTTGGGATTTCGTCGCCCAAATATAGGCTGGTCGGCCCCATATCCCGGTGGGTCAATTTAAACCACGCGCGGGCAAATGCATCGGCGAATAGTTGGGGATTTGCCAAATATTTGCGGGCGATTGGCTCATAGATGGGGTCGGTTTTTAGGGATAAATCGGCGGTGGTCATCATGGGGCGGTGTTTTAGCCCCGGAATATGGGCATCCGCCACCATATCCTCATCCGCAACATCTTTTGCCAGCCACATATGCGCCCCCGCCGGGCTCTTTGTTAATTCATAGTCATATTTTAACAAAACATGCAAATAGCCCATATCCCATGTGGTGGGATTTGGTTTCCATGCGCCCTCTATGCCGCTGCCAATGGTATCCTCGGCATTTCCTTTGCCAAATTTGCTAATCCAGCCTAAATTTTGCTGCTCCATGGGGGCGGCCTCCGGCTCGGGGCCTACATAGGCCGCCGAGGCCGCGCCATGGCATTTGCCAAAAGTATGCCCGCCAGCTACTAGCGCGACAGTTTCCTCGTCATCCATGCCCATTCGGGCAAAGGTGGTGCGCACATCTAGCGCGGATTTTTCGGGAATAGGCTGGCCGCCCGGCCCTTCAGGATTGACATAAATCAAACCCATCTGCACGGCCGCCAATGGGCTATCGAGCTGCCTATCTCCCTCATATCGCTGGTCATCGCCGAGCCATTTGCGCTCTGCGCCCCAAAATACATCCTCCTGCGGCTCCCAAACATCCGCCCGCCCGCCGGCAAAACCGACCAATTTACACCCCATAGATTCCAGCGCGCAATTGCCCGCAAAAATCATTAAATCCGCCCAAGAAATCTTTTTGCCATATTTTTGCTTTATCGGCCACAAAAGCCTGCGGGCTTTATCCAAATTTATATTATCCGGCCAGCTATTTAGCGGCGGAAATCGCTGCGCGCCGCCAGCCGAGCCGCCGCGCCCATCCAAAACCCGGTATGTGCCCGCGCTATGCCATGCCATGCGAATCAAAAACGGCCCATAATGCCCATAATCCGCCGGCCACCATTCCTGCGAATTAGTCATCAGCGCGAAAAGGTCGGCCTTTAGCCCCCGCAAATCCAGCGAGCAAAATTCCCGCCGATAGTCAAAATGCTCCCCCATCGGGTTTGCGGTTTTGTTGTTCCGGTGCAAAATGCTCAAATCCAGCATTTCTGGCCACCAATCTCTATTGGTAGCTCCTCTAGCAAAATCGGGCTTGCTGACATTAGCCGCCCGTAAAAAAGGACAACCTCCCATACGATTTACCTCCATGCCTGAAATCATACGTTATGTTATGAATCTAGGCTTTTGCAAGTTACCAAAAGAATTGTTGAACCACGGATAAACACCGATAAAAACCTGATAAAACCTTTGGAAGGAGTTTGATGTTTGTCGGGGGATTTTTGGTTATTGCGGATTTGTGGGAGGCGGCCAGTGGCCGCCCCTACGGGTTGTTGCGTTTTGAGGGGCGAAAAATAACCCGGCTCGCAGGGGGGCGCGAAACCGGGTTATCGAGGGGGGATATTATGAACTTTCAATGACCGGGATAGCTCCCGGACATTTAAACAAGATCACACTAATAATATTTTCCAATTTTGAGAGATATATACATGTTGTGGAAATTTTTTTTGCATAAAACTTATCCCATTAAAATATATTGATGTAGATTGTAAAAAATGCATTAGGAGGGATAGGCAGATGTCAATGGAAAAGAGCTTTGAGCGCATTGCCTTGAATAAATTTTTGGGCAAAGATTCCACCCAGGTTTTGCTGGAGGGGGATATTATTGTGCCGGATGTAAAGCCCGATATTGGGCGGGTGGTGCGCGCCGAGAGCCGCGCGGTTATTAGCAAAATCGAGGCCACCGCCGGGCGGGCTGATTATTTGGGCGCGCTAAATATCAGCATTTTGTATTTGGATGCGCTAATGGGGGTGCATACCCTGAGCATAGCCGCGCCGATTGAGGATAATATCGCAATCGACGGGCTGGGGCGGGATAGCTGGGTGAATATTTTGCCGACCATCGAGCATTTCGACCACTGGGTGACCAATGACCGCAAAATGGGCTATCGCGCCGTTATCGAAATAAAATATTCGGCTATGGAGCAAAAAAGTATTGAGGTTGTTAGCGGAATATCGGGGCTGCCGGCCAGCCAAATCAGGCGGGTGAATTTATCTGCCCTGCGGGTTGTGGATAAACGCATTGATAATTTCCCCATAAAAGATGAATTGGTTATTCCATCCAATAAACCCAATATCAGGGAAATTTTGCAATTTAATACCAGCATTGCAAATAAGGAAATCCGCGTGGCGCAAGGGCGGCTGGGTATTTCCGGTGATTTGGGAATAACGGTGCTATATCGGGGCGAAACCGAGGGTGTTGTTGAATTCGAGGAATTTTCTTTGCCATTTAATGGCACAATCGATATGCCAAAGGCCGCGGATGGCCAGTTTGCCGATTGTTTGCTAAATGTGGTAAATGTCAGCCTGCGGCCGCGGCCGGATGAGGATGGCGAAGATCGGGTGCTGGTGCTGGATGTGCAGGTGGCCGCGGATGTTACTTTGACGGCCGTTGATAATATCGAAACTCTCGATGATGCATATTGTCTAAACAAAGACCTTGTTTTTACCCGCGAAAATGTGAATCTAAGCCGCCTGATTTGCCGCTCGCGCTCTAGCGCGAATGTGAAAGAAGCCCTGCAAATAGAGGATGCGCCGCCGATTTTGCGGATTTTAAAGGTGGATGGCCGCATACAGCTAGATGAGCTAAAACTGCTCGATGATAAAGCCGCCGCCGAGGGGATTATTTTGGCCGATATTTTATATGTGGCCGATAATGACGATGCCCCAATACATAGCCACCAAGCCATGATTCCATTTCGCCAGGTTATGGAAATACGCGGGGCGGCGGCCGGGATGGATTGCGATTTGACCCATGCCATAGACCATATCGGTTTTAATCTGCTAGGGGCGGCGGAAATCGAGCTGCGCTTTGCCCTGAGCTTTGCGGCGGCGGTGCAAAAATCCATCACCGCCCAGCTAATCACCGATATCGAATTTAACGACCTCAGCCGCGAAACTATCGATGCCATGCCCAGCATGGCCATAGTCAGCATAGACCATAGCGATTCCCTATGGAGCATTGCCAAAAAATACAATGCCAATCTGGATGAGCTAATGCAAATAAATGAAATCGCCCAACCCGAAGATTTGCAGGTGGGAGCAAAAATTTTGGTTGTGAAATCGGTGTCATAAACGAAAGTCGAGAGTGATTATCGAATTATTAACCCGCAGCACGATTTTTGTTGCGGGTTAATAATGTATATTTTTTTGGAGGCTGGCGAATGTCCTATCGAAAATTAGCGTTGATAATATTTTTTTGTGCCGCCGTTTTGCTGGCTATGCATGGGCTGGGGGTTACTAATTTATTTGCCCACAATCTGCGGCTAGAGCTAAATGCGGGCATAGCAAACCGCATCGCCGCAAATGACGGCGATAGCGATAGCGAGCATATCCGCTGGATTGATTTCGATATTCCCCATGCCCTTTTGGCGCAGGCCATGGATATTGACATAAATTCCCAAAATACCGACACCCCCCTTTGCTGGATTACCCTTTTGGCATATTCCGCCGCAAAAAACTGGGGCAATTTCCCGGCTCGCGGGGATTGCAAACATATTAACGATTTGGCAAAAAAATTATCCGCCGGCGAATGCATTATGGAAATAACGGCGGATTTGCGGCTGTTTAATTTTTATCTAAAAGCATATGGAGCGATTTTGGGCAATATGCTGGGCATTTATGAAATCGAAATCCCAGACCCGGACAATCCGGATGCCACCATAATCCAGCGCAGATATGGCCTGCGCGCCTTTTCGCCCATTGCCAAAAATTACCATTATCATCATTCCGATGATTTCGGAAATCCGCGGGATTATGGCTATCGCCGCCGCCATTTGGGGCATGATTTTTTCGGCGCGATAGGCACGCCGATTATCGCCGTTGAGGATGGCATCATCGAGGCTATGGGCTGGAATCAATACGGCGGCTGGCGCATAGGCATTCGCAGCCTGGATGGCCGCCGATATCATTATTTCGCCCATCTGCGCCGCGACCATCCCTTTGCCGCCGATTTGGCCATAGGGCAAACCGTCCGCGCCGGGGATGTAATCGGCTATCTGGGCCGCACAGGCTATAGCCGCCGCGAAAATGTTGATAATATCCGCGAGCCCCATCTCCACTATGGCCTGCAAATCATTTTCACCGAATCACAAAAAGACGGCCGCAATCAAATCTGGATAGACACATACCAGATAGTCCGTCTGCTAAACAAAAACCGCATGCCAGTAATCCGCGCCGGCAATGAATACACCCGCGCCATCCAAACCAATAGCAGCCCTATGGATTAGTCAGCTGGCTGCTTTTTAATAAACCGCAAAAGATAGGAGTTTAATATTTTTATGTCAATCGGTTTTGTCATAAATCCCGAAAAGCCGTTTTCCATAAAAATCTCGGCTTGTCCTTTTATGGCGTTTGCGGTTAGCGCGACTATGGGATGGGTATATTCCATGCTGCGCAAAATCTTTGCGGCTTCGAGCCCATCCATCCCCGGCATCATTTGGTCTAGGAAAATAATATCATAGACATTGCCCGCCGCGATTTTATCAATCGCCGCCTGCCCGCTATCTACCAGCTCGATGACAAGCCCAAAAGACTCGAGCATAGCCTCCGCCACATACAAATTCGTTTCAACATCATCAACAACAAGAACCCTGCCATATGGCATTTGCTCCGGCACAAATTCGAGGTCTTTTCGGATGGATATGGCTTTTGATTCAAAATTTTGCAAACTGCTGGCCAAATCCTGCCCCAGCACCGCCGACCCCGCCGTTTCCTGCGGAATACGTACAACGACCTTTGTCCCTTTGCCGGCCTCGCTCGCAATATCGAGCTTTGCATCCATCAAATGCGCCAGGCTATATACTATCGGAATCCCAAGCCCAGTGCCGCCCACAAAGGGTTTTTCGGTTTCATGAAAGCGCATATAATCGCTTTTTAATGCGGCGACCTGCTCGGCCGTCATGCCCATGCCCGTATCCTCGATGCAAACAACCAGCCACGCCCATTCGTCGTTTTTTGCATCACAATAAAGGGACATGAAAACCGCCCCGGCTTCTGTGTATTTAAAAGCATTAGTTAGCAAATTCGCGATAATCTGCCGCAGCCGCATCACATCGCCTTTTAGCTTTTGGGGAATCTCCTCATCCACATATAGCTTGAAATCAATATTTTTTTGCTCGGCATAAACCAAATGCAGCTGCGCCACATCGCCAATTAAATCCTCTGTATGATATTCATTTAACAATAAGGACATTTTGCCCGATTCTATTTTGGAAAAATCCAAAATATCGTTTACAATATGTAGCAGGGTTTTTGATGAATCATAAATTTTGGTAAAGGCGGCCTCGATGCGCGGCGGCAAATCGGAATTTCGCAGCTCGATTTCGGAAATGCCCAAAACCGCCGAAAGGGGCGTGCGTATTTCATGGCTCATCCGCGCCAAAAAGCGGCTTTTTGCGCGGCTCGCCTCCTCAACGGCCTCTAGCCGCTCATTTTCCAATCGCTTTACTTCCCGCAAATCAACGGTATATGACAAAAGAATCGTTTTATCTTTGCGTCTAAAGGTTTTGTAAATAACCTCGACAGGCAATAGCTCGCCATCCATTTTCATATTTAGCCATTCAAAACGGACATAGCCCTCATCAAAGGCTTTTTTGTAATACATGGATGCTTTTTCCGGCGAGGGTGTGCCGCATGGCTGAAATGGGGGCGAAAAGGCATAAAGATTATCCGTTAGAATTTTGGCATCCGGTATGCCAAATAAATCCATTGTTTGCGCGTTTGCCGCAATCGGTCTGCCATCTTCTTCCCAAAGTCCAATAACAAAAGGCGCGGCATCCAAAATCGCCTGATTAAAATCGCGCGTATCCCGCTCTGCCTCCAGCGTTTGCAAAATAGAGCGCGCTATATCGCCGATTTCATCATCCCGCCCTATTCCAAAAATATTCACATTAGAGCTCGCGCCAATTTGCGATGTGCTTTGCGCCAGCTTGTTTAGCGGAATTATAACAATCCGGCGAACCAATAGCCCGCCCACAACAACAAAAGCGCAAAACGACAGCAATGTAGCGAAAATCAGCGGCAAATAGCGCAGAGTCAGGCCGCCCTCCCCCGCCGATAGCACCATAATAGACCAGTTTGTCCCCACAATCGGCGAAATGCTCGCATAGCGATATTCGCCGATTCTCAAACGAATTGCATCGCTGCTAGGCGTACCCAGCGGGAAAATGCCGCCCTGCAGCCTTCGCAAATGATTTGCTATTTCATCCGCCAAATTTTGATTATAAACCGCCTCCGGCGGCGCAGGAGGAAAAGGAACGCCCGCCACGGTCGTTTCCAAAATCCCCGCGCTATCCATGCGGACTGCCCCATATTGGTCTATGATATAGCCGCGCTTTCCATCAATATCAAACCCATAAAATGCGGCATTATGAATATCCGCAAAAGGCGAGCCAATCGTAACAACACCCACAACCCGCCCATCATAATAAATCCTATGATTCGACCATATATAAAGGTCGAAATTCCCATATTCATCGGGGCGCGTGCGCTGGATATTGAGGATAAAAGGCATTTCCGCCTCTAGGGTATTATAAAACCATCTGCCCGTCCCGCCATCCACCAAATAGCCCCATGACACAAAATTATCAAATACAAGGTCGGGGCTAAAATCATAGCTGCGGTATAGCTCATTAAATGTAAACATAAAATACGCCTGGGGAAAAGTGGCGGCATGCCCCATCATTGCCCCAAAAGCATCGGCTCTTTGAGCCATATCATCCTCGCCAGCCAGCCATCGGGCAATCGAAACAGAATAGGCCATCTGCTGCATCAGGCGCATATGGGGATTCATAAAAATCTGGAAATTTGCAGAGGTTTCGATTGCGTATTGCCGCGACATCCGCACGGCGGTATCATCAGCAATCCCCCTTGATATCGAAAACCCAATCAGCAATATAGCCGACATGCTCAATGCTGGAATAACAACAAACAAAACGCGCATATATCGTGATAGCCGGCTTCTTTTTCGCGGGGTTCGCTGGGTTTTTGTTTCGCGCAAAATATCACCTCTGTTTTCCGCTAACTCATGTCGCAATGCCCTTGTCTTTTGACCACTTTCTATAATGATCGGCCAAATCTTTATCGCTGCCAATAACATGCTCAACCAGCCATTTGACAATGGTGTTGTTGACTTCCAAACTAATATCCAAAGTGGTGGAATCTTCTGCAATCTTTTTTTGCAGCTCGCCTACCTCCGCGACAAAATCGGCATGCTGCTTTTTATGCTCGCCAGTTTTGGGATAGCCGGATTCCATCATTAGATGTTCTTCCGAATTAAAATGCCGCACAACATAATTTGCCAAAAACGCAATAACCGTCGTAACCTTTTCTTCGCGTTCTTCATATTTTTGGTCGATAACATCTTTAACCAGCCGGAAAATCTCTTTGTGGTCGTCATCCACCATTTTGTTTCCTGTCATATATTTAGAGCTCCATACCATTTTTTATGCCTCCTTTATTTTTGTCGAGTCAGTTGCGGCTTCTAGCTCGAGCATCAAAGCCAAAACACTTTGAGTTTTCGCCGTTATTTTATCTACATTCGACCGGATTTCGCCAGTAGTGCCATGTATTCCATTTATCCCGGTAGTAAAGCCCTCTACGCTATTTACCAATTCATCCAATGCTTTGGAAATAGCATCGCTATTGCTTTCGCTTTGGGAAGCAACCGCGAGGATTTTGCTCGCCAAAGAGCCCATTTCCTCGGCAATAACGCTAAAGCCTTTGCCCATATCCCCCGCATGGGCGGCTTCGATAGAGGCATTTATGGATAATATGTTGGATGTTCGGGCGATATTAACAATTTGGGAATAGGCGTGGTTGATTTTTTGCAGTTCCGATTGCAGCCCGCTTAGGTCAAACTGCATTTTTTCGCTGCTACCCACCGCATCCTCCACCCGCTCGTTAATATTGGTGGTATTGCCCGAAATGGTGATATTGTCTTGGTTTAGCCCATGAATTACCTCGCTAACCTCCTTGAAATGCTCGATAACCGCCTGCTGGTATTCGCTTTGCTCTTTTGCAACCACTTTGAGATATTCCTGACAATTTTCTTTTACATTTATTCCCAATGACATAGCCTTCGCCATATCCGCGCAGGTTTGATAGCCGCAAGCGGTGCAATCAAAGCGTTTTTCTATTTCGGTGGTTTTGCGCATTTGGGCATATGCGATATCCATTTGCACTCTGGTAAAAGCCGGTCTTTTAACGGTTTTGTTTTCATAATGGCACATAAAATCGCTTATTTTCAAATCTTTGTATTTTTCATTTAGCGCGGCTAGGTTCATTTGGGGGTCGTGTCCCGCATTTATATTGCCCGCGCTTTCGCGCACTTTTCTGCGCTTTTCCCTGCGGAGGCGGTGGATTGCCACCTGTATCGCGCCATTATCCGAGTGGCGAAATTCCGTGGCTGTGCCATAATTACAGCCTCGCCCGCAATTCAAAATATCCACCAGCGTAGGCAGCATGCCATGGCGGGTCCATTCCTCGCGCAGTTTTTTATACAAATCCATTTGCTCATAGGCATGGATTTCGCCCTCCGCCTGCGCAACCATCGCCTCATCGCCCAAATAAAATTCCACATTTTCGCGCAATCCGCCGGGCGCCGGAAATAGCGAGCCCAGCCCATAATCAATCGTATCATTTATGGGGGTAAATGATTTTAAATTCACATTTGTATCGCGTATGTATTGCATTAAATTGACAAAGGTGACATTATATTTATACATCCCCAGCCCTCTAGCGGAATCCATTTCGATTTTCTTTGCGATGCAGGGGCTTAAAAACATAAGTTCATCATCAATGCCTTTGTATTTTCTCAAATAAATAGCGGCGCACATCATGGGGCTTTGCACGGGTATTATTTCATCTAGCAGCTGCGGCGCATGCCGCTCCGCATAGCTGACAATAGCCGGACAAGGCTGGGAAAGCATCCCCAGCGCATTATTTTCCGTGATATATTTCAGATATGCCCATGTAGTAATATCTGCGCCAAAGCTAACGCTATAAAAATTATTAACCCCCAGACTTTTCAAATAACCAAGTATATACTGGTATTCATCCGGATAATTTATCAAAAGGGCGGGCGCTATCAGCACAGATATCTTTTTACCCCCCCCCCCCCCCGCAAATCCTCCATAAACGCCTCATGGTCATCACGAAAGAGCCTAGCGTCATGCGTGCAGGTATCAAGACAAGTCCCGCACAAAATACACTCCGCGCCATCCAAATGCATTTTACAAATCCCATCATCGCCCAAAACGCCAACATTCGACTCCAGCGTCGGACACTTCCGAATGCAATTATTGCACCCAATACACTTCTCCGAATCCGTATAAATTAGTCCATTGTCCAAATGGCCAATGTTACTCATAAAAAATCACTCCTCCTAAAAGCCGCTCCTCATTTTCCAAAATCCACATCAATACAGCATAAGTATATCACACATTTCGCCAATTTTCAAGCGAAAAGATGGTAGCGATTCGTTGCAAAGCTGATTATCGTGATTTTGTAATAATATTGTAACATTTTCAGGATAAAATAGGGATGCGGATATTCGCATCCCTATTTCGCTATTTTTTGTCGAATTGCGCGTCTATGCGGGTTCGTAGTTGGGCGGGGTCAAAGGGTTTGACTATGTAGTCGTTGATACCGCCCGAGATGCCTTCTAGGACTGTGCCTATGTCGCCTTTTGAGGTTAGAAAGATTACCGGGATGTGGGCGGCTTGTTTGTTGGCTTTTAGGTGCTTTAGGGTTTCGTGGCCGTCCATTTCGGGCATCATTATATCCAGCAGGATTAGGTCTGGCTGGACGTTTTTTAGCATGTCTAGCAGGGCTTTGCCCGAATCTAGGGGGAATACGTCGTAGTGGGCGACGAGGGCGTTTTTGCCCATTTTTAGATTCACTACCTCGTCGTCGACGATAAATACTTTTTTGCGGTTTTCGCTCATTTTAATACCTCCTGATTTGTCAATATATCGTTTAGCAGCTCGCCAGCTTCATTGTATTTGCTGATAAATGCTAGCCGCAATATTTCGCCTATGGCTTCGCCGTGGGTTGGGTGGCGGGTTAGGGGTTGCAGATTATCGGAAATTGTGTCGATAGCGGCTATGTCGTATTTTTCTAGGGCGGCCTTTAATTCGGCCAGCTCGGGGAATATATCGCCGTCGTCGTAATCCGTGTCATCCGGCGTTTCCATGCTTGCCATCGCCCTGTTTATATCCGAGAGCAGCCGGGTTAAATTTTCGGCAAAGCGGCCGTGGTGTTTTCGGATAAATTCCATATACCGCCTATCCCCGGCGTTTTCCAGATTTTCGGCCTCTTTGGAAACCGCATCCGCGCCGATATTTGCGCAGGCGGTTTTTAGCGCGTGGACGTGGATTGTGTATAGCGGGATATCCTCCGCCTCATAGCAGCGCGTCAGCTCCGCCAGCTTTTTCTCGCACTCTATGCTAAATGTGGCGATTAAATCCAAATATAGCGGGATATTTCCGGCGGATAAAGCCAGACCCTTTACGGTGTCTACCCCGGAAATTTGGATATCCAGGGTGCATTGCGCATTATCGGCGGATAGGGCAAAAATGGCCTGCTGCTGCTTTTCTTTCGGAATCCATTTTATCAAAACATCATTTAGGCGAGCCACCTCAATAGGCTTTGATATAAAATCATCAAAGCCGGTTTGCAAAAACATCTCTTTCGCGCCCACAATGGCATTTGCGGTCAGGGCGACTATCGGGATTTCTTTGCCCGCATCAAGCCCGCGGATTATTTTCACTGCCTCAATCCCGCTCATCACCGGCATCATATAATCCATTAGCACAATATCAAATTTTTCGGCCTTTATTGCATCTATGGCCTCCTGCCCGCTCTCGCAAAGGGTCAACACCATTTGATATGGTTTTAACAAACCATTAGCAACCTTCAAATTCACCTGAACATCATCAACAATCAGCACCTTTGCATCCGGGGCAATAAAATGCTGTAGGCTTTTGCTAACATAGGAATGGTCGGAAACCGTATTATTTAGCAGCGGCGCAACAGCCAAACAATAAATTGGCGTTTGCAGCACCGGTAGCCCCCTGTCTTTTGGCGCAGTGCCATCATCGGATTGGCTCAAAAGCACAATTTTGGCTTGGGTTTCACAATCCGGATATTCGGCGCAAAAATCATCATAAAGCTTTTCGGACGCAAATGCAAAAGCATAGTTGCCGCCCTGCAGCCCATCATAAAATTGCGCGGCCGTATCCACAATTGTGCAGGGTACGCCCAAATCCGCCATTGTATACAAAATGGATTCAACGCAATGCCTCCTGCGCTCGAAAACAATCACAGGCTTTTCCTCCGGCGAAACCACCGCCGCCATATTTTCGCGGTCTTTGATAGGCTGGGGCAAAGTGACGGTAAAGGTAGAGCCCGCGCCATATGCGGATTCCACATCAATCGCGCCGCCCATATGCAAAACCAAACTGCGCGTAATAGCCAGCCCCAGCCCCGTGCCCTCGATTCCCGCATTTGCATCCGTATCCAGCCGCACAAATTCATCAAAAAGCCCGGGCAAATCCTCTTTTCTGATACCCCGGCCGCTATCGCGCACCTTTATCAGCAATTGCGCCATATCGCCGCTTCTCTCCGCCGCCATATCCAAAGCCACAAATCCGGTATCGGTATATTTCACCGCATTGCCCAGCAGATTCATAATAATCTGATAAACCCGCACAGGGTCGCCCCAAAGGCCATGGGGAATGCGGCTGCTGATATTTAGGATAAATCGCAATCTGCGCCCCGCCAGCCGCATTTTGATAATATTGACAATATCATTTATCACAGATGCAACCAAATACTCCGCCTCAACCAGCTCTAGTTTACCACTTTCGATTTTTGATATATCCAAAATATCATTTATAATGGATAGCAAATGATTTCCGGATTGTTTTATGATTTCCGTTTGCTCGCGGACTTGGCCGGGGATTTTTTCGCGCAGCACCAGCTCCGACATGCCCAAAATAGCATTCATGGGCGTACGGATTTCATGGGACATTCGCGCCAAAAATTGCGATTTGGCGTGGCTCTCGTTTTCGGCGATTTCGCGGAGAATCATCTCGGATTGCATTTGGCGCGTTTCGCGCAAATCGCGAACATAAATCGCCAACCCATATCCATCGCGATATCTCAGCGCGACCACGGTAATTTCCACAGGAATCGCCTCGCCATATAGGGTCAGATATTCAAACTCGGATATCTGGCGTTTGCCTGTTTCCAGCGCGACCATGGTGCCCTCTTTTAGCATTTGCTCTATCGCCGCCTGATTTGTATCGTAGCCCGGAAAGATTTTGCGGTTGTTGTGAATCAAAAATCTGCGGGCGCGGCAATTATTATTGCCATAGTGATTGCAATTATTGCAATTTGATTCGCAATCTTTGAAATATTCCGCATCAGGATATGTCTGCGCCAGATTTTCGCCGGGATTTTTGACAAATAGCTCTATGGCGGCCTGATTGCAGCCGGTGACGCGCTGATTTTCATCCAGCACAAAACTGGATATGGGCGAGGAATCCAGCAGCACTTTTGCCCGCTCCTCTGCCTCTCGCTCCTTTTGCATGGCCGCCCTGATTTCGCGCATATCCTGAAAATGCACAGAAAGCACCTGCTCATCCCCTAGGTCGACCAGCACACAAACACATGAGCCATTTATCGGCTCGCCTTTTGTCGATAAAAACATCCATTCATAATGATAATGCCCATTTTTAATTGTTTCGCGAACCACCTCGGCTATTTTATCCGCCGCAGATGCTCCGCAGGGCTGAAATTCGGGATTTAGCGCGGCAAAATTTTGCACAAAATCATTTCTGCTATCCAGCCCCAGCATCCCCACCATCGCCTCATTGCAATCAAGCGGCACTAATTCAAGACTCCACATACTCGATGGAATCGGGTTTGCATCATAAATCTGGCGCAAATGGCTGGCGGCTTTTTGCTCGGCCTCGCGCATTTTATGCTCCTGCGCCCTTTGCCATTCGATTTCCTCCCCCTTTCGCCTAACCCCCGAAAAGGTGTTCATGGAAAATTTGCTGAGCATAAAAAGCACAACATATATCATAAATGTGCCAAGAAAATTAAATACCTCATCGGCAATAGGCGCACCAACCCATAATATGCGCATATCCAGCCCAAATAGCAGAAATAGCACAACAACGCAGGTGGTCACCATTTTAATAGTCAGGCCGACTGTATCAACAAACAAAAGGCTCAACAATCCTGTTCCAATAAAAAATATATAGGTCAGCCTATCGCCTCCGGTGGCCAAAACGACAGTCAGCTCGATTGCAACAAACGCCAGCGGCAAAACAATAGCCGACACCCGCGAGGATAGATTTAGCCGCGTCAGCCCATAGGTAGCGGCAATCAGCACAACGCCGGAAATCACGCGAGAAAAAGCATAATCCGGATAAAAAATAAAATGGTTTAAAAATTTTACCAACGAATATATTGTGGCAACCAGAATAAGCGGCCTTTTCATGCGGCCGGCAAAATCATATGGCTCATAATGCGTCATTTTTTTCACCTCTTTCGGGTGTGGCGCGTGTGGATATCGGGCGGCCAAACCGCCCACTACAATGTACAACCGCTTTAAATGTCCGTTATGGGCGGAATGAATAGTGAATAATGAATAGTGAATAATGAAAATCAAGCCGTTTTGCTACAGGGTCTTGGTTTTCATTATTCATTATTCATTATCCACTATTCATTATTCATTTCGCCCACGAAACGGATAGTTTACGACAGTGTACATTGTCGTGGGCGATAATGGCCGCCCCTACGCGGTCGTGTGTATCCATAAGCTCAACCTCGCACAATCCGGTCTTGAAGGTTTTATCAGTCTTTTATCCGTGGTTATCCGTGGTTGAAAAAATCATAGGAGGTTTTATAATTTAAATCCCGATACCAGTTTTTGCAATAATGCCGCTTGGGCATCCAGTTGCTGCGCTGTTGCGGAGGCTTCCTCGGAAACGGCGGCATTATTTTGCACCACGCCGGATATTTGCGAAAGGTCGCTGCTCACCTTTCCAATGGCTTCCGCCTGCATTTGGGACGCGCTGGTGATTTCGTTAATAATATCACGCACCCTATCCGCCCCCGCTACAATCCGCTCGAGGGATTTTGCAGTAGTCGCCGCTATGGCAGAGCCTGATTCCACCCCCGCCGTTGATTTTCCGATTAAATCGGCCGTTTCCGCGGCGGAATCCCGGCTTCGGCTTGCCAGATTCCCAACCTCCTCAGCCACAACGGAAAACCCCTTGCCATGCTCCCCCGCCCGAGCGGCCTCAACCGACGCATTTAGCGCGAGCAAATTAGTCTGAAAAGCAACCCCTTGGATTGTTTTAATAATGCCATTGATGCTTGCAGAATCCGCCTTTATGCCCTCCATTGCCTCTAGCGTTTGCCTCATGGCATTATGCCCCTCATGGGCATCCCGCGCGGATGTATCCGCCAATTTATTCGCGCTTTTGGCATTTGCCACATTTTGCTCGGTCTGCTCAGATATAATAGCAAATGCCGCCGACAATTTCTCAACAGAAGCGGCCTGCGTATTTGTGCCGTCCGACAAAACCGCCGCATTATCCGAAATCTGCCGCGCCCCCGAATATACCGAGCCAGAGGCCGCCGAAATATCCGACATGGTTTTATGCAAATTTTCGGTAATATGATTGACGGATTGCTTTATGCCCGCATAATCCCCCTCAAATTTCATATCGAGTGTGCGGGTCAAATCGCCGCCAGCTATGGTTTCGAGGCAATCGGTGATTTCTTTCATATATATGGGCAAAACGCTCACATATTCATTCCAATCATTTTTTATGGCGAGAAAATCGCCCATATAATCGCCGCTAATTGGCGGCGGGGTAAAGCTCCCCGCATTTAGCACGGCAATGGATTGCCTGATTTCGGCAATGGGTTTGCTCACGGTTTCGGTTATGCGATTTAGCCCCGTCATTAGCGCGCGCCAGTCGCCCTTGTATTTGCCCGCATCTATCACATAGGACAAATCGCCGCGCAAAGTGGCGGCAATAATCATTTGCCCCATTTCCGCGCTAACAGCATTTAGATTTTCCATCAAAGTGCCTATCGTATTATTCAACACAATTTTTTTGCCGGGCAATTGCCTGATTTCTATTTTAAAATTGCCCTCGCCAATATTGCCCAAAGCATCCAAAAGCGTCAACACATCCGTAACAATCTCGTCTGTAAATTTGTTTAGATTTTCAATCATTTGTTTATAATCGCCATGGTATTTTTTGGCATTTATCCGATATTCGATATCGCCGTTTTCGTTAAATTCATCAGAGAGCTTTGAAATATCACCTACCATCCCCTGCACGGTCGAAATCACAACCGCCAGCTTTTTGGCCAGCTCGCCTGTTTCGTCTGTGGCGCTGGTGTCGAGATTTATATTCAAATTGCCGCTGGCTATGCTTTCGGATGCCTTTACCATGCGCCGCAGGGGCGTGATTATGGATTTGATAATTACCAGGCTCAAAAGCAGCTGCACAATAGCACCCGCCCCCGTAGCCAGCCCCATATTTCGATATGCCGACGCAACCGAAATACGCGCCTCGGCCGCCATAGCCTCGGATTGGGATTCATTGAGATTTGCCAAATGGGCAATCTGCTCGGTCATATTTTGGGTAAAAGGCACACATTGGGTCTCCAAATAAAACAAAGCCCGCTCAACATCATTTCGCTGGGCATATCCTGCTATATTCATGACAATAGCGGCCGCGCCGGGCAGGGCATTTACAAAATCGGTGATGGTATCAAATTCCTCGCCGCTGGTAATACCCATCCCTATCAAATGCTCCCGATATGCCTCGGATAACTCAACCAGCAGCCCATACCGCCGCAAAACCTCATTTATATGATACTCGGTTTTGGCCGGGTCGGATGTGATTACCGCATCGCGGATTTGCCTGCGCAGGGAATCAAAATAATGGGTCATGCGCCCCAGCCGATTTAGCTGGGCCACATTATATTCATCAATCCGCGTAATATAGCCGGAAATCCGATTTAGATTCACAATGGCAAATGCCGCCACCATAATCGCCATCACAATCGAAACCCCCACCATTATCCAAAGCCTAGCCTTGATTTTCAGGTTTTTCATATCGCCATCCCCCTTGTTTAGGCAATGGTGCATAATCTGTTTCGCACAATTTTTCTCTCCCTAAATTTCTTGTTGAATTTGCGTAAAACCGCGCAAATTCAACAAGAAATTTTACGCTTCCTTCGGAAGCTCGGTCGGAAAAATTGGCTCAACAAGGGTTATGCACTATTGCCTTTAGAGCATTTCGTCTATTTGCGGCAATGCGAGCTTGTATCGGCTCAGGAAAACATTTTTTAGCAGGGTGCTTAGAGCCTCCCCTTTTTCGGGCAGTTGGGTAAAAGGCTGTAGTTTTTCGGATAGCTCCTCGATTGCCTCCAAATCAAAGGCCTCTAGGGCGGTTTTTAATTCGGCGAGTAATTCCCTCATTATGTTTTCGTCTAGCGCGGCGTCGTCGGGTTTTTCGGTATTTGCGGCAATTGTTTCGTTTATGTTTTCGAGCAGCTGTTTTAAATTGCTGGCAAAAGCCGGGTTGTGGGTTTTAATGAAATCGCTGTCGTTTTTCATTCCGGCGGCCTCTAGGGCCATTGCCTCGCTGGATAATGTATTTGCGCCGATATTTGCGCAGGCGGATTTCATTGCGTGGATATAGGTGGTGTATAGCTGGATGTTTTCCGCCGCCAGACAGTCCGCCAGCTCGCCCATTTTCGCTATGCCGTTTTTGTAAAAAATTGCCAGAGTATCCAAATAATCCTTTGCATCGCCGCCGGAAAGGGCAATCCCCCGCGCAATATCAACACCCGCTATGGATATCTCGATTTTTTTCTCGTCCTCGGCCTCGGCATTATCAGCAATCGGCATCATCTCGGGCTTCATTTGCTTTTCGGCGGGAATCCATTTCGCCAAAATGCTATTTAACTTGTTGACTTCAATCGGCTTTGACAAAAAATCATCAAATCCATTTTCCAAAAACATCTCCCGCGCGCCAACAATCGCATTTGCGGTTAGGGCGACTATAGGCAGATTTGTGTGTTTGCCGCCTAGGCTTCTGATGATTTTTGTGGTTTCGATTCCGTCCATTTCGGGCATCATATGATCCATTAGCACCAGGTCGTATTCCTTTGTCAGCACCGCCTCTATTGCGGATTTGCCGCTTAAACAGGTGTCGATAGTCATGCCATATAGCTTTAGCAGGCCTTGGCCGACCTTCAAATTGGTTTCAATATCGTCAACAATCAAAACCCGCGCATCCGGCGCGACAAACTGCTCCACACTTTGGTTATCAACAAAATAATCCCCATCCCGCCCGCTCAAAACATTCACAATCGAGATAAAATACGCCGGCATCACAAGCAAAGAAAAATCCTGATTATCCCGCGCTTTGTAAAATGCATCATATGAATCCGAAAGCATAACAATTTTCGCCGCTCGGCTATGCTGCTTGACAATTTTATCGGCAGTATATGCCATATCCGCCTCGGCAAAAATAAAATCCCATTCGCCCGCGGCGAGCTTTGCATTTAGCTCATCCTCGCTATTTGCAATATGATGCGCCACCGCCAAATCGTCAAAAGCGCGGATTATATAATCGGCGCATAGGGCGGTGCGGCAATACAAAAGCGCGGTTTTATCCGAAAAATGCGGCGTTTCGGATTTATCTGCGGAATATTTTTGCGGCAGTGTGATAATAAATTCACTACCCTCGCCATAAACGCTATTAACCTCGATTTTGCCGCCCATCAGCTGGATTAAATTGCTGGTAATCGCCAGCCCCAGCCCAGTACCCTCCACATTGCGATTTTTCTCCAAATCAAATTGGGCAAATTCGCCAAATAGCAGCTCTTTATCCTCCGGCCTTATCCCAATTCCGGTGTCTTTGATGCTCATTGTTAAAATATAAATTTCATCGCATTGTTTCTCGCCTGTTATATCAAAAGAAAAATGCCCGGTCTTTGTGTATTTTAGCGCGTTTGTTAAAATATTCAAAAGCACCTGCCGCACCCGCACCTCGTCGCCATATAGCGAATTTGGGATATCGGCCTGCATATATGCGGCAAAACGGACCTCCGGATTTGCCATGCGCATTTTTATTATGCTAACAACATCCTGAATGGTGGAATGAAAAAGATAATCGGACTGCACCAGCTCCAGCTTGCCGCTTTCCACCTTTGATAAATCCAAAATATCATTGATAATCGAAAGAAGATGGTCGCCGGATTGCTTTATGGTGACCGCCTGCTCTTTTGCCGTCGCAGAGAGATTTTCGCGCAAAATCAGCTCTGCCATGCCGATTATGGCATTCATGGGCGTACGTATTTCATGGCTCATTTTGGACAAAAAATCGCTTTTTGCCCGGGATGCGGCCTCGGCCTGCTGGCTGGATTTTTTCATATGATCCACAGCCTCCGCAAAAGCATGCGCCACCTGCCCTATTTCATCATTTCTGGCAATATCGAAAGTAACATCCGTATTTCCTTTGGAAACCTCATTTGCGCTAGTGGCCAGCGCGCCCAGCGGCTTTAGCGAATAATGGATAATAACCACAACCATCAATGCCGCCAAAATAATTCCGCCCACCGTAAATCGCAGGGATTCAAATATCATGCGGGTGGTATCCTCCACCGCATGGGCATCAAAAAAGCTGACTATCGTCCAATTTAGAGCCGCATCAAATGTGACATAGGCTATTTTGTCTATGCCGGTGAGCGCGGAATTATGCGCAAAAACCTCATTCATCGGGATTGTGCCAAAGGCCTCTATTACGCCCAAATCATTAACATGCCGCCCCATATATGCCTCGGGGCGATTGGAAAAAAATATCACACCCGAGCGGTCGGCGATATTTATAAAGCTATCATATGCCTGCACAAAATCCCGCAAAAAATAGGCCAGCATTTGAGTATTTCCGGTAATCGCCGCCATGCCAATAAATTCGTTTTGATACAAAACCGGCTGGGTAAACATAAATTGCAGCCGGCCGCTCTGGGCGCTTTCAAAAACAGGCGAAATCCATGCGCCATTCATTTGCGCCTCAAAATACCCGGCAAACAATACCGCATCGGGAATATCCCCATCGGGATAAGCCACCGCAATCAAATTAAAATCCGCATCAAAAACGGCTATATTTTCATAAAAACGCACATCCTGCTCGGCATATCGCATGCCATCAAATAGATTTAGCAGCTGCCATTGCAGGTCATAACTATCATCCGTCAGCCCTCTGCGGGCATGGTTTGTAACGATATCGAGCATCCACCATGTATATGTATCCACAGTATCAAAAATCCCAAAAGTCATATTGGCATTGCCTTTTAGCCGCTCCTCTAGCAGCTCGTTTTGCTGATTGGTTATTTGGGCGGCTCGCACAAAAGCAACAGCCGTCGTCGCTATTAGCACCACTATTATCAGCACCAGCACTATCCGCGATTTCACCGTGAGGTTATTCACAAATTTTTTTATCATTATCTTTTAACCTCCGCCGCGATACGCTCAAATTCATGATGGACATTTTGGAAAATGTCTGTTAAAACAGGGTCGAAATGGGTCGCGCGGCCCTCTAGTATTATGCTAACCGCCTTTTCGTGGGCAAATGCATCCTTATATGGGCGCGGCTCGACTAGGGCATCATATACATCCCCAATCGCCATCATTCGCCCTAGCAGCGGGATATCCTCCCCCGCCAAATTATGCGGATAGCCGCTGCCATCCCATTTTTCATGATGAGATATGGCAAATATTCTGGCGTATTCCAAAAAGTCGCTATCGGTTGTTTTTCCAGTAATGCGCTGGATTACCTTTTCGCCAAAGGTGGTATGGCTTTTTATGGCCTCAAATTCCTCCGGGGTTAGTTTGCCGGGTTTATTGAGGATGGTGTCGCTCACGGCGATTTTGCCTACATCATGCAGCTGGCACGATTGCAAAACCAGCTCTTCATCCAGTTTGCTAACCTCGGCGGCATATGCGCCCTGTCTGCGCATAGCATCGAGCAATGCCTTCATATACCGCTGCGTTCGCACAATATGCCCGCCGGTGATTTCATCCCGATATTCCACCAGCTCCGCCATGGTCGACAAAATGGCATTTTTCAGCTCCACCACAGTTTCCGTTTTTTCATCCACCAGCTGCTCCAAATTATTATTCAAAAACAGCAATTCCCGCTTTTGAGTAACAAGCTCGCGCTTTTGCGCCTCGACCAAAAGATGAACCTCCAGCCGCTTTAGCAGCAGCGGGGCGGAAAATGGTTTTGTGATATAATCTATCGCCCCTAGGGTCAGCCCTTTTAGCTCCATGGCCTCATCCGTCATGGCTGTCAAAAAAATAACAGGAATATTGGCGGTTTTATCATTGGATTTTAGCCGCCCAATGGCCTCATGCCCATCCATCTCCGGCATATTTACATCCAGCAAAATCAAATCCGGATGCAAATCCTCCAGCATTTCGAGCATGCTCGCCCCCGAATCCAAAGTAAACACATTATATGCACCAGACAATGCCTTTTTGCCAATTGTCAGATTTGTCATATCATCATCTACCAAAAATATTGTCTTTCTGGTTTTGTCCATCAAATTGCCCTCCGACTATGTATTTCTCCCATTATACCACATTGCGAGAGGATTGGCAACATAATTCGTGGAAATACGACAACAAGGTCAACGTAGGGGCGGCCATTGGCCGCCTATCGCAAATTGGCGATAGGTATCGCGTGTGGATATCGGGCGGCCAATGGCCGCCCCTACGCGGTCGTGGGCATCCATAAGTCCAGCCACACACAATCCGGCCTTAAAGGTTTTATTCGCATTTATTCGCGTTATTCGTGGTTGAAAAAATCTTTTGCACACAAACAGAGCCCGTTATAACTTGAAAAACGACACCAGCTGCTGGAGCATTTCTGCTTGGGAATTTAGCTCCTCGGCCGCGGAGGCGGCTTGCTGGGAAACGGCGGAATTATTTTGCACAACATCGGAAACCTCGGTCAAGCCTGTGCTAACCTGCTCGATAGCCGCCGCTTGGCTCATAGATGCATCCGCTATCGCGCTAATGATATTGCGAACCCTGTCCGTATTCCCCACTATTCTATCCAGCGATTCGGCGGTGGTATTTGCAATAGCAGAGCCGGAGGCCACCGTGGCATTTGTGGTTTCTATCAGAGCCGTGGTTTCCGAGGCAGATGTTTTGCTGCGGCTGGCCAAACTGCGCACCTCCTCCGCAACAACCGAAAAGCCCCGCCCATGGTCACCAGCCCGCGATGCCTCCACCGCCGCATTTAACGCCAGCAGATTCGTTTGGAATGCAATGCCGTCAATCGTTTGGATAATTTTGGTAATATCCCCCGCCGCGGTTTTGATATTTTGCATAGCATCCAGCGTTTGTTTCATTGCGTCGTTTCCATCCCGGGCATCCTCGGATGATGTGCCGGATAGGGTGTTTGCCTCTTTGGCATTTGTGGCGTTTTGCTGGGTTTGCTGGTTTATCATATCCACCGACATATTTAGCTCGGCGATAGACGAGGCCTGTATGCTCGCGCCATGAGCCAAATCCGTGGCACTCGCTGAAATCTGCTGCGCCCCCATTAGCACCTGCTCAGATGCAGTTTGGATTTCCGACATAGTTTTATGCAAATTGGTGGCTATGCTATTTACGGATTGTTTCACACCATCATAATCGCCCTCGAAATTCATGGTAATGGTGCGGGTCAAATCGCCGCCGGAAATCGCCCCCAAACAATCGCTGATTTCCTTCATAACAATTGGCAAAACGGAAACATAATCATTCCAGTCATTTTTAATCGCCCGAAAATCGCCCATATAATCGCCATTTACTTTTGGCGGATTATAGCTGCCCGTATTTAAAACGGCGATAGATTCCCGGATTTCCGTAATAGGCGCATGAACGGCCTCCGACATGCGGTTTAGCCCCTTCATTAGCGCGCCCCAATCGCCTTTATAGCTGGCCTCGTCGGTTTTATAGGTCAAATCCCCCTGCAATGTCGCCGCAATAACCATTTGCCCCATCTCTTTGCTCACAGCATTTAGATTTTCCATTAGCGCATCTATCGTATCATTTAAAATCACTTTTTTGCCCGGCAGCCTCGCTATCTCCGCCTTGAAATCGCCATTATTCACATTGCCCAAAGCGGTCAGCAAAGAAAGCACATCAGTCACAAAAGAATCCGTAAAATCGTTTAGACCATCAACAACCTCTCTATACCCGCCCCGATATTTTTGCGCATCAATCCGGTATTCGATATCGCCTTTTATATTTACCTCTTGTGAAAGTTTAGTCACATCCCCCATAATACCATCTATCACATCCACCAAATGATAAACATCCCGGGTCAAATTTCCGATTTCGTCATTTGACAAATTAGCATTGCGATTGATATTCATATCGCCGCGGCTCACATTAGAAACGGCGGCGGCCAGCTGCTTTACAGGCGAAATCAATTTCCCGGATATGATAAACATCGCAATCATAGCCAGCACCAGCCCCGCCGCCCCCATGCCCGCAACGGCGAAAATCACAAAATTCATTTGCGAATTGATATATGCCAAAGGCAAACCCATAAAAATCGTGGCATAAACATTGCCATCGGGGTCGGTCAGGGGCAGAAAAAACGCGCTATATACCTCGCCGCCAATGGTGACGGTGGTGAAAAGCTCTTGGTTTCTATTTTGCACCTGCTCTATGGCCTCATCAAGCATGCGCGTGCCTACCGTCCCCACCAGAGTAGAGGCCACAGCGGTATTTTCCCGGTAATTTGGGTCGTTTATATCTCTGAAATAGATGGTGAATTCCGCATTAAACCTTTCGCGGAGGGTATCCACAGCCTTTGGCGAATCCAGCGCATAGCCAGTAACCACCACGCCGATTATCTCGCCCTGATAAAACACAGGCACAGAGGAGCGTATAGGCACTCGGCGTTCCCCCACGCGGGAATATGCCACGGATATCACGCCCTCCAGAGCCTCCAGCAATGCCACAGTGCGAAATTCGTCGCCAAAGCGATGCGGCTCATCTGTTCGCGCGAGCACTAATGCATCCGCATTTGCGGCCGTTATGTATGTAACTCCATGCTGCGCCACCAGCATATTCCCCACCCGCAAAATATCTTGGGTATTTTCGGATAGCATGGCCTGTATAAACTGCGGGTCATTAGCAATTTGCAGCCCCACATTTATAACAAAACTGCGGGTATCATCATCAAAACCCCTCAGCCCATTAGCGGCGGCCTCCACCCTCTCCTCAATTAGAAAATCGGTAAAATTAGAAAATTGCATAATAGAAAAAGCGAGCGTCGCCAACAGCAGCAGCAAAATCATAATCGCCGTAGGCAAAATAATTTTCCCTCTAAATTTAAGTTTTGTCATATTTTTTACCCCCTAAAAATATTTATATGCGCCTTTATAAATTATTCCATTTTATCAAAAACATACCCCTTTCCCCGCAGGGTTTGCACATCATAGCCCGCCGGAATTATTTTTTTGCGAAAGCGCGAAAGCGCCACGCGGACGGCGTTTTTATCATCCCCCATGGGCTGCCGCCATATTTTGCCATAAATAAACTCGGCATCCAAAGTTTTGCCCATGTTTTGCATGAGCAATAGCAGCAGGTCGAATTCCCGCGCGGTTAGCTCCAAATCCGCGCCATCCAGCTTTGCCGAGCGCGAGAGCATATCTAGCGCGAGCGAGCCGCTGATTAGGGTCAAAAACGAGCTTCTTCGCAATAGAGCCTCGATTCGGGCAAATAGCAATTTGAATGAATATGGCTTTGGCACATAATCATCGCATCCGCTCTCCAACCCTTTCACAATATCTTCTTCCTTGCTATCGTTTGTTAGCGCGATAACAGGGATTGTGGAGGTTTTGCGCAGCTCTTGCAAAAAATCAAGACCATTGCCATCGGGCAGATGGATATCGAGAATTATCAGGCATGGATTTTCTTTCAGAGCCTCGCGGGCGGCGGCTAAAGTCATGGCTTGCCTAACAGCAAAACCCTTGCTCTCCAAAAGGGGTTTGTTAAACATTTGCGTTTGCACATTATCTTCAACGCATAAAATTACATTATTTTCCATAGCTTATTGCCTCGCTTTGCCCGCCGTAAATAGGAATGGTGAAAGTGGCGACTGCGCCCTCGCCCGGCTGGCTTTCTATGCCTATCGCGCCGCCATGCGCCTCGGCGATGGTTTTGCACATGGGCAGACCATAGCCGCGGCCGCCCTTGCCAGATATACCGCGCTCAAAAATCAGCGGCAAAAGCTCGGCGGGAATCCCCTCGCCTGTATCGCTAATTTCGACAGTTATAAACCGGGTGTCCGCCCAGGCTTTTAGGGTGATTTCGCCGCCTTGTGTGCTACGCGCCGCATTTGATAGCAAATTATCAGGGATTCGGGCGAGCTGCTCCGGCTGGGCATAAACAAAGGGCATATCGGGGGCTATGTCGATAAATAGCTTATTATTTTTCTGCTCAATCATCATCCGCGATGCCTCGGCGCAATGCTTTAGCATAGCCGCAAAATCGACCCTCTCGCGGCTTACCGCATCGCCATCCATAGTCGCCAGCTCCACCATACCATTTATCATGCGCCCAAGGCGCAAAACCTCGTTTTGCATGGTATTTAGCGCGTTTCGCGCCTCTTGGCTTGTGGATTCGTCGTCGATATATTGATTCACAAAATCCGTGCCAAGAGAGATATTATTCAGCGGATTGCGAACCTCATGCCTTATATCCTGCAAAAATTCGGTTTTCATGCGGGTTAGATTTTCCAGCGCGGCATTTTCGGCGGCCAACTGCTGCTGGGCTTGCCTAGATTTCTCCAGCTCTCTAGTCGCGGCCAAAAATACCGCGGAAGCCAAACAAAGAAAGAGCGAAGCAGCCCCCACCCGGGTGAAATTCGTTCCTGAAAATGGCGGCAGCAAAATCGCCGTTCCTGCGATATTGACATTGAGCAGATAAAAAATATCCCGAACCGCGGCATAGCCCATAATTGTAACCCCGGAAATAAGCATAAACTGCTGCGGGTCGGATGGGCGAAATTTTTTCAGTGTGACAACAGCCGAATACCCAACCGCCACCACCGTCATAATTCCGCCAACCAAAAACCCATGGCTCAAAATGGCCTCTATCCCGGCAAATAGATAATAAACCGTCCAAAGCGTCGTCATGCCGACAACAATGCGGAAAACATGCTTATTATACACCCCCGGGATTATACCATTGACAATCAAATACAGCAGGGCACTCGTGCCGGTGATAATAATGACGGTAAACCGAAACCGCATGGGGTCGGAAAGCCAGGGGAATATGGTTTTAAACACATTCGGCTCGCCCAAAGCCCCCACCGCCATAAACCACATAATACAAAACAGCGAAAAAAACAGCGCGGGCGGATATCTATACAAAAGCAAATACAGCAGCAAAAAAACAACCGCCAAAGCAAGCAAAAAGCCCAGCATTATATTGGTAGTATATTCCACCTGCCGCAGGCGGCTGCTAATCGCGATTTCATCAAGCCCGCCGCCATAAATCCCATGCACTATATACGAAAAATTAGATTGCTGATGCAAAATTTCAATAACACCATTTTCGGCTCGCGCCACAAAGGTAATATTCGGCGCAAAACGCACATCCCCCGGCCCATCATCCGGCCTACCCACATCCATAAGCCACTGGCCATTGACAAAAATCCTATCGGCATACCCAGTACCAATGCGCGTAATCACATAATACCCATCGCAAGGCATAACAAGCCGAAGCCGCACAGTAGCGGCCTGCGCTGAAAGCACAGGATATCGCCGCGACACAACATCCTCCATACCAGCAAACTCATCAGGCTCCAAAAACCCAACAGGCAAATAATCCACCCGCCCCCGAATAATGGCGGCATTAGCAAAATCAAACCCACTCAAATCCCACACACCGCTACTACTATAAACAGTAAAAGTCTGCTGCTCCGGCAAACTAGCCCACAGCCAAAAAGCCGTCACCAAAATCAACCCAATAGCAGCAACCCGATGCCGAACCCTCAATTCCACAACCATCCCCCCTCCACACATCTAAATCCAATTATAGCCCTTTATCCACCAAATTACAAGATATTTTTTCACAAACATGTGAACATTTTTGAAATGTTAAAAAAATAATAACAAAACAACATAACAAAGTAGTTTAACAAGTCGATATTTACATCCGCTCGCCGTTGATATATACTTGAATTTAACACTTCGATAAAAGAAGGAGGACAAAAAATGAAAAAGTTAGCGATTAAAATGATAGCGATTGCATTGGTTTTGGTTTTGGCTAGTCCGGTTTATGCCGCGGCGCAAAAAGAAGTAGGGGGCGCGGTATTTGTGCCGCTTCGATATACGGCCTATTCTCATGGCTTTTTGGTTTATTGGGAGAGTGGCACAAATACCGCGTATATAAGCTCGCCCATATGGGAAACTTCGTTTGTTTTGCCTTTGGGCGAATTTGCCCATGAGGCGGGCGGGTTTATTGAGGACGGGCGGACATGGATTCCATATGAGATAGCGGCGACTATGTTTGGCGGCTATTCGCTGGATGATGCTATTGTGATTTTGCATATAAATGATTCCCATGGGCGGATATTGTCCGGCCGCGGGCAGTTTGGGCTATATGAGTTGGCGGGGATTCGGGCGCATTTTGAGGCGGCCGGGGCGGCGGTGCTGCTTTTTGATTCGGGGGATACTTTCCATGGCTTGCCCGCGGCGACTCTGCGGCAGGGGCTGGATATAGCGGAAATAATGGGCGCAATGGGCTTTGATGCTATGGTGGCGGGAAATCATGATTTTAATTATGGCTATCGGCGGCTGATTGAGCTGGCCGGATATGCGGATTTTCCCATTTTGGCGGCCAATGTGATTTTTGAATATAGCGGAGAGCCGGTTTTTGATGGCCATACAATCATCGAGCAAAATGGCGCGGTTTTTGGCATCTTCGGCCTAGCCACTCCTGTCACGCCGCAAAGGACGCATCCGCGTAATGTTTATGGTTTGGTGTTCACCTGCCCTATTGAGGCGGCGATCGGGCAGGTTGCGCTATTGCAAGAGGCGGGGGCGGATTTTATTATCGCGCTGACCCATGTGGGGATTGACCCGATAGATGGAATCACGGCGGATGAAATTGCCGCGGCCGTTGATGGTATTGATATAATTTTGGATGGGCATAGCCATGTGGCAATCGCGGGGAGCGTGCCTATGCGCGGCGATATTAGCCTAGCCCCCCATCCGGGCACTATTATCGCAAGCACATCCGGGCATATGCGCGAAATCGGCGTGATTTTGATACAGGGCGGCGAAATCAGCTCTCGGCTTTTGATCGCGGATGCCGATATTCCCACGGATGCGGCCATTTACGCGCTGGTTTACACACTAATTGCGGCGCAGGACGAAATTTTGCTAGAAGTCATTGGCCGCACCGACGTTTATCTGGACGGCTCCAGACCAAATATACGCACCCGCCAAACAAATTTGGGAAATCTAGCGGCATCAGCCATGCTAGCAGCATCGAGCGCGGATGTTGCCTTTATAAACGGCGGCGGCGTGAGGGATTCTATTGCGATTGGCGATATTACCAGAAATGATTTGGTGAGGGTATTTCCCTTTGGCAATTATGTTGTCACACTAGAAGTACCAGGCTCGGCGATTTTATACGCGCTGGAGCATGGCCTATCAGCATACCCCGGCGAAATGGGCAGCTTCCTGCAAGTGGCAGGAATCGATTTTACCTTCGACCCCAGCTTGCCAGCATATGAGCGGATAACAAGCGCCCATATAAACGGCCAACCCCTAGTACCAACCGGCCTATACATCCTCGCCACAAACGATTATCTAGCGGCCGGCCCAAGGCTAAACGACTTCCCAGTAGTTGGCAATTTTAACGCATTGGAAGAAATACTGATTGAGCATTTTCAAAATGCGATTTTGATTATGCAATAGTAAGGACGGAGGCATCCGAATCGACGTAGGGAGGCCGATGGCCGCCCAATGTCCGCATGCGACATTTTCAATTATTGCCAAATATCGCCAATTTGCAATAGGCGGCCAATGGCCGCCCCTACGTCGACGCGGATATCCACACCCTGACGGTTTTTGTTTATGGGGGTAAACAAACTGTTTGAATATGTAAATATACCCAATATAAAACGCGAGCGGTGCCTGCGCTATGCATCCGGCGCGAAAAGCCTAAATTTTCTGATAACAGTGCATCAGGCCATTCCGGCGGTTTTCCAAGGAAGAAACCATTTCCGGCGAATATACGAGAAGCACATCCGGGGCGGTTATAGGGGCTATTGTACACCTGCGTACACTTAAACAAACAACCGCCTAAAAGCACGAATCCGCTTCCTTTTCGTAACAGCAATTTCGTGTAGTGTGCCAAACATGCTTTTGAGCGAGGATATGCCTAAATACTCCCATATGATGCTGCAAACCCATTTCAGTATCATCATCAGTTCACACCATAGGCTTCTCTCTAGCAGGGGAGAAGGGGTGTGGCCGTTAGGGGGAAAAAGGCACTTCCGCTTTCAAAATACTTTCGCATAATGTTGCTAAAAAAAGTTTGCCATAGAACCACGC